>Ga0172375_10004699_pt1 | contig 20034 bp, 17 predicted proteins | sample LakKiv1m_FD_114537 | JGI IMG/M metagenome (GOLD analysis project Ga0172375, IMG submission 114537) | Freshwater microbial communities from Kabuno Bay, South-Kivu, Congo - kab_092012_11.1m | ecosystem: Environmental > Aquatic > Freshwater > Lake | place: Democratic Republic of the Congo...
ATATGTAAGGTCGATACGCTCTTCGGCCTGTTTTTCAAACTCCGCATCCTTATCGCCCATACTCAGGTAGCGGTCAAATGCGGCCCGCGCCGCCATCTGTTTGTTCTGTTTCGACAGAGCAATACCGCGATAGAAGTAGTAACGCCTGAAAGTTTTGCGTTCACCGCGCGGCATGGCGTCAAAATATTTAAGCGCACCGGCACCGTCGTCCATTTGCAACGCTGCCAGCGCCATTAGATAGTTCCAGCGAGCCTGTTCGGGTTCGCTCTGTATTCTGTCGGTTATTTTGTTCAGTGTGCGGATAGCCCAGACCGGCTTGCCTTCGGCCACATATATTTCCGTCAGACGAAAGCTCAGTTTCAGATCGTCAGGCAGGTTGCGGGCGGCGTTCGATAGCATGGTTTCGGCTTCATAATCGTCACCCCGCCCAAGCTTGATTTCGGCCAGACGCAGATAAGCTTCCGCGCAATGACTGTCTTCCTTGACCGCATCAGTGTAGGCCGCTTCGGCTTCGGCAGCCTTGCCCTGCGCCGCCAGCCACAGACCGCGCGCGGTTAAGAACCCGCAGCGTCCGCCTGGATCCAGATCGGAAGTGTCCGGCAGCTCAAGCACCTGCGCCGCAGCGGCAGCGCTCCATAGAAAGCAGCATATTAAAACTGAAGTCCGCAGAATCTTCAAACTACTCACCGCCTTCAATTATTTCCAGTTCCTCTTCGATGCGGTCGAGCAGTTCAACGCCGCCCTTATCGCCGCGATAGAATTTATTATTGATGAAAATGCCCGGCGTACCGGTCATACCGAAGGCCATGCCCTCTTCTTTCTGAGCCCGAATCTCGTCGGTCAGATCCTGCGATTTCATATCGGCATGAGCCCTGTTGACATCCATACCGAGCTGCTGCATATAGGCGTCAAGCTGCTCCGGTTTGAAATTCGGCACATTGGCAAAAAGCTTATCATGCATCTGCCAGAATTTGCCCTGTCTTCCGGCGGCCAGAAGAGCGCGTGCGCATTCGACACCGTGTTCATGAGAGATAATAGGAAAATTCTTGAAATACATCACCAGTTTGCCCGACAGTTGGTCAACCAGTCTTTTCAGCGATGGCGAAGCTATGCCGCAGTATGGACACTCGAAATCAGCGTAAATAACGGCCTTTACCGGCGCGTTCTTATCACCGTAAGGAATCAGCCCGTCAAGCTTCGATTTGTGTTCCACCGGCGGAAAGGCCGATGCAGCGCGCTTCTGCACGTCTTCCTTAAGCTCTTTTACCGGCAGACCCGTAAGAGCGCGGCGCACCACAAAAGCAGCCAGACGCCTGGCAGCGCGATTATTTCCGGAGGACAGGCATTTGAAAATGGTATCGCTGCACTCGTAATAACAGTTTTCGCTTTTCATGACTTCAATGGCATTGGCCTTCTGAGAGGAGGTCAGCAGATCGAAGCCTTTAATGCCTTTCAACAGAAGGTCATCAGCGTTCCCTTCCATTGCAAGGACTGGCGACACTGCAAGCAGCAGCGCAACAGTTAGAAGCAGGTTCTTAAGCATGTGATTTCCTCCTTCTTTCAAGCAGGCCGTCCAGACCGAAACGGCCATTGTCGAATATCAGAATGTACAGCGTTATGGCCAGCCAGCCGAAATCGCGCAGCAGAGTATGCACACCGATTTCGTCTGCGGCGTCCTGCGAGGCGAAACAGCCGCACGACATCTGCAGACCGCGCGACAGTGCTATACTTAAAGCGCAGATGAACATCAGCATCATGGCGCTGATGAGCAGCGCATTGGCGCGTGTCCAGAAACCGACTATGAGCAGTACACCTGCTACAAGTTCCACCCACGGCAGAGCCAGAGCGAAAACATTTATGAGCGGCAATGGCGTCATTTGATATGTAGCCACCGAAAGGGCGAATTGATACGGCTCGTAGATTTTGAAGAGACTGGCGGCGATGAAGACTACTCCAATGTAAACGCGCAGCGGTACGCCGATAGCGGCCAGAATCTTTTGCAGCTTTTCGTTTTTAGGTGTCATTTTATTTTTCCACCTCATAACCGGCTTTCTGCCAGGCTTCCAGACCGCCTTCGAGATAATAAACCGTTCCGAGCTTCTGCGAGAAAAGATCATCGGCCAGCAGTTTTGCGCCCGGCGCATCGCCGTATACCACAATGCGCCAGCCTCCGGCGGCGTCCTTGATTTCCTTCAGCTTGGATTTATCCGCAGGAAAAAGGCTGTCGTATGTCAGCAGAAAAGCGCCAGGAATATGCCCAGCCTCAAACTGCTCCGGCCTGCGCGCATCCACAAAAAAATCCCGTTCACGCTCGACGTTTTCAATTTTGAGCAGCAGGGCGTGCTGCGCTGTTTCGGGACAGTCACTGTAAATATTGTATGGCGCGTTTGCCACCCAGGCTAAAGGCTCAGGCCGCAACAGGTTTGTAAAAAAGGCTGCGACCAGTGACACCGCGACGATTATCAGTGCCCGGAAAACAAGTTTCTTCATTTTACATCTCTGCTTTTATCCAGCGATTTGCAGCAGCGGAATCCGGCGTAGAGAGCATCCCAGCCTGCGTTGAAATCGCACTCCAGACGTTCCGGCGCGTTGGCGCAGTTATAGGCTCCGCCGCGCACCATATAGCCGCGGGAATCTATGTTCGTTGCAACCGGCACGATCTCCCAGACATTGCCGTTGATGTCGTATGCGCCATAGTCGTTGGTGCAGTCGTTGAAGCTGCCGGTGGGTGCGACGTGGAAACAGCTTACCCGCGAGCTTGCGCCGCAGGCGTAACCGCAGTTTGCGGCAGTGTTACAGTTCTCCAGTGAAATTCCGTTGGCCGCGCAGTAATCGTCACAGTAGGTGTCAACGCAATTACAGGTCTCCGCATCGAAGGAATTCCCCCAGACATAGGTACTGTTGTCAGCGCCGTTACAACTTTCGAACCATTCGTCAGCCGTACACAGGCGCTTTCCTGCCGCCTCACAGGCATCTTCAAACTCGCCCAGGTGCGTCGAGTTCATGGGATTGACGTTCCAGGGCAGTACGCCCATTCGGCTGGTAGCCTGCGACTCGTCGTCTCCGATGTCGTCGGCAGTAGCGTCCGGGCGTGAAGCTTCGTAGCGGTCAATGCAGTAGTTGTTTATCTGCACCATATCGGAAGGACATTCTTCCATTACCGCATCGCTTTCATCTTCACTTTCAATGATTTCAGCTTCAGCGTCGTTTTCCGTCAGGCTTTCGGCATCGCTCTCTTCGATCTCCGAAGATTCGGCAGTATCGGACTCTTCAGCGGTTTCAACGCTGTCAGACGAGTCGGATTCCTGTATCTGTTCTGTTTCCTCATCGAGCTCGGCTGCATCTTCTGTCTCTCCCTGCTCGACAGTATCAGCTTCTTCGGACAGCTCGCCGTTCTCTGCATTTTCTGCTTCTTCGGCGGTTTCACCGTTTATTTCGCTGTCCGGTTCCGCCGAATCCACATCGACATCGCCATCCGGAACGGTGTCGATATCTCCTTCGGATTCGGGAGCTTCTTCCTCAGCAATTTCAATGTCTCCATCCGAAAACACCATGTCGTTCAGTTTCAGATTTTCGCAGGCCGAGAGACACACCAGTCCCGAAAACAACACGGTTGCAAAAACCAGTGATTTCATCATTCACCCTCCTCCATGTCACTGCAGCATCTGAAACCGACATTGGCGGTTGGATTGCTCGCCATGTCGCTGCGGATAAAGTCGCAACGGTGCAGCCGCTCGGAGTCGATGCAATTATAGGCTCCGCCATGCGCCTGACCGCTTGTTTCGTCGTCCCACTCCCACACATTGCCGTTGATGTCGAAAACACCATACTCGTTGGTGCAACTGTCAAAGTCACCTGAAGGCGTCATATGAAAATTTCGCAGACCCTCATCGGCTTCTTTCTTGCCGCAGCCTTTTTCGGGCTCTGAGCAGAAAGCGTCAATGCCATTGCAGGTGGTCGGGTTGTAATCGCGCCCGTAAGAATAAGTCTGGCCGTCTGGACCGCGACAGGCCTGATACCATTCGTCGGGGCTGCACAAACGCTTACCGGCTTTTATACAGGCTGCCTGGGCATCGCTCTGTGCAATATTTGTCCAGGGCATCAATCCTTCAACCGACTGCGGCGCACCCGCATTATCACTTCCGGAATTATCCGCAGTGGCGTCTGCACGTGCGGCTTCGTAACGGTCGATGCAGAAAAGCCCCTCAACTGCAACCATGTCGCTCGGACAAGTCATAACCGTGCTTTCGGAGTCGCCTTCCGTATCGCTGTCGCCGTCCGGGACACCGGACAATATGCAGACATTGTCACGGCAGATATAGCCTGTGCCTTCGCAATCGGCGGCTTCCGTGCATTCGACCCGGCAGTTGCCGCTGTCTTTATCGCAGAATTCAGGAGCCTTGCAGTCGGCATCCGACAGGCAGACCGAATCGGCAATGCAGCCGCTGAAGAACAGCGCCAGAAACGACAACAGAACAATGCTGATATTTTCCTTCATAGGGGCTCCGCAAATAAAGCGACCCGACCGCCGTTTAAGCCGGCGATTGTTTCCGCTCTGCTCAAACACGGCCAAGCCTTCGAATAAAGCTGCTTTTCGCTATCGGACTTATAGCATTGTATGGGTTTTCAGTCAACGACACAAGAGGTGCAGATTACCATGATTTTGCCGCACGGCTTGACAGGCGGGCTTTTATGGTTCAAAACTGGATTTCATCAGGTTTGAGGAGGTCGACAGTGAAAAATCGGGATCTTATGGATATAGAGGAACTGAGGCTGGCGTCGCGCAGCGGCATTGTGCGTCTGCCGGAACTGGTGGGAGTGCCTTTCACATCGCGTGTCAAGGCCGTGGTCGATCATCCGCATTTTCAGCGTCTGCGCCGCGTTAAACAGCTCTCGTTGACCTATCTGGTTTTTCCCGGAGCTACGCATACCCGCTTCGAACATTCGCTTGGTGTTTTTGAAAACACCACGCGCTACATTATCTCTCTCTTAACCGACCCGCGTGACGATTATCTGCGCACGCATGCCACACGCTCAGAACTTGAATCGCTGCTTTTGGCGGCACTGCTGCACGATATCGGTCACTATCCATTCGCACACCTCATGGAAGACCTTTACGGCGAAATAGCCGACCATGAAGAGCTTATTCTGCCTATACTTAACGGAGAAGCGGTAAAGCGTTTCGCCTCGCTGGGCGAAGACGGCACCGACGTATCGCTGGCTGAAGTAATAAAACAGCACTGGGATATAGATTCACTGGACGATATCTGTCATTTTACCCAGGGTCTGACAAGCTGCGGACAAACTTACTCGACTGAGGAGAAGAAGCACAAGGACCTGCTGCGCAGCGTGCTGTGCGGCCCGGTGGATTCGGACAAGATGGATTATCTGTACCGCGACTCCATTCACTGCGGCGTGCCTTATGGTCGTTTCATCGACCGCGACCGTTTTTTCCAGGCTCTTACGGTGGACAACACTCGTTACGACCGCATCGCCCTGACAGAAAAAGGACGTATCGGGGTTGAGCTTTTCGCCTATGCGCGTTCCGCCATGTTTTCCGAAGTCTACTGGCACCACTCGGCCCGCGCCATAACCGCCATGCTCAACCGCGCCATTTACGAAGCCGCCGGTTCGGGCGGACCGACGCGTAATGAGATTCTCAGTCATGTTTTCGCCCTGTCGGACGAAAATGCGGTGGAATGGCTCTATAAGGAAGGCAGCGGCGCAGCACGGCATCTGCTGGGACTCCTGCGTTCGCGCAGACTGTACAAGCGTCTGCTGGTGCTGGAATCCATTCACCGACCGGAACTTTATCGCAAACTGGATCGCATCAAGTGGGAGAAACCACTCGATTTCCAGCGCTTCAGCGCAGATTTCGCGGCGCATGTCATCGATGCCGGTCTGCTGCCAGATCCGAGCTCGCGGAAAATAATCAACTCGGATATCCTTATAGATATTCCTCTGCGAAAAAAGGGGCTCGACAGTCCGCCGGTCATTCCGGAGCATGCCGAAACATATTACTCCGGCGACGAGCGCTCGATGGTTCTGGAAGGTATCAGCTCGGACTTTGAACGCTGGGTGCGCAAGATCCGCATATTCATCCATCCGGATATTCAGCAGGCCATCGCCGAGGCCAGCGGCTCGAAAATACCCGACGCCGCCCTGCGCGCCAGACTGCTGGATCTGCTTGAAGAGTGCGCCACACACGAAATAGAAACAGCGGCAGGCGACCTCACAACGAATAATTAATTTGTACTGCCAGAATAAAAAAACGCGGCACTGTCTCCAATGCCGCGTTTGCCTTTTATTCGGATTCAATCGTCAGATGCGCGAGAATTCCTTCTTCTCTTCGTCCCAGAAAAAAACCGAGTTCACTTCGAAGCCATCGTCGGTTTCGTTTACGTTGGCGATGTTGCTGATTCGTATCGAGCCATCTTCGAAACGCTTGATCTGCACGATCATGTCAACTACCGAACCGATCAGTTCTATGGCGGCCTGACGTCCGGATTCGCCGTCGTAGAGTCCTGCCATAAGCTCCATGGAGCGCAGAGCATCTTCCAGGCTGGCGCCGCGCACGCTGAAGAGCGAGCCGCGGAATTCGGCGTTCAGGGCATACAGCAATTCCAGTGCGCTGTCTTCACCCACATTATGCACTACCAGACGTCTGGGGCGCAGTTTGTAAGCCTGATGGATCATTTCACCAGCGGTCATACCCCACTCGTCTTCAAGCACCTGAGCCACAGTAGTGTCAAGCACAACTGTGTCGGGCTTGTCTGCGGCCACATCCGCACCGGTGTCTAAAAGCAGCAGGCGGTCTTCATCGGGGATGTAATGGCTGAGAAGAGAAAGCGCCGTCAGACTGTCGCGCTCGTCGGAAGCCACTACCATTATGTTTTTATTCTCGTGTATAGCCTTGTCGAGCAACTGCGACATGTCGTCGTTGAGACAGGCGGCTTCCTTCATGGAAACCGGGTTGGTGTCGACACGTGAAGGCTTTACGATGTGCAGGCTGGTGCCGTAGGCCGAATAGGGGAACATTACAGCGCTGATGGAATAACCTTCGGGCAGCTTCAGGTCTATCATGGGTTCACTGCCGTCGAAGGGGATGCCGGCGGAGGCGACCAGTCTGGCCAGAATATTGAAAAGGGCGCGTTCTGAAGAGAACTGATCGGAAACGATTTCCTTGTCGCCGTTTTCGTGAATGATGATCTGGCCGGGACCGTTGACGCTGATTTCTTCAACGTCGTCGTCGAAAAGATACTGTTCCAGCGAACCGTAACCCAGAAGCTCCTCAAGAACAGTTTCGTGAATTTTCTGTTTCAGATCAACTGCAATATCCGCCGGAACGGTCTTGTCGACCAGTTCCGACAGTTTTGCAGAGATTTTTTCGGAGAATTCATCATCGTCGAGGTGATATTCGAGGAAGTGATCATAATCGCCGAATTCTTCGAAGCCCAGGGCTTCTTCGTACAGCTCGCCGCGCCAGTGAATGGTCTGCTCGCTGAACTCGTTCATTTCGAATTCATCTTCCTCTTCATCAATCAATACTTCGCTGTCGGCGAAGAGTGCATCAACTTCGGCTTCGGGACTGGCTTCAGGTTCTGCCGTTACAGCTTCGGGTTCTTCGAAGAGCGACAGCGGAGGCGGTGTCGGGACCGGTTTTTCATCCAGAAGACCCAGGTCTTTTTCCATATCAAAACCGGCTTCGAGAATTACTTCTTTTACCGGCAGCGGAGGCGGAACCGGAGCGGCGCTGTCTTTAACGACGCCTTTAGCTTCAGGCAGCAGGAAGGTCATGGAATAATCGCCTACAAAAATCTTGTCTCCGGCCTTCAGTGAAACCGGCGCGCTTATACGTTTGCCGTTAACGAAGGTGCCGTTAGTGGATTTGCGGTCGATTATGAAGTGCTTGCCTTCCCGCACAACGATGCGGGCATGCTGCTTGCTGACATTGCTCTTGTTGAGCGTAATGTCGTCAGTTGGAAGCCGACCGATGGTGACTTCCTCCTTGTCGAAGAGCAATTCCCTGGGTTCGCTTTCTCCCGTTTGAAGGATGAGGCTGAAAGCTGCCATCTTGTTTCCTCCTTGACCTGCCTGAACCGTTAATAAAGTCACAATGATTCTGGTAACATATCCAATCGCGCGCTCAAAATCAAGCGATTACGCCAAAAAGCGCGCGGCTATTCTCCTATCAGCGCAATGAGGGCATACCACCACTGGCCAAGCTGCTCCCGCATCTGAATTCCCCATTGGGATGTGCTGTAAAAGGCCACCGCAGCTATGGCGGCAAACCACAGGAATTTGCGCACTACCGGCATTATGGGATCGGCTCTGCCGTCCTTTTTGCTGATGGTAACGCGCCCGTTCTTTTTAGGTACAGATGAAGCCATTTTCACTTCTGATATGCTGCAAAAGTGTTGATTTTATTGGCCCACTCAAGCGCTTTGGTCTGATCGCCTTCAACCACATAAAACGACCATTCGTCGTTTTTGGCATCCGCCAGAGTGTTGTCTGCGTATACCAGCTTCAATCCGACCGCAGACTCGACATTGAATGGGATCATCGGAGCCAGATGCACGTTGAAGCAGTTTTTAATCAGCCATCTGTCATTGGAAAGCTTAATCAGACCGTTCGAAAGCGGAAGATTGGTACTTTCCATCGGGAAGGAGAGGCGCTCGTATGAAACCACCTCATCCTCGGTTAAAGCCGGAGAATATTCGACCGTGTCGGACTCGAATGGGAAGCGCACCGTAACCGGTGTCCAGCCTTTTTCACTCTCGATTACAGCCGCGCCGAAGCTGACGCGGACTTCTGAGACGCCTTCGCCATGGGAATACCATTTTTCTTCTACCGGACGGTCACCGGCTTCGATTTCAAGATCAAGCTGTGCGTCGATTTCATCCGGCGCTTCGGCAATTATCATATCGGGGCTGACCGTGCCGGTGGCAGGCTCGATGCGGATATGCTCCCAGCCCATTTTCTGAATGACTCCGTCAATGACGGCATCGGCGGCGGTCTGAGCGGCTGCGGCGTGTTCGATTGAATAGTCCAGCTCGCCCTGCCAGGGACGCCAGCCGGTTGAATCGGAAACTTCAGCTTTGAGTATCTCTCGTTTGGCTTCGTCCAGTCTGGCGCTTAAAGCAGCATCGGCGCCCTTTTCGGTTTCGAGGTAAGCCAGAGCCGTTTCGGCCGCCAGTACGGCGTTCTGTACACTGTAGTTGTTTGTAAGAATGTTGTTGTCGTCTTCCACCGTTTCGGTGCCGCCCTGATTACCCATCCACAGGAAGAAGTCGCCGGTTTCGTGCGGTTGCCACGAACCATCCAGGATGGCAGGCAGCGGAGTCTTTTCGACACCGATGGCAGTCAGATGAGCCTGATATTCACGCACTGTCAGATGAGCATAACCTTCATCCTCCAGCGCCTGCATGTCTTCCTTGAATTTGGCGATGGTGGTTTCGGAAATTTTGAAGAGCGAACCGAGGTATGGGTTGCCGTATCCGGCAGCCAGCAGTTCGCCGTCGTCAAAATAGGTCCATTTGGTTTTAATGCCGCTTTCGGCGTCATCGACATCGCGCCCGACTGTGAAAATATCCATATCGCGCCAGGTGTACCAGGGCTTGGCTGGAACATCATTGCCGATGAAGGTATTCCACATGTTGATGGCGTAGAGTCCGTAATTGTAAGGGCCCAGCGCCCAGTCTTCACGCTGCATGAGCGGAATCATGCCTTCGCCGAACTGACCTTCCTGAGTAAAGACACCACCACCACGCGGGATGCAGTCGTTTATCCACTCGCGGTCGTTCATGCGGATGGACCATTCCATATTGTGTCGCGGATAGGCCAGGAAAAGCTGATCCGAGAAGTGCCAGCTTACGATTTCTGCGGTGCCATTCTGCACCAGTGTGCGCAGGCGTTCCAGTATTTCGGGGTGGCGTTCGCGGATGGCTTCGATCATCAGCCCCTGCATTTCGAAGGTGACGTGCCACTGCGGATTTTCTTCGTAAATTTTAAGGATGGGCTCGAAGCCGATTGTGATGATGAGGTCTTCGGTTTCTTTCTCATCGTAATCGAAATTCTCGTCTAAAAAGCCCTGTCCATAGCCTTCCAGACCGCCGGCCACATACTGAATATTATAATGGAAGAGGTTTACTGCAAATTTGCGGCGGCTGGGATCTACGGTTATTTCGGGCTGATTCAGACAGGCCGGATCTATTGCATCCTGATCCGCTTCGCCGCTGCTTTCGGTGTCTTCGGCATTTTCGACATCTTCAGCGTCTTCAGCATTCTCAAGGACGTCAGCGTCGCCGTCGACATCACCGTCACCCTGATTCTGCTCATCGCTGTCACTGCCGCAGGCTGCCAGCGCAAATACAAACACCAGGAACGCCACAAGGATAAACGTTCTTCTCATCGATTCCTCCAGAATAACTTCGAGTACAAAAAACCGATTGTCGATTCCCGTGCAATTATCAACAATCGGCTCTGAATTTACAAGAACGGCCTGAATAAAAAATCACTTTGCCAGTTTCTCCGACCATACCTTTATGAAATGCTCTAAAGAACGGTCGTAGGTGGCCTCGGCTTCGGGAGGAAAGAGACATCCGGGAAGCTGCTTTTTCGGTTTCGACCAGTGATAGTCGAGACATTCACAGCAGATTCCGTGACGGCTGCAACCCGGATAGCTGCAGGTGCAGCGCTCCATATTTTTTTCCTGGTTAACACATCCCTTTGACATGATATTCACTCCTCATAATATTTATACAGCGCTTCTAAGCTGCAGCTTTTTTTTCGATCCTGCGCCGTGCCATTATCAGAGCTATGCCCCAGAACAGCAGGCACAGGAAAGCCGGAGCATCTCCGATGTAACTGTATATGGTGCGTTCGTGCAGCAGCGGCACTCTGCCATACAGCGTAGTGCGTTTGTACAGTTGCGTGTGTTTTGTTATCTGCCCGGACGAATTAATGAAGGCGCTGACTCCAGTGTTGGTGCTGCGCACTACCGTTTTGCGCGTTTCGATGGCGCGGAAACTGTATTGCGCCAGATGCTGGAAAGGCATGGAGGACGGCCCGAACCAGGCGTCATTAGTAAGGTTTACCAGAAAATCCACATCCTCTGCGGCGTAATGGCGGCTGATTTCAGGGAAGAGCCCCTCGTAGCAGATAAGCACACCGCAACGCAAGCCCTCGAAATGCATGCCGTCGCCCGGCGTCCCCGGAATGAAGCGACCGACAGTAGGCACTATTTTTTCGACCGGCAGAATATCCGGGAAAGGTACATATTCGCCAAAAGGCACCAGGTGCGATTTGTCGAAAATCTGGGTGACGCGGTACTGTTTGTTTATCATATATGCCGAGTTGAAGAACTTGCGCCCCTCCTCATCGTAATCGTAAGTTGATGCCCCCATAAGCATATTGCGCGGCATTTTATCTTCGAGCGGCTCGAAGAGTCTGAACAGATTAGCCATGCGGCGGTCAATGTTATATGGCGGCGCGGCTTCGGGCCAGATTACCAGATCAATCTCAGACGGTATCTGGCGTGTCATTTCGTTGTAGACTTTCATGATGTTGAACATCGACAGATACGAAAAATTCTTGGTGTCCTGATCTATGTTGCCCTGCACCATGGCGACTTTGATATGGTCGGCTCCGGCTTCGGCTTCGTCGTTGGCGTTTACGCGGTAAACTCCGTATGAATATGAGAGGGTGAGCAGCAGCAGCAGCACCAGACTGGGCCACAGCGGAAAGGCGTTCAGTTTGCCTAATGCCCACAGTGACCATTCGAAAAACACCACATTGGCAACGATAAGCACGAAATTAATACCGTAAATGCCCCAGATGGCGGCGGTCTGAATGAAATAGATATTGAGGTACTGACTGTAAGCCAGATTGAGCCAGGGGAAGCCGGTAAGAAAGTAGTTGCGCACCAACTCCAGCGCCGTCCAGCAGGCCGGCAGGGCCAGCACCAGCGGCACATTGAGTTTGCGATGGATATAAATGCCGGAATACACGCCGACAGCTATCTGTACCGCCACTATAAATGACAGCAGCACGGCTGCGGAAACAGACAGATACCAGGGCACACTGCCATATACTACCATGGCGACGTTGACCCACCAGATACCCGGCACAAAATAAGCCATCATCAGCAGCAGCGAAAAGCCGAAAAGCTTCCATCTGTAATACTTGCGGGCTACGAATAGAAAAGGCACCAGTCCCAGCAGCGCCAGAAATTCCTGAAGACCGCTGTTTATGATGTATCCGACTTTGGCGGTCACAAGAGGCAGCATGGCCGGATGGGCCAGTTGCAGCAGCAGACCGGACAGAATAACCAGAATGATGTCTAAGAGATACTTCTTCATTTCACTACGCTATATCGAATCAATCAGAGATTTGTTTCAGCAGTTTTTTCTCAAGAGCCTTCATTTTACGGGCATCTTCAGGCTGCATGTGGTCGTGACCGATAAGATGCAGCACACCGTGAACCAGCAGGCGTTCTGTTTCGCTTTCGAAACTCACACCGTATTCTTCAGCCTGCCTCTGCGCCGTTTCCACGGATATGAAAATGTCTCCCAGCTCGTTACCACAGGCCGGGCCTTCACCTTCGCGGGCGGCAAAGGAAAGAACGTCAGTGGGACTGTCGATGAAGCGGTAATCACGATTGTATGAGCGGATGCGCTCGTCGGAAACGAATATCACCGAGAGTTCAGCTTCGTTCAGATCCAAGACGTTTAATATCTTCTTCGTCTTCGTTTTCCACAGCGCCAGATCCAATTTGAGTTTTCTTTGCCTGTTGAGAAGCTGTACTTCCATTGGATGACCTGTCCTCTCTCTGTCCGGGGTAAACCGGACGATTATGATACAGCGCTACCAGAGTCTGCGTGAAAGCGCGGGCGATCATGTGCAGATCCTTAAGCGTGATTTCGCAGTCGTTCAACTGGCCGTCGCGGAAAATCATGTTTATCACGCGCTGCACCATGCCCTGAATGCGCTCGGGCGTAGGCTTCTGCAGGCTGCGCGTGGCGGCTTCTACCGAGTCGGCCAGCATTACCAGACCGGCTTCGCGGGTCTGCGGCTTGGGTCCGGGATATCTGTAATCGGCTTCGTTGTCGTTAACGTTCTCGCCGTGTTCCTTCATTTCCTGGGCGCGCAGCCAGAAATAACGTATAAGCGATGTTCCGTGATGCTGTTCTATTATGTTGGTCAGAGATGAACCCAAATTGTGCTGCTGGGCCAGTTCGCGGCCTTCTTTTACGTGCGAAAGCAATATCAGCACGCTCATGTTGGGTGAAAGCCGGTCATGCGGATTTTCTTCACTCGACTGATTTTCACCAAAATAGATGGAGTTCTTCATCTTGCCGATATCGTGATAATAGGCGGCGACGCGCGCCAGCAGCGGATTGGCGTGTATCGACTCACCGGCGGCCTCCACCAGCGAACCGACAATGATGGAGTGATGATAGGTTCCCGGAGCTTCGACTATCAGACGCTTTAACAGAGGATGATTAAGATTGCCGAGTTCCAGGAGTTTGATATTGGTGGTGTAATCGAAAACGAATTCCACCACCGGAGCCAGACCCAGCAGAATTACCGACATCATTATGCCCGAAAATCCGGCTGCCAGCGTAATAACCAGCATGTTAAGAACTTCGAACTCGCCCGAAATAAAGTGGAAGAGCAGAGCCAGAAGCATGGCGAACAGGGCGGTTCGCAGACCGGCGAAGAAAATGACAGCCCGGGTTTTGCACTGGCCCACCGAATCGGCTGCCACTACTCCGGTGATGATTCCATAAGCGCCCATCTGCACTGGATCGGTGGAAAAGACCGCGAACAGAAAGGCTATGAAAATGGCGTAGAAAATCGCCGTTTCGGAATTCAGCACTACGCGCACCAGCGCCGCACCTACCGCCACAGGGAACATATAATAATAAGCGGCTATCGGAATCACCGGGAAATGCGATGCCAGTGCGTTTCCAATAGCGCCGATGGATTTTATTCCCAGAAGGAACAGAACGGTCAGTATGCCCAGAAGCACAAGATCCTTGGTGTTGGGCTTGAATTTCCGCACATTTTTATGAGCGAAAAGAAACAGCGCAATTATCATTATGCCGCACACCATGAAATAACCGAAGAAAACCAGCAGCGGATTGGTGGAAGACAATTCGCGCTCTATGCCTTCCAGAATGGTGAGGTGACGTTTCTCGAAGCGCTCACCGTCGCGAATGATGATTTCACCCTTCTTAACCGGAATGACGACAGTCTTGACTCCGCCTGCCGCCTGCGCCAGACGCTCGCTGGTTAAAGAACGATTGTGAACCAGGTTGGGTTGCAGGATACGGGCCGAGACCGACTGCAGCAGTTTGCGCTGGCGGGTGCCCAGTTCGGAGAAAACCGTGGTATAGCGCCAGATGGAGGTATTAAGATCGTTGGTGTCGAGGATGGACGAAAGATCGTAAAGCGTATATTCCGCCGGGTTCGGATCTACGGAGTCACCCTTGAGTATTCTTATGGTAATTTCGTTCTTCGCGCCCTTCTCAAGCAGCTCGCGGTCTTTTACGATTTTATTGGCGCTGACATCGTGGACGATTCTTTTCAGGGCGACTTTGACTTCTTCGGAAAACTGAAAAGCGAAAAGCTCCTGATACTCGTCTTCGGGAATTACGGCCTGCATGAGGCGGTTGAATTCTCCGCGGGCTTCAAGAATCTTTTCACGCAGACCCTGATAAAGCGCGTCGTTCTGCGTAGTTATTATGAAATAGCTGTCGAAGTTCTTCGCCACGTCCAGACTTATAGCCGTCAGCTCTTCTTCATGGCGTTCGGGATTGCCGGACAGACTGGGAACTTCGAGGCGCGTATTGCCTATTTTTAATCTGCTGATCTTACCCTTAACCAGATCATACTCTTTGCGCGTCTGGTCGGAAGGGTTGAGGATGAAATTATCGATCATGAATTTTTCCATGATCGTGTGAACCATCTGGAAAGCGCGGTCTATGCGTTCTTCGGTCTGCAGTCCCTGTTCGATATAATACTCGTATATGGGATTGATGGTTTCCATCGCCTCGTTGCGCTTACTCTCGGTAGTGTCTCTGTCTTCGATGTTGTAATCTGCGACGGCGCGAATATCTTTGGAGCAGATCTTTCCAACCCAGCTTGAGTCATAACTGGGAGTATGGACAGTAAACCCCGGAGTAAGCAGAACACCGGCCACAATGCATACAATCAGCAGAGTTATCCAGCGGAAGGCGCGGATGTCGAAATTGCTCCAGGTCAGCATGCGCTCTCTGGGTTTCTGAGACTGTACGCCGATCTGAGGGGTGTTGCGTTTTCTCATTATTATTGAGGTCGTACTTTTCCAGACACTGGAGCTTGTTTTCCAGGAACCGGTCTTACCTTTTTGTGAATCCTGATTAGGCATTTTCCCGGTCATTGGGAGCTCCGTCGTATGCGTCGATAATTTTCTGTACCAGCGGGTGCCTGACTACATCCACTCGGGTGAAGAACGAGAAGGCTATGCCTTCGATACCTTGTAACAGTTCGCGGACCTGTACCAGGCCGGATTTCGAACCTTCGGGCAGGTCAATCTGGGTTACATCACCGGTGATTACCGCCCTTGAGCCGAACCCCAGACGTGTCAGGAACATTTTCATCTGTTCAGGCGTTACATTCTGCGCCTCGTCTAAAATTACGAAAGCGTCGTTCAGTGTACGACCGCGCATGAAAGCAATAGGAGCAACTTCGACTACCCCCTGTTCGATCATGCTGTTGGCTTTATCAAAGCCTACCATATCATACAATGCGTCGTAAAGCGGACGCAGATAAGGATTTACTTTTTCTGCGATATCACCCGGCAGAAAGCCCAGCTTTTCGCCCGCCTCCACCGCCGGTCTGGTCAGCATGATGCGGCGCACCTCGCGGCTTAACAGCGACTTGACTGCCATGGCCATGGCCAGATAAGTCTTGCCGGTTCCAGCCGGTCCGATGGCGAAAACCATATCGTTGGCGCGAATGGCATCTACATAGGCGCGCTGATTGGCCGAGCGCGGCGCAATCATTTTCTTGCTGGAGGTGAGCAGTACTCTTTCCTGAAAAATATCGCTGACACTGGCCTGCGGATCGTTTTCAAGTATGCCCAGAGCCTGAGAAATATCGACACCCGACAGCGGATACTTGCGGCGCACCAGTTCATAGAGCTGATAGAGCAGCTCGATGACCAGCTTGACCTTCGTTTCGCCGCCGCTTATGTGCAGCTCGTTTCCGCGCATATTGATGACAAGTCCGGTGCGGCTCTCAATGACCTTCAGATGTTCTCCGTGTCTTCCGAAAAGATCCATGCTGCAGTCGTTATCGTCGAACTGAATTATTTCGGTAGTATGTTTATCGGCTTCTCTGTTCAAAACTCCGCACTCCGTTTAATTTGAATACAACTTGGGAAACCTATCATATACATTCAGGAAATTCAAATATATACTTCATATTGAAGATACTTCGGATGAGCGGCTTCCAGCTTGCAGGCCACATATTTTTCCATCTGTCATCTGAATCGCTCAAACATACAATTCTAATATCCGCAAGCGACAGCCGTCCCTTTTTTCTGGATTAGAGCGGGCCGATGTTATAGAAATATGTTATTAACCATGTTGGCAGGACAATGATCTTGAAATACATAATCAAATCCATGCGACCGGCGCAGTGGATTAAAAACCTGATAATTTTTGCTCCGCTGGTTTTCTCGCGCAATCTTTTCTCCAGTGCGCTTATGCTTGAAATCCTGGCGGGATTCGGGATTTTCTGTCTGCTGTCAGGCAGTGTATACATCATAAACGACCTGGCGGATCTGGAGCGCGACCGGCTGCATCCCACCAAAAAGCATCGTCCGCTGGCTTCCGGCAAGTTGTCAAAAAATGTCGCTGTCGGCTCGCTATTGGTCTTTCTCACATTATCCTTTTCAGCCACCTATCATATGGGACTGGGGTTTCTGACCATAGCAGCAGCTTATTTCGCACTGAATCTGCTGTACAGCGCTATACTGAAGCATGTCGTGATCGTCGATGTAATGTCTATATCCTTAGGCTTCATCCTGCGCGTGCTGGCTGGAGCTGTCCTTATTAATGTCCCGATTACACCCTGGCTCATGATGTGCACTATGCTGCTGGCGCTCTTTTTAGGCTTCGCCAAACGGCGGCACGAACTTGTGCAGCTTGAAGACAACGCCAATTCGCATCGTCGCGTACTGATACATTACAGCCCCTACTTTCTGGACCAGATGATTATGATAGTCACGGCATCTACGGTTATGTCTTATGCGCTCTACACCATATCCGCCGAAACAATCAGTCATATCGGCTCAAATCATCTGCTTTACACTACGCATTTTGTACTCTACGGCATTTTCCGCTACCTTTATCTGGTGCATCAGAAAGAAGAAGGCGGCAGCCCCACCCGTGTACTGTTAACCGACAAGCCGCTGGCTGCCAACGTGATTCTGTGGCTTATAACCTGTGTCCTGATTCTGGAGGGCATACTATGAAACCCGAATACGTGGCGATTGTTTTCGCACTGGTGGCCAATGCCGTGGCCAATATCCTTTTAAAAGAAGGTATGAAGTCCAAGAGCCTCAACGCGTCACAGCCATTCGAAACGCTGGCGCAGATAGCTCTTAACCCGGTGGTCATAACCGGCGTGATCTTTTTCGGACTCAATCTGCTGGCGTATTCTTTTGCACTTTCGAAAGTAAAGCTGTCCATAGCCTACCCGCTGATGACATCCATCGGCTTTTTAATCGTGCTTTCCTATTCATTCCTGAAACTGAACGAGAGCATTTCGGTAGTGCATCTGGGGGGCGTTGTGCTCATTTTAGCTGGAGTCTGGATGATTTCTACGCAGATGTAAGAAGCACCGGACTGGATATAAAAAAGGCTCCCGTTCGGGAGCCTTTTTTGTTATTCATTAATAAATCTGACGCATTTTTAATAGAAGCCACCTTAAAACACAGTGTTGGCAAACCTGTCATTCTGAGCGCAGCGAAGAATCTGAAGCTTACTCAAAGTTTCAGGGAGATCCTTCGCTACGCTCAGGATGACAGAAAACCTGTTTTAAGATGGATTCTGGTCGTTTATTCGCAGGAGCCGTAATTAACAGGCGCAGTGCCGGCACATACGGCGTAACAGGCGTTATCGTGGGTGTTTCCTTCACTGTCGCAGACCGGATCGCTTACTTCGGGGCAGATGCACTGCGATTCGAGACAGACCATGGAGTTGAAGTCGCAGTATGCACCGGAACCGCAGTCGCCGTCTAATTCGCAAGGCGAAGCTGAAGCCAGGGCTTCAAGACACTCAACATAGCCGTCATACGGTTGCCAGCCACAGCTTCCATTAGAATCTACTTCGCAGACGGCGAAGTCCAGGCAGGCGTATTCGTTCTGCCAGCTGCAGTAACTCTGCTGGGTCCGGTCGGAACAGATTTCGAAGTTGCAACCGGTTACGACACAGGGGTTGCTGCCGGTATTGTCATATACACACCAGGAGGAACAGCTTGTCTCGTCGGTCGGATCGGTGCAGTCGGTTTTGCAGTACATACCTTCGGGACATTCTTCATCGCTTACACATTCCTGCTCGTCCGGAATGGCGACGCAGTATCCCGGACATTCACCTTCAGGGCATTCTGTTTCAAATATACAGGTGTAACCGGCCGGACAGTCTTCTGAACTTAAGCAGCCGGTCAACAGCGGGTCGCATTCGCCTTCGTATGACACTTCTGCACCCAGACAACCAGCTTCGCAGGCGTTCGAATAAGTAGCGCCGTCACTGCCGCAGACCGGCTCCCACGAGTCGTCGCAGCCGCAGGGAGGCAGACAGTCGGCATTCATTATGAGCGACATGTCGCAGGATGAATACCAGCCTTCTTCTTCGGTATCGATGTAAAGACAGAGAGCTTCACATTCGGCACAGGAGCTTTCGTCGACCGGTACAGAGTAATTGGTGCATGGATCCTGCCATACCTCGGACATCGACTCCGCGTCTCTGGTGCAGATCGGCTGACATTCTCCGTTCTGCCAGCCACCTTCGCAGACTCCATAATAGGCCTCTTCAACGCCTGCACATTCCAGTTCGCAGTAGTTGTTGTAGGTCAGTCCGTCGATGCCGCAGACCGGATCGTAATATTCGGGGCAACCGCAATCGGTTGCCGACTGGCAGATGTAATCGATGCAGACCATGTTGACAGGGCAGTCGTTGTCGTAACTGCACGGAGTTGTTCCGTCCTGGAAACAGGGGCCGTAACTGGCGATTTCAACGCCATAACAGTCAGCCAGACAGTCGTTGGTATAGTTGTTTCCATCAATACCGCATACCGGATCATAATATTCGGTGCATCCACAGCCGCCCTCAGCCGAGTCGCCGTCGGGATCACTGCCGCTGAATATGCATTCGCCTTTTTCGTCGCAATAGAATTCCTCTGGACAATCAGCATCGGAAGCACAGCCGCCGATAGAGGAGCCTATACAAAGTCCCTCTTCACAGTAAGAACCGTCAGGACAGTCGGAATCAGTTGAGCATCTGGCGGATGAACTGCGACATTCGCAACTGGTGCAGCCGTTGCCGTCGGGAAGATAACCCTCGGCGCAGAAGCCCTGGCAGGTATTGTCCGGACAGGCAGCTTCGCGGCATTGATCGTGACAGCCAAGACTGATAAAGAAGCGCCCGGCACCTTCGCGTTCCATGGTGCTTACCAGGAGCAGGTACTGACCTTCCTGCAGAAGCTGATAATCAACAATATTTGCGCTGGGGTTGCTATCATCGCCTTGAGCCCAAATCAGAGCCTTACCCCAAAGACCGTTTGTATTACGCGGACCGTAAAGAACCAGCACCGGCGAAGCAAAATCGTCTTCGACAGTAAGACCGGCAGTGATTCCAGCTCCGGGAAGTGCATCAAAAGTATACGGAATGTAAGTGTTTTCCTCTTCGAACCAGCCTTCATAATAATCGCCGAAATCGATATTCACACTGTGCATGCTGTCGCCGAAAACAGCTTCAAGCAGAT
>Ga0172375_10004701_pt1 | contig 20021 bp, 35 predicted proteins | sample LakKiv1m_FD_114537 | JGI IMG/M metagenome (GOLD analysis project Ga0172375, IMG submission 114537) | Freshwater microbial communities from Kabuno Bay, South-Kivu, Congo - kab_092012_11.1m | ecosystem: Environmental > Aquatic > Freshwater > Lake | place: Democratic Republic of the Congo...
AGGGCGGCGATGAAATCCTGCGGCTGAACGACAGCATTGATGAGAACCTGATCATTACTGACAAGGCTGTTCAGCAGGCTCGTGAGTATGAAATGGCGATGGACAGCTGGGAAGAACAAACGCAAAAATTACAATACGCACTTGGTGTTAAATTAGTGCCTGCGCTGACAAAAGTAATTGATGGAATGAATACTCAAATTGCTATGAGCGGAAAAAGCAGAGCGGAAATCATTTCTTATATCAAAGGAATGGAAGATGCCGCTAAAGAAGCAGAAAGCGCCACGCAATCCTATATGGCAATGGCCAAAGCGCAAGAAACATCCAAAAAAGCAATCGACGACGGTACGGGCGCGATCGACGAGCAAGCCGCCTCGCTGGAAGAGTTATCCAAAATCAACTTGAACACCATCCAGAGCATTGACGATGTTGCCGCGGTTGAAAAAGACTACAACCAGGAAATGATGGACATCGCGGCGGAACGAATTGAGGTGGAAGCCGCGCGCGCCGAGGAAATGTCTAAAGGCTGGCAAACCAACAAAGAAAAGGTTGGCGAGTATGACCAGAAGCTGAGAGAACTGGACGCCAAGACCGCTGAGACTGCCGCCAAACATAAAGAAGCAACCGACAAATTAATACTGAACAATACATTGGCAGCCTTATCCGTTGGCGGATTGACGAAGGCTGAAATGGATCAATACCTGGCGGTGGAAGTGGCAATGGGAAAGATTACTCAAAAAGATAAGGAGATGGCGCAGAAGCAGCAAGAATTGATTGATAAATTTATCGCTGGGAAAATTAAAGCGGATGAATTGGCAAGAGCCGTTGAACTGCTGCCCTCTGGAAAATCAATTGACGTGATCTTAAACATGGTCACCAATATTCCCAACGGCATCACAAAATTAACGTCAACTGGTTCGCCATTACAGCGGCCGCGCGCCTCAGGCGGGCCTGTTTCCGCGGGCGACTGGTTCCGGGTAAACGAAACCAACCAGGAATACTTCCGGCCATCCGTGGGCGGGTCTGTCATGCCGATTGGCCCGGGCGGTGGCGGCGGGTCGGGTGTGACCGTAGTCATCCAGGCTGACACAATCATCGGAGACCGGGCACATATTGAAAATTATTTACTGCCTGTCATCCGCGAAGGCATGAGACAGGTAAACGCAGGTAGATAATGGCCAGATACTCAAGTTTTCGTTATGGTACTGGTGTCAAATGGGGTGCGACTGCACAAACCACGCTCTATTGGGTTGTGCAGGTAGATTGGTTTGACAGTAACTATGCTGAAGGCTACAACGAAGCCCCGCGCTGTGTGGGTTGCGAATGGGAACGTGGTCGCGATACCTTCCTGGAGAGCAACACCGCCGGTATTCGCTTTCCCTCGGTTGGGCGCGCCAGTGTTACCCTGGATAATCACGACGGATTGTATAACTCGCGCAATGTCAGCAGCCCTTACTATGGCACCCTGCAACCCGGCCACCGCGCAAGGATCGGTGTAAAAACCGCGACTGCAACAGCCATCCAGTGGCGCTTTACCGGGCGGGCAACGAACATCAAGCCATCTGGCTGGCGTAATGGTTACGTGGATATAACATTTGAAGATGCGCTGCAATGGTTGTACGATCAAGAAATTGATATTGACGTGCAGACATCCATCCGTGTGGATGAAGCCATTGCACAGGTATTGCTGACCGCCGCATGGCCCTGGTCATCTGATTTATCCATATCCTCAGATAGCCTGGGGTATTGGTGGGCTAAAGGATCAGCCAGCAAGGAAATCGCGGATCTGACCGCTTCCAGCATTGGGTATTTCAGCGTGCTAGGTGATGGCACCGCGCGTTTTATCAACCGGTCTGAAGTAACCCCCGCCAGTGTCAGCCTCACAGATGACAATACTCTCAACGATCTTGAGATCGCACAACCCTGGGAAAACTATAAAAACATCATCAAGATCAAATGGTACCCGCGCCAACTGCAAGGCTCCAGCGTAATATGGTCTGATATATCCGTGCCGCTCTTGATCAATGCGGGCGCAAACTATACGACCTTTGGCGATTACACCTATAACAGCCAGAGCGTGCCCGCCATATATGCCACCGTCAGCGCCAGCGATTACAGCGCCAACACCGCTGCGGATGGTAGCGGAACTGATTTAACAGCTAATTTCTCAGTAGCCTTTACAGACTTCGGCACATCTGCGAAGGTGGTAGTTACCAATAACGGCATTGTGAATGGATACCTGAGATTACTGCAAATATCAGGACAGCCGATCAACGTGCCATATACCGGGTCTTACATCGAACAGCGCTCAGACTACGCAACCAACCCGCGCACATGGACGCTCGAACTACCCTGGCAGCAGACCAGCGCCAGGTCGGAAACAATCGCCTCTATTATCGCTGACTACCTGGATCAAGCCAGGTTATGGCCCATGATCGAAGTTGAAAATAGGTTTGATGTGCAATTCACCCCCGATATATTCGACACTGTGCGCTACTCGTCAGCTTACCTGAATATTGATGATAGCTTTCGCGTGGGGAAAATCAAAGAGAAATGGATCTCCGATAATGGGCAGGCAGTGAAAACGACGTTCATTCTCGAACCTTATATCCCTGGCCCGGTCGCCTGGACATGGCCGGTCGCCACCTTTGGAACAGATACTGTCTTTGGATAACCTATGGAAAAAATATTAGATGGCAACGATTATGCGAAAGCGCAAGGATTTGAAAACATGCGCGAGATGTTGAAATCAAAACAATACAACGGTTTTGATACCCCCTATGTGGACGTAACGCCGGAAGGGACAGCGGTCAGCGCGTATATATCCTTTGGCTTTTGGATCGCAACGTGCGAATGTAATGGCGCTGAGTATGTAGCACCGGAGCAGCCTTTCTACTGTCACTCATGCGGAAACTTTGAAAATAACGGCAAGCCGCGACCGGTCATCTTCCCAAAAGAAAAGGCAAAGATTGAATCCGAACTGCTCAAGAGACCAGTATCAAATGGGCCGGGTCGAAATAGTTTTGAAAGAACCCAAAGACAGCGAGCGGTGATCAACGTCAATAGTGCGTGGTTATCCAGGACCTGGTACCCTAATGAAACCGTCGCAGACTTGAAAGAACAAAATAAGAATATCCCACGCAGGAAAGGCAAAAGCTAATGGCTTATACATCTGTTCCGTCCGTAGTAACCGGACAAACATACCTGGCAAGTGACTACAACACGTATGTCAAAGACAATATGACCGCTTTGTGGCCATACACCACTGCGGGCGATCTGGCCTATGCCACGGGAAGCAATGCATTGACTCGCCTGGGATTGGGCAGCAACAGCCAGGTATTGACCGTTGATTCCGGCGTGCCAAAGTGGAAAACACCATCCAGCGGGATTAGCTTGGCAGATGTCTACCCGGTTGGTTGCATCTATACAACCACGGTCGCAACCAACCCGGCGACAGTTTTCGGATTTGGCACCTGGGTCGCAACGGGTGAAGGTCGCGTGCTGGTAGGAAATGGATCTTCAGACGCTGCGTATGCCGCAGGCGCAACGGGCGGCGAATCCAACCATACCTTGACGTCAACCGAAATGCCGAGCCACACGCATACCAATACAGCTCACACGCATACATTTGCTTCATGGTATGTACCGCTTGGCCCCGATAATGGATCATACGGATATATCAATATTCCAGCAGCGGGTGGTGCAACTTATACGACGAATAGCAGATCCATCACCATAGCCAACACTGGATCAAATGGAGCACATAACAATATGCCGCCTTACCTTGTGGTGTATTTCTGGAAAAGAACTGCATGATTTTTATAATCGCAAAACCTATTATGGTTATTTTCGCCCTGGTATTGGCTTTTATTGCGTGTCGTTTAACGCTGATGATTATCCCAGGGCCTTACTTCCTCGGAGGATCTTGAATGGCAGACCTAACTGATTATCATGTTGTTGATGGGGTGGACGATGTCCTGGCCGTGCAATACAACCGTATCATTGATTCAACCGTGCGCGGCGAACTTTCCAATATCGAGAGCCTGACCGCCAATAAGACTTTGACGGATGCCGATTTCGCGCTGCAAATCTTCACACCCACCGCGGCGCGGGATGTGACTCTGCCCGCAATCGTAGCAGCTAATCACCCGTTTTATATTGTCAATGCTTCAGCAACCTACGCGCTGACAGTCAAGAACGCGGGCGGCACGACCATCGGGACGGTGGCTGTGAGTAGCTCTGGCAGCTTTGCCAGCGATGGGGTTGCCTGGCACAGTTTTGGAGGGGGAGGAGTTAGCTGGGTAGAAGCGTCCGGCTGGTCATATGCAAGCGCAACAGCAATCAATGTATCGAGCGGCGCGGAAAATATTTATTCGGTGGGGGATAAGTTACGATTCCAAAATAATGCATCTGGCACATATTTATATGCGTACGTCATCTCCATTGCGAGCACGACCCAACTAACAGTAGCTGGAGACAGTGTTCCCAACGCAACCATAACGAATGCTGGATATTCTAAATCCCAGACCCCGCTTAATTTCCCTATTTGGTTCCCTTTTACACCGATAGTGGCACAGGGAACGTCTACAGACATTTCCAAAACTGTGACTAGTTCGAGTTATTCAATATCTGGGAGAATAGTACTATGGCAGTATTCCCTCAACATGACAGGTACAGGACAGGGCAGTAATCGAATAACTGTTACTCTGCCAATAACAGGCACATATACAAATTACGACCTATTATTATCTTCATGCCAATTATATGATGCCAGTACAGGAGCATCAGCGTATGGCAATGCCCTATTCAACGGGGCAGGAAATGTTGTTTTGTTTAGTCCAGAAGTCGGTGTAACCCCTGCCATAACTATTGCGTCAGGGGATTTAATAACTGGATCGATTCAATACAGGATATAGTATGCCGAACAAAATCACGGATTACATAAATGAAATATTCCCCAGGACAACCATAGACGGGAAATTAAAGGCGATCAGAAATGAGCGGGATAGATTGTTAACAGAATCCGACTGGACACAGTTATCTGATGCAGCTTTGACATTTGATGAACGCGCAATGTGGCAGACGTACCGCCAATCGTTGCGGGACATCCCGCAAAACTACGCTAACCCAGATGACGTAATATTTCCGGAGACACCATGACGAAAAAAGATAAAGGTGAAAAGGATAAAAAAGCATGCTTGGCTGCGCGTGCTGTACTGGTATCCCTGGTCGGAATGACCCTAAAAGACATGTCCACGAAACAACAACAGGACTTTTTGACTGCGATAGCTCAGTTATCAAATTACATGGATGAGACCGGAAAGGTAAAGCCACTATCATGAAACCATCATTCCCAACCGCCCCCGATGCGCAAATCACTCAGGTGTTTGGAAATTACGCGCCCGATCTATACCCTGGCGATGGCACGCACCAGGGCATTGACTACGGCGTGCCCGTTGGAACTCCGGTGTACGCGTGCATGGATGGAAATGTAATTCTTATTGCGCAAAATCAACAGGGTTATGGGCGCAATCTGCGCATTGTGCATAATGACGGCTATATATCTATCTATGCGCATCTAAGTTCTATGCTTGTCCAAATTGGGGATAGCGTTATATCCGGGCAGCAAATAGGATTATCAGGCGGCGATCCAAGCGACAATATTGACGGTGACGGAACCAGTACGGGCGCTCACTTACACTGGGAGATCAGGCCAGCGAATAAAACTTATTCCGACCAAGACGCGATTGATCCTGAAGAATATTGCCTAAAATTTTTACCGGCTGCGCAGAAGGCGGAAGTAACAGCCTTCCCGGTATTGAATGTGCGCAGCAAGCCTACTATTCAAGGCGAAGTGACGAGAACATTACCGTTTGAGCAGATGGTGGAAGTAACCGAAATATCGAATGGTTGGGCGCGGTTGAGATCACTGCGTCCTGAGTGGTGCAGCGCGGATTATTTGGCAATGGACGGAATCGCCGCGCTGACCGATGCCGAAAAGCTATCTCGGCTTTGGGAGTTGCATCCAGAATTACACGGGTATTAGGTTATAATAATTGCAATCCGCAGAACTATCATCGGGCGGAGGTGGATGACTATTAGGTCATCGTTCCCATTTTGGGAAATGCCAGCGGTAACGCTGTGCGACGGCAAGGAAAGCCCTGGGCGAAAGCTTGGGGCTTTTTTTGTTCCGAATTGCCTACAGTATCCCCCCTAGATAAGACTGTAGGCAATTCCGTACAGCCAAAAACGACCTTACTAAAACGGAATTGGCCAGCGCCTAACGCCGTACTACCTGCAAATTCAAGAAGTCCATCAGTAAGCAATTCCGCAAGGATAAGATTAGTCCTTTTTGCTTCCATATTTGCCACTTCGCCAACTTCACGGATTGAAGCGCGGAATTTATCACCATCGGCACGCTTGGATATTTCCACACATGCTGCGTAAGTATTCGCACCCAACCAGCCAAACAAATTCTTTTCCGCGTCTGTCTTGGGTAAGTTCTTTTTTTGGAATGTTTGTTCGGAATTACCAACAGTAGTACCCCTAGATAATACTGTAGACAATTCCGAACAACGGAAAACGGCTATAAGGAAGTGTATCAGTTTGCCCACATTACAGCCGCCATCTGTCCACAGGCGAAGCGCGGCGGTGGGCAGTCTCGTCGTCGGCTTGCGCCAGGTCTAGATAGTGCCTGACCATTTCAAGGCTCGAATGTCCTAGCATCCGCTGAAGCGTGAACACGTCTCCGCCATTTCGGAGGTAGGTTATGGCGAACGTGTGACGCAGGCGATGGGGATGGACATTCGTAACTTTGGCATGTTTTCCAACCCTGAACAACATCAATCGAATGGCAAGCGGTGTCATGCCGAACAGGCTATCTTTATCGCTATACGTTTCTTTTGCCAGGTACAGCCACAACACCCGGCGGGCTACTTGACCGATATACACTGTGCGCGAATGACAAATTGTAGTAAATTAAACAAAAAACCCCACCCTTGCCGGTGGGTTTTTTATTTTCCTTTTCTGTCGCGATCCATCTCGGAGATGGCCTGATCGAGCATGGCGCTGATCATGCGGAGTGTTTTATTGTCCCTGACCTGGCTTACGGCGTGGATGACGGCCTGCTGCTCCTCGCTCAGCGGGCCGGCGGGGATTGGCGGCAACAGGCCGGCTTTTCGGTAGACGTCTTCGAGCGGGATACCGGTCAGGGTTGACTTTTTGTACATACCGTGTATAATATTGAATGTAGTTATTAGTAATCAGTTCACCGTAAGACACAGTAAAGGAGCTTAAATGACCAAATCCCAAAAGTACGATTTTGCAAAAGTAAGCGTTCGCCCGGAAGTAAAGCGCGAAATTGACATACTGTCTGCCATGCAACAGCGCCCGGTTTACGAGTTGGTGGCTGAGATGCTTGCCAATTACAAGCTGATCTCGGTCTCAACCCTGCCCCACCCGGTAGACGGTCAAGTAGTTCCCGTTCTTCATGTGGCAGGTAACTAACATGCGCACACAGCCTACCATCCACACAGCGGTCAAGTGGGTGCCTCTGCCAGAGGATCGCAAAGCCGATTACCTGATCGGGATGCGCTTGCTGGCAGAGATGCTCCACGAGATCAAGGAAAAGGCCATCGCCGCAGGAACATGGCCAATCAAAGTCGACGAAACACAACCAGTCAAAAAGTAGGTCACATGAGCGCTATGTCAATCAGGTCAATGAACTGGTCAATGGCTCTTCGTGAGCAGATCGAACAGGATGCCCTAAACCGGGCTTACGAACTGAAGCAGTCTCAAATCAACGCGCAGACCATCCGCGACGCCATGACCCAGGAGGAGTACAACGCCTGGTGGGAAACAACCCCGGACGATAACCGCGGCTTCTACACGGCGACTGAAGCGAAACTGAAAGAATTGGTTTCACGTTCTCAGAGTAGCACGGGTTCTTGAATATGTCAGAACTTATCCTGACGATCGTGGTCATTTTTGTGACAGCGGCAGCGGTGCATTACGCTCACTTATCCAGCACGCTGACGGCTCGCCTGGCGGCGGCTGAGATGCGCATAACGGAGTTGGAAGCAGCGCAGGCCAAGCACCTCCCTTACCGCACAGCCGAAGAGATTGAGTCCGCGCTGGCCGCACTCTGGAAGGTGCGAAATGAGTCCGAAGTCAGGCTGGACCTGATTGACAACAGCATCTCGCACATGCAGTTAGCCCGAAACGGTAACAAGAAGTGACATCGCGGGGCGCAAGTAGTGGATGATCCCCCACGTCCAGTGGTCTCAGAAGCCACCGCCCCGACTGTACGACCTGAACCTTACCAAGTTAACGTCAAAAATTGTCAGCATCGGAGTATGCAGCGCGGCCTATAGGTTCGCCGCCGGTCAACTGGCAAGGGTGACGGGTAAGACAAAAGTTATGCCCGATGGTTTTCCTGTGGTTCGAATCCGCAGCGGGCATCTGCACCAAAAATCCAATGCCGCTACAGCGTCCCGTACAGCCGGGAAAAAGGAAACCTGCTGCAGTTGGATAAGGGCGAAAGCCCATGCTGGTTACTAGCCCGTCATGGTTGCGAACAATACCAGGCGGGCAAATAAGGGCGGTGTGACCGGTTCGAGTCGTGTCCACCCGGGAGCTGAAGGGGAACACCCCCGCCGCCCTCTACCATCGCTACTATTCAGTAGACCCACCAGCGGTTGCCCCGTGGTTGGTGGGTACATTCAACCGCCGCCGGCGGCAATGTGTTGACAACGGGGCGCTTAAATGGCGATACGCGCCATTAGTAGTGGCGCGTATCAAGTGGAGAGACCCTGAAAAGAAAGTCACTCCAATTATACAACATCTGGAGGAGTATGGAACAAGACGAAGAAGAGAATGGCGGTACACACTGGGTAATCAGCGGCGGAGATCCACTCGAGTTAGGTTCTCGGCCAACCGAATCAGACGAAATACCAGCACCCTGGGAGATATAAGATGACAACTGAACTAGCAAGAATTGACATGACCGACATTGAACAGGTCCTCGTAAATGGCGACCTGAGCAAGTTATCCGCTCCTCAGCGCGTGCAGTATTACCAGCGCGTTTGCCAGTCAATCGGACTGAACCCGCTGACCAAGCCATTCGATTACATCACACTAAATGGCAAGCTGACACTGTATGCCAAGAAAGATGCAACAGACCAGCTTCGATCAATAAAGGGCGTATCAATTGACGATGTAGATTTACAGGAAACTGCAGAAAGCTTTATCGTAAAAGTCAAAGGGCACGATGGTAGCGGACGCAGTGACGTGGAAATTGGCATTGTGAAGAAATCCGATATGCAAGGCAACCTTGCCAACGCCCAAATGAAAGCGGTTACAAAAGCCAAGCGGAGACTGACCCTTTCTCTTTGTGGTCTTGGCTGGCTGGATGAGACCGAGATTGAAACCATCAAAGAAGCGAAGCCGGTACTGGTGAAACCCGAAACCGGTGAAATCGTTGACACCGCTATCGACGAACTTGACCGCGACTATCCACCCATGCCGGCTGACTGGCAGGAAGCAAAAGCCCAACAACCAGCAGTAACCAACAATAACAAGCCAATGAACGGGGCACCAAGACCGTACACGCCATTCGATTTTCAGAACGCGATCCAGAAACAGAAACAGCTTTACGCGGGAAAGGAAGTCAACCCGAAGCAGGTCAGCCTGTGCGCCATGCTGCTCGAAGTGGCGCTGATGGACGAGGGCAAGGACGCGCGCCACACTCTCACCATGTGGCTGTTTGGCAAAGCATCGTTGAAAGATTGTGACGGGGCAGAAGTCAACGCCTTGCTAAAGTGGTTGGACCCGCAGAAAGACAGCGGCGGAGCATACACCCCTGGTAAGCACGTATCTGCTGAAGCGAAAGCCGCTTACCGCCAGGCACTGATCGATGAAGGTCAGCAGGAACTAATCTAGCCATCCTCCTCCTTGAGACGCCTACCGGGTGGAAACATCCGGTAGGCAAAAGGATCACAACATGAGCAGAACAAACCCCGATTGGTACTTAGACCCGCCCGAAGAGCGCGAGAACCCGCGCTGTGGTGTTTGCGATCAGCAGATGAGGGAAATATCGTACGCATTTCTAAAGCAAAAAGTTTACGAATGCGACAACCCAGACTGCGAAGAGTGCAGCGAAAAGTACAAAGTTGAGCGCGATGATGACTAATGATAAGGCGCTTGTCCACTTCATCAACTTCGATTTGCTGAAAGTCGCAAACTTCAAATTGAATACTGCTATCCCACTTTGCGGTGCGGATATGTGGTTACAAATTACCGATATCAAGGGCAAGGTGACTTGCCCTAAATGTTTAATAATTATGGAGAAAAAATGATTCCCTTTGTGCTATTCATAGCGGCCCTAACGCTGGTCTGTGTTTACGTGGAATACCGTAACGGATTTGGGCAAGACTGACAAACGGGTAGGGCATGATCCTATAACCATGCCCTACCAGGAGAGACAACATGATTCCGACATGGATAGAAGTGTCAGCCAGCAACCGAGAATTTTTATCAGAGATTACCAGGGTATTCAAGAACCGCCACATGGGGAGAAACAATGCGGTGAAACTACCAGCACTTGCGCTTGAGATATTGGGCATTACGCCAGCAGACAAGACCTATGCAAACGCAACCCGTACATTGCGGCGATCGTTTGAAATCATCAACCAGGATTTTGAAGGGTTGATTGTTTCTGACACAGAGGTTGGGTACTGGTATGCAGCCAGTCTTATAGATGGCTTGGCAGCTGTGGATGCGTTGAAGTCCAGAGCACTGACAATCTTGAAGAACGCAAACACGGTAGAGGCGAACATAGCAAATGCCTATGGTGGGCAGCTAGGATTGTTCCTATGAGCGAAAACAAGTATACGTGCAAACTTTGCGGGGAGATCGTCCTGGTCTCCCCGCGCAAGAGGGGCCTGCCCAAGAACGTATTCTGCGGCGATTACTGCCGCAAGTGGTACTGGCGCGAAACAAACCCCAAGCCAGTGAAGGCCCAAAGCCGAGCATGGGATCAGGAACTTAGACGAGCGTTGAAATCTGCGAACATCAAAACGTATCGGCCATACAGTGCAGCGCACGCCGAAGAAGCCTGGAATAAGATCGTCGCGTGCGTTGATCCAATGACACACAAGTACACGTCACCAAAGGAGTTGTAATGGCTTACACATGGATCAAAGTATATACAGAAGTCTTGGACGATCCAAAAATGGGCAGGATGCCGGATCACCTTTGGCGCCGAACGATAGAACTATTCTTGCTTGCCGGTCGCACTGGTCGTAATGGGGAACTGCCAACCGTCGCAGAGATGGCCTGGGTATTACGCACGACTGAGGCTGAGTTAACTGCTGACTTGCAAGAGATCGAAGCGATTGGAATCATCTTGAAAACTGATGAAACGACGACCGTTACGAACTTTATCAAGCGTCAAGCTGCTATGAGTGACAAGGAACGACAGCAAAAGCATAGAGACGGCGTAACGAATGTGTCACAAAATCGTTACGAGAAAAGTAACGAAGTAGTGACAGAAGTAGAAGAAGAAGAAGAAGAAGAAGAAGAAGAAGAATTAACGACCGAAACCGAAAACCGCGCAGCTGCTCCTATTTCTCGACCAGCGACGGCAGCAGCCAAGAGCGAGTACATGACAGGTATTCATTTGGGCAAGGCACAGGCTTTATTGCTCAATGTAGCACAGTTGCCGGCAGTGCCATTAGACCAATACCCCAGGATAGATACAGTTTATTCGATGATCCAGCAGCACGGCGAGGACGCCACAACAGACGCACTCAAAAAAGCCCGAGAGAAGTGGATAAACACACAGTCTAAAAGCGGCAAACTGTACTCGCCTATAAATTTCGGCTGGGTCGATTGGGCGATGGGGATGCTGTCTGGTAATGGGCTGGGAGAGAAGCCTACTAAGCCAGATCCATTTGCGGCGCTGTACGCATCGATCAACATGCGCCCAACGGAAATCAAAGAGACTGTGTTTGTGCCTAACCCAAATCCGAGAAACCCATTGCGAAAGGCAGGACAAAATGGCTAGTATCCAAGAGGTGTTGGATCAGTTACGCCAGGAACGAATGGGAGGTAAGAAGCTGGTCAAGGACTGGCATGACAACATACCGCCCGGCTCAAAATGGTTTCCCGGCAGCAAGGCTGACCCAGCTTGCAAATCGTGTGAGGGTATGGGCTATCTGAGGATCGATCTACCGGTTGGTCATCGCTTGTTTGGTCAGGTCCACACCTGCGAATGTGTAGAGCGGATGCGTAATCGTGGCTGACCGGCACGACATGAAATCTGTCGTGGTGCGTATCCGGTCAATCTCTCAGCCATACGGCGAGGGAACTGGCATAAAGTTTTCTGGAGATGATCTCGACGGCAACGATCCGCTGCACGAAACAGCGCTGGATCGGTTGGTGACCTGGATAGTTTTGACGATGGATAACAGCGAGGGCAAATGATTTATTGCGGCTAATGTCGCATTATTTTCAGAGGCATAGCATGAAGTATCTATTTTCGACAATCATTATCATCGCATACCTTGCCGTCAAACTGGCAGGGTACTGGTTGGAAGATCAGCGCATGAAGCCCATTCGCGGAGAATACACCGGCGGCGGCGTGGAAGATATGCCGCTACTGTCGGAAGATAATTTTTGGGATGCGCTCAGGAAGGGCAGGCCATGAAGATAATATCGTTAGGATGGGGAGTTCAATCATTCACGCTGGCTGCTATGGTTGCGCTAGGTGAGTTAGAACCTGTACAAGCGGCGCTACACGCTGATACTACGTTCGAAAGTCAATTGACCTATCAGTTTGCGGAACGATGGACAGGATGGCTAGAAGAACGCGGTGTGAAAGTGGTTACAGTGCGAGATGAAACTAACAAAATAAACACAGACCGCAGGGGGGGGGGGATTTTTATACCTGCTTATACAAACACTCCATCCGCAAACGGCGGCCAATTGCGCCGTCAATGTACAGGACGCTGGAAGATTGCACCGATGCGTAGATGGTTACAGACGAACCGAAACAACGAGCGGATTGAACAATGGTTAGGTATTAGCATGGACGAATTCCAGCGCATGAAAGATAGTGATGTGAAATATATAACAAGCCGCTGGCCGTTGATTGAAAAGAAAATGACACGGAACGATTGTACTAAGTGGCTGAAAGAACACGGGCTGGACGTGCCATCAAAATCAGCATGTACGTTTTGCCCATATCACAACACAGCCGGCTGGCGCAGAATAAAAAGCGTTGAGGACGATTGGAACGAAGCGGTTAGGGTGGATAACAGGATTAGAAAAATAAGACCGCCATTCGATCTGTTCGTGCATCCGTCACGTAAGCCGCTGGAAAAAATCGACTTCCGCACGCTTGAAGAAAAAGGACAAATCAGCCTTTGGGACGCGGAATGTTCCGGGATATGCGGCGTATGATACACCGAGAATTTCCAGCATCGACAGCCACAGCATACAGCATAGCGGCGGCGCTGTGCTACGCGATATTCACGACATTTCAGCAGTATTGGATAGCGGCGCTGTTTTATATCCTGGCCTTATTTTCCGCTTACTCCGTACTTGGCTGGATGGTGGAAGGCGTGCAGCTCATGCTGACAACTATCCGAGAAAACGACGCCGACATGGCGGAGCGCGAAACAATCGCTCATGATCGCAACCTGGTACTGGCTGAGCAGCTCCAACGGATGACCGCTGAACAGCTCGCCGTTTATCGTGACCTGGCCGGGGCGCAGTACGATCCCTGCGATCCACAGAGCGTGGTACTGGATGGGTTCGCTCTTCTCACAAAGGCGTTCGCCATTTCATATTTCGCCACGTGTTCAAACACTCCCACCCTGACACCCATACGGGCCTACAGCGAGGGACGGTCAGACCGGCAGCGGGAGCAGGCGACCGAGTTGATTGACTGGCTCGTTACGGAGGGGTACGCTACCAGGGCCGGGTACAACACAACGGCATCCTGGATGGGAGAATACAGCGCCAGAATGGCAACGGAGAGGCTGGGCATTACATGGTAGCCCCCTGCCCCACTGTTGATAGCCCCAGAAGTGGACAAAAATGACAGTGCGCACGGCTAAAACGCGCACGGAAAGGAATTTATGAACATAACGAACCTGCAATCCAACATCGCGCCGATCCTTGCCCCGGTCGCCCCGGCTGTTATCTTCGGGAACAACTTGCACAGCGGGATGATAGCGGACGGAGTACATCCTGCGCTGGCAATGACGGCGGCAGTGCTTGGCACGGGTGGCGTGGAACTATCCGGCGCACTGGCTTGCAGCATGGCGGTGATGGCATATCACAAGCACGATTACAAAATCATGTGGATAAGCATTCTGTCGTCCATTGTTTACGCCGCGTTTGTGATGCTTGGAATTATGCAAGCCAAAAATACGGCGGCATTTGGCGGCGCGGTAGGCATTAGCCTTATCGCGTATCTCATGCAAGGTGTTTGGCAGTCGTACAACAACAAACTCCGGGTAGCGCAAGCCGAAACCGATATGCAAATAAGCCTGATTTCGGCGCAAACCAGGCTAACCAATGCGGAAACACGCAAGGCAAAATCCGGCGCGAAAAACACGGTGAACACACGTGAACAAAGTCAATCCATCGTCCGATTGCCGGATGCGAAAATAGCCGAAATCGGCGAATGTTGGAAGTCGTACCCGGATGCAACGTACCGGGAAATAGCCGCTATGGTTGGCGTATCGCCGATCACTGCGGGGAAGTACAAGCCGGAGGATAGCGAGAGATGAATAAAAATACATTACTGCGAGCCGGTTGGAAACGCTGTAAAGGTGAATATCGCGGGCTGTGGGAACACCCCCAGTACCCTGGTTCACGGTTCTCGCTGAAATCCGCCTACGAACAGGAATTTCGTAGGTTGGCGCATTTGATCGGACAAAGAGAGGCGAAATGAGCGAAGAATTGAAACCGTGTCCGTTTTGCGGAAGACCTGCTACATCGTGGTCGGATGGATCAATGGCGAGTTGCCAAGAACACGATGACATTTTTCCTATGGTTATAACTGGCTGGAACACTCGCCCAATCGAGGACGTACTTCGCGCCGAGCGGGATGCTGCACTGGCCGACGTTGCAACTCTCATGCAATCCAACGCTGAGGCTGATGAGTTGATTGGGAAATTGAAAGCCGAGGTTGAACGATTACAGACAGAGCGAGCCCCACTTGTTTCTCGTCTGGAATCTGCGAGTTGCCTATGTGATAAGTACCTTGAAGAAAGCACCAGGCTGCGGGCGGCGCTGGAAAAATATGCAAATCCTAAAAACTGGGATGATAGAGGCGGATGGCCTAATTGTTTCTTTAATTTTGGACAAGAAGAAGGTCCCGACATAGCCCGCGAAGCATTGGAGGCGAAATGAGAAACCCTGAAGAAATAATTATCGACGAAAAAACGCTTGGGAAAATCTTAAAAGACCACGCGTCATGGTACAGCGACAGGGGCGGAGAACGGGCCTACCTGAGCGATGCCAACCTGAGCGGGGCCTACCTGAGCGATGCCAACCTGAGCTGGGCCAAAAACATACTGAGTATAGGGCCAGGCGGTTCTCGCGAAGATATGCTATATGCTGTCAAGAACGCTGATTGCATCATGATTAAGGCGGGTTGTTTTTGGGGGACGATAGATGAGTTTAGGGCGGCGGTAACAAAAACTCACGGCGATAATAAACACGCTCGCTATTACGAAGCCGCGTGCAATCTGATTGAAGTTTATTTCATGGAGGAGAAATGACCCGCCGACACCCAACCGTGGGTGGCAAGCAGCGCCGCGTAAAGGACAGCCCGCCAAAGCCTCAGCCTACCGGGATGATTATCTTGACTTGTGACAAGTGCAGCGCAGAATACATGACCGCCGTCGAGGTCGGACGGTTTGACATCTACAAGCCATGTGACTGTGGCGCTATGATCCGCGTCCGTGGTCGTTACGATGGCTATAACGTATTTATGGTGGGCAGCATCGAGGCGGTGGTGACAGATGACAAAGCATTTATCTAACACGCGTGTGAAGCACTCGAACCCGCCCCGTAACTGCCCGTTGCAACCCGGTAAGTGTCAGGCGCTGGTCTATAACGCCGTAGATCATATCTGGGCACAGTGCAATAGCAGGATGCGCACCGGGCAGTATTGCGGTAAACATAAGGCAAAAGCTGCCGATGAAGAATAGTTTTCCGGCACCAACCGAACACCAGGAGCAGGCGCAGGTCTGTTCCTGGTTGGATATCCAGCACCCTGAGATTGTGTATTTCTCTGTGCCCAACGGCGCGAAGCTGGGCGGGTCCAGAAATCAACGCTTCGGGTTGGTCAATAAACTCAAATCCGAGGGCATGACTCCGGGAGCTCCAGACCTTGTGATCCTGGCACCGCGCGGTAACTACCACGGATGCCTGGTGGAGATGAAACGGATTCGGGGTGGCAAACTGAGCGACAATCAGAAGGAGTTTCTGGCGCGCTCCGAATCAGCTGGCTATTACACCATTGTCGGGATCGGGTTCGAGAACGCGGTCGAGCTGTTATCCGAGTATCTATCATGGGAGCGTCAATGACACCGTATGATTTTATCTATCAATATGCCATGCAAATTTTGCAGGAAGAAGAGCGCTTGAGCTTATGCGCCAGGCTGTTATCTGTGGAGCCCGATATTCTCAAAGCGTGGCTCACCAGGCGGGCGAACAATCAGCCATGATCACCCTGCGCGAACTGACGATCGAGGAACGCGCAACATGGGGCACGTGTCCGGTGTGCAAAGCGGAGCATCTGGAGCGCTGTGATTGCGACGGTGCGCACATCGCCAGACTGGTCAACGCTCCGCAGTTTGGCGTGTTTGAGGAAGGCGATGAATAATACGCTTACCCTGCTAACGCCTACGCAAATTCGTGTTTTTTATTGGTTGGCACGTGGGTGCTCGGTGAAGGAAATCACTCGGTTGATGGGTGTATCTCGGCGAACAGTGGCAGCTCATGTGTTTAATGCCAAGTGTCGGCTGAGCGCAAAATCGAGAGATGAGGCAGTTGCGCTGGTTGTTCAGGACGGTTTACTTGAAGTAGATATTGAGACCCTCGCTTGAGGGTCTTTTTATTTGCACATTATAACAATATACAAGATGACGACGGTTTGATATTGTAAAAGAAATCTATTCAACAGGAGTTCACATTATGTCTGAAACCACCCTCGCATCACTCGCCGGCATTCTCTTATCCCTGGCATTTTCCTACATCCCCGGGTTGCGTGACAAATACGCCACCCTATCCCCCGATTACAAGCGACTGGTCATGCTGGGCGCTCTGTTGCTTGTATCCATTGGCATGTTCGCGGCTGGCTGCATGGGTTATACCGCCAACGTCACTTGTGACATGGCTGGCGCTCAAATATTACTTGGCTTTTTCATCACCGCGGCAGTTGCCAACCAGGGCACTTACATGCTGACACCCAATGCTACAGTAAAAGGCTGAGATGGCTGATATTGACCAGGCATACATTGAGCGCATCGAAGCAGGCTTTGCCAGGATCGACACATCCTTGAAAGCGCTTGACGAACGTCTTCGCCAGTCTGAAATGCGCGAGGCAGGCTTTTCCACACCAACCATCACGCGCGTGGATGCAGCCTGGCGCAAGATCGACGAACATGCGGCGGTTTTGGCTGAGCTTCAGAAAGACCTGCTGCAGCTCACATCGTCCGTCTCACAATTGCAAACCATCTTGCGTTGGCTGCTCGGTATTTTCACCTCCTTGATTGTTTCGGTCTTGATCGCGCTAGCAACCGGGCACCTCTCTCTGGAAATCCTGCCATGATACGCGAATGTGCAACCCCCGGATGTCGCAACACCCCGCAACCTGGGCAACATCTTTGCATCCCAAGCGAGATAGCCGTCTGGCAAGTCGTCGACGCGGATGGTCGTAACCCGATTCTCCCTTGCGGGCACCCGTATACCTCGAAGCAGTACTTACCGGAAAGCGGCACCTCCTACTGCTCCGACTGCATAAGCGAAGAAATTGAAAGGCGCAGATGATCATAGGCATCGATATATCCAAGTACAACCTGGGATGGCAGGCATCGAAGGCTGTTAAGCCCATTTCGTTTGTCATCCAGCGCGCCAGTTGGAGCCTATACAAAGACAGTGGCTTTGATGCGCTGCTGCCCGAGGTACAGAAGATCCCCATTCGTGGCGCCTATCACTATTATTCGAGCGGCGTATCGTGGAAGTCGCAGGCTGATCTTTTCCTTTCAGTCGTCAAGGGCAAGGGCTTTCACTTCTACGTAGTGGACTACGAAGGCGCTTACAACTCGCTTTCTGCCCGCACGATCGCCGAAGTGGCAGAGATGGTGAAGTACATCAAGGCGCAGACCAACCAGCGCTGCATGGTCTACTTCTCGCCATCGATCTATAACGATTACATCAAGCCGTTTGGCTGCTCAAATTGGGCGCACCAGCAGGATATATGGATCGCGCAGTACCCCTGGACGCTGACACAGGACCCGGGAAAAACTTCCCCGGCCATCCCCGATGGTTTGCCCTGGCGCATCTGGCAGTATGGCGGCGGGGATGTCAACTTCACAGCCGGTCGTCATGCAGGTGCGGATTATGGCGGTGGGTTGGTTGGCATGGATCTGAATTACTTCAACGGCACGCAGGAGGAAATGGTTGCTTGGGCTGGCGCGATCGTGGAGCCAACACCGGTAGTTCCACCAGTAGTACCACCATCCCCCGCGCCGTCGTCCGATCTGTACACTTTTAGCCAGGATAACTATTACCCCCGGCGCGGAGGTGGGCCGTTGGTGCTCGCCGTTTCGCGGGTGCGCGGCAAGGCTGACAACATGACCAATTACTCCTGGGCTGCGCTTTCCCCGCTGCTGGCCAAGCTCAACCCGACCAACAAGGCCGCAGTAGGTCTGATCGCTAATGCGGATTGGGGTCCAACCAAAGGCGTAGAAAATGGTTACGTCAAGTGGATTGGTTTACTCTGGCCTGGTCGTAACATCGTCAAGGTGCAAGAGATCGTCAACGGTTATGGCCGGGTAAATGGTATCTCGGTGCCCGAGGTTGGCAGCGTGAATCCATTCGATAACCCGGATGTGGTCAGCATGGTTTACGACTACAACAAAACCAACGGTTGGGGCGAGCGTACTAAGCCGGTCTACGTGCCTATCCTCGGCGGCCCCTGGTGGGTTGATATGGGGATGTTGGTCAGTGTGGACGCGCAGTTACCTAAGTCTGTCAAAGTGACAGGTTTCCCTGGGCTGAATGTGCGCTCATCGCCTACGACCGCTGCGCCGGTTGTCAGGTCCGTCGCTACCGGTCAGTCGGTGACCATTTTTGAGGTCATCATTGGCCGCGGTGGTTTGTGGGGCCGGGTGGATGGCGGTTATCTCTCGCTCAGAAATAATGGCAGTAACTGGACGAGATGGAAGATATGAAAATAGAAGATAGCGGATTGAGACCGGACTCACAGAACGCGAATGAAGGCACGCAGCGAGGGCGTGGACTGCTTGAAAAGAGCCTGCGCAAACTCGGCGCTGGTCGTTCCATTCTCGCCGACAAGAACGGCAATATCATTGCGGGAAATAAAACGATTGAGGGCGCGGCTGAGATTGGACTGCCTGTGCGCATTGTGGAAACTGACGGTAAAGAATTGGTCGTCGTCAAGCGCATGGATCTTGATTTGTACAGCGAGACTGACAAGCGCGGTAGGACTTTGGCTTATGCAGATAATAAGGTTGCTGAACTTGATCTGTGGTGGAAGCCAGAGCAGATCGTTTCTGACTTCGAGCCGCTGGAATTGGGCGAGTGGGGATTTGAAGATTTGTCACCAGCTGGTGGCGCTGATGCGGAACCACAGATTGACCGGGCCGCTGAGTTGAACGAGAAGTGGCAGGTAAAGACCGGCGACCTGTGGCAGATTGGTGAACATCGATTGCTATGCGGTGATAGCACCAAGCGAGAAGATGTAGATAGGGTAATGGGTG
>Ga0172375_10004702_pt1 | contig 20021 bp, 15 predicted proteins | sample LakKiv1m_FD_114537 | JGI IMG/M metagenome (GOLD analysis project Ga0172375, IMG submission 114537) | Freshwater microbial communities from Kabuno Bay, South-Kivu, Congo - kab_092012_11.1m | ecosystem: Environmental > Aquatic > Freshwater > Lake | place: Democratic Republic of the Congo...
AGTGGTCCTGAAATTCGGCAAAGCGGGCCGCGAGGAACTGGATCTCAATTAACTCGCAACGAAACTGAGCATAAGATAATGCAAATTTCCCGCTACTCACAAGCGATCCCCACATGAGGTCCTGGTGGCTATATTTCTCAAGACAACGCTCCCGCTCTTCCTACTCATCGGTCTCGGTTTCCTGGCGAGAAAGGCAAATCTCATGAAAGAGGGAGATGAACGTACGCTCAGCGCATACGTCTATTTTTTTGCGCTCCCTTCTCTCTTTTTTATCAATCTGGCAGAAACGCGCTTCGACCGGATTCTCGCCACGTTTGTCGGCGCTGGTATCCTCCCTGTGCTCGTTGTGTTTCTGCTGTTGACCCTCCTCTTTGTTCTCTTTCGCTTCTCAAAGGATACATACTTTCTGCTGTTAATAGGATCCGTTTTTGGTTCGCATGCCTTTTTCGGTATCCCGTTTGTCATGTTTGCCTTTCCAACAGGAGAAGGAGAGCGACTGGCCACACTCTCTTCCGGGACCATATCCATTGTGAGCGTCATTATCTCGATATCCGTTCTGGAATTGCATAAGCTTTCACGTGAAAAAAGACCATCGGCATTCATGGCGGTTCGTCAAGTAGCCCTGCGCCTCACCAGAAATCCGCTTGTCATCTCCATCGCACTTGGCGCTTTTGTCTCTTTTTTACGACTCCCGATTCCCTTCGCGATCAGTAAACCGCTTCATATGCTCGGGGGCACGACCGCAACAGTGGCTATTTTCATGCTTGGGGTCTTTTTTTATGGTCGCCAGTACAAGCACCTCACAGTGGCTTTTGGGATCTCTTTGTTGCGGATGATTCTTGTGCCTCTGATTGCGCTTGGAACAGTAGCTGTCCTCGGGCTCAGGTCACTGGAATCATCGGTTGTTGTGCTGATGAGCGCCATGCCGATGGCCATTTCCATGGTCGTTTTAAGCGAACGGTACCAGTTTCATCAGGAACTGATCGCCTCGGTCATCCTGGTATCTTCCGTTTTGGGCGGGCTCTACTTGAATGGATGGTTGGCCTTTCTGAACATGGGGTGATTCTGAAAACAAAAAAACCCATAAAATCAACAGGTAAAAATCCAGCCAGGGTTTATTTTGGGCAGAGGTGAGCGTGTGTAATCTTGGTTGAAGCAAAAAAATCCGCGATTGAGGCGCATCTTCGATGTGCCATGATACGCGGCAAGGAGGAATAGAAATGGAACGAAAGCATTGCTGGATCCGTCTTTCCCTCGGTCTTCTGTTCAATATGTTTTTTTCTGTGCCATTTCCCAGGCAGCAGCGATCAAGGATGCCGAATCCAACAAGCACGCGGAGGATGCGTCGAGATACCGCGTTGTCGATACCTATGAATTCGCGGGCTTCAAGCTGATTCAGTTCGAACTCCCGACACTTTCCATCTACTCCTACATACTTAGTAGTGAGGGGGAGGCTCTGGTAGTGGATCCGGCAAGGGATATCTCCGTGTTCCTGGATACCGCCAAAAAGGAAGGGGTAAGAATTATTGGCGTATACCTGAGCCATTCCCATGCCGATTTCGTGGCAGGGCACATAGAAATGAAGAACGCAGTCAACTGCCCGATTTATCAAAGCCTGAAGAGCGGGGTCAATTATCCCATAGAGGCCCTCAAAGAGGGATCCGCCATCCGGGTAGGGAAGGCCACGGTCAAGTTCATCGAAACCCCCGGACACACCCCTGACGGCATGTGCGGTCTGGTCTATGGCCCTGGAAATCGGGATCTGCCAGAACTCGTCTTTACAGGCGATGTGCTCTTCGTAGGGAGCGTGGGCCGACCCGACCTCCTGGGTGAAACCGTGTCCGCGGCCTGGTTGGCTTCAGCCTTCTACGATGCCTGGACCACCAGGATTGCCAAACTGAGCGACACTGTCCGCGTTTTCCCAGCTCATGGTGCCGGGTCGCTCTGCGGCGCCTATTTATCCGATCGCCCCTACAGCACCATCGGTGAAGAAAAAAAATCCAACCCCTATCTAAAGCTGAAAAGCCGAAGTGAGTTTATCGCCAGCCTCATCCAGGACCTTCCCGAAGCGCCCCAGTACTTCAAATACAATGCGGCTATGAACAAGAAAGGCCCACACCTCGTTGATTGGGATAGGGGCCTTCCACCTGAAAAGAAGCCCGATTCGTCGTTGACAGAACCGGGTAAAACCTATGTGGTGGACATTCGTGAACCCAATGTTTATGAGGCAGAACATATCCCTAAATCGGTGAATATTCCCCTGAGGGGCCGGTTCGAAACCTGGGTCGGCACCATGGTGCCATGGGGCGCGGACCTTGTTCTGGTTGGCGACAGGGACGAATTGAAGGAGGCCCTCTTCAGGCTTCACAGGATCGGTTACAATCCGGAGATCATAACGCTGGACAACTGGAAGAGTAAGGGCGGATCCATCAAGGCAGGGAACCCGATCACCCCCGAGGAGCTGTATCGAATGATGCAGGATGGAACCGCCCCTCTGATCGTGGACGTTCGTCTTCCATCCGAATGGATGGCCCTCAGGATCGGGACGGTCTTGAATCTTCCCCTCAGTCAACTGGCCGAGCTCTCCAAAAAACTAGACCCCGACGCGCCGGTAGTCGTGGTATGCAATTCCGCATACCGTTCAAGTATGGCTGCGGGGATTTTGGAAAGAAAAGGTTTCAAAAACCCGAGGAACCTAAAAGGTGGAAGCCAAGCCTGGATAGATGCGGGGTTGCCGGTCTATGAAGCACCTGCGCCCGTGTCCGCAAAATCCGCCGCGCCAACGGGCAAGGCGGTACCGACCCGAAAACCGCTCAAGCCCATGATCAGTGACGAGGGGTGTTAGTAGGTATGCTTTTCCATGCCAGGTAATTTAGGGCCAGCTTCAAGTCATTGGGGTCGGAGATGGTCCACGCAAGAGAGGCCACAAATAGTTTTTCCACTTAGAGCAGATCTAAAACGGAAACCGCGGTCGGGGTATCGAGCTCTGCCCGGCATTAAAAGGCATTCCTCAGCTTCCAGGTTTTCCAGACTTTTCCAAAGATAGAGGGGGCTTCATCTTCTGCCGGCAGGGTGGGTTTGCCCGGTTCCCAGCCGCAGGGCATGAGTTCGCCGGTCTCCCGGTGATGCTTTAATCCCCTCAATTGCCTCAAGATCTCCGCGATGTTCCGGCCCAGGATGTCGCAGGTGATTTCCATGGCCTGCACCACGCCGTCAGGGTCTATGATAAAGCGGCCCCGCCGATCTGTGCCGGAGGTCCCGTTATACACCCCGTAATCCCCTCCGATTTTTCCGTCCGGATCCGAGATCATCGGAAACCGGATGCCGCCGGGGATCATTTTTGAGAGCTCTGTTTCCACCCACTTCCTGTGAAGCTCCACGCTGTCAACGCTGATGGACAGCACCGCTGTGTTCAGCTCCTGAAAGGCAGGGTACTTGGCGGCAACTGCCGCCAGCTCCGTAGGTCACACACACGTGAAGTCAGCCGGGTAAAAAAAGAGGACCACCCATTGTCCCCTGTAATCCCGCAGGTCGATCTCCCTGAACGCCCCGCTGTCATAGGCCGCAGCCTTGAATTCAGGCGCCGGTGCGCCCACAAACGCTCCCATGGCATCATCCCCCTGATGTCGGCCGGATGTCCGAAGCATCTTTCTTGTCGGACGGCCCATTGGTATCTGTCTGCGCCTCCACTGCCTGCCACCCCCCGCCCAGGGCCTTATAAAGGGAGACAAACCCGACGGCCCGATTGAGCAGACTCTGGGCCAGTTCATCCTCGGCATTGAACAGAGCGCTTTCGGCATCCAGGATGGCCAGATAGCTCGCCGCACCTGCCGTGTACAGCTCCCTGGCCAGCTTCAGGGCGTCATCGTTGGCCCTTACCGCAACGGCCAGTGATGCGGCACGCCGTTTCTCCCTGGAAAGGGCAACCAGGGCATTTTCCACCTCCTCCAGGGAGAGGAGCACCACCTTTTCGTACTGGGCGAGGGTCTCGTCCCGAACAGCCTCTTTGGCCGCGATGTTGTAAAGTATTCGTTTGAAATTCAAAACCGGCCACCGAACCGAGGGACCGATTCCCCAGAAGTGGCCGGAGCGCCAGGAGAGGCTATCCAGGTCGTCGTCCAGATACCCGAAATATCCTGTCAGGGAAAATCTCGGGAAGAGATCGGCTGTGGAAACACCGATTCGCGCCGTGGCTGCGGCCACCTCCCGCTCCGCTTTTCGAATATCCGGCCTTTGGCGAAGGAGTTCGGAGGGAAGGCCTGCCGGCAGGTCGTCGGGGATCGCGGGAAGGGCTGTCGGCCGAGAAAGGGACGGCGTCAGACTCGCAGGTTCCTGGCCGAGGAGAACGCCAAGGCGATGTACAGCAGCCAGGATGGCATTTTCGATATACGGGATCCTCGATTCCGCCACGGCCAGCTCCCCCTGGGCCCTCGCCAGTTCCAAAAGACTCACCAGTCCCGCATTGAAGCGCGATTCGGTAATGGCGGCATTGGTCCTGCGGGATGTCAGTTCTCTTTGGGCGATATCCATGCGCAACTGCTCCCCCCTGAGCTCCATATAATTGCGGGCCACCTCGCCCTGAAGCGTCACCAGGGTATCTCGAAGCGCTTCTTCGGATGCCGCCAGGTCTGCATCCGCTGCCTCGATCTCCCGCCGGACGCCCCCAAAGATGTCGATTTCCCACGAGGCGTCAAAGCTCGCCTCGTAGAGTTCCCCCCTCTGCCGAAAGGCCATGGGAGTCGTACCACCTCCCTGGGTCGGCACCATGACATCGGATCGACGATAGACGTCATAGGACACCTGGGGGCCGCCCTCGGGAAGGAGCCCGGCCGCACTGACCCCTGCCAGGGCCCGGGCCTGCTGCACCCTTGCCCTGGCCATGCGGACATCCAGATTGCTCTTTACAGCCTGGGTCATCAGCTCGTCAAGAACCGGGTCCTGGAGGACTTCCCACCAGGACCCGCAGAAACATGGGCCGGGCTGATCGCATGTGGAAATGCCTGTATCCAGACAACTGTAGCTTGAAGGCATGGCCGGCTCTGACTTTTGGTAGTCTGGACCCACAGGTGCGCATCCCCCGGTCATCAGAAGCATACCGACCCAGAGGAGGAAGAAATATTTCCCAAGATGCCACGCCGTCGCTACGCCTATGTTTCTCAATCCCTCAATTCCCCTTCCCAGCAGACTTTTGGGTTTGGTCTTCGATGTAAACGTCCACCTGCTGGCCCGTGTAGACCGGGAGGTTTTCCCTCGGGAAGGAATACACCACCTGAAGGACCCGGGTGTCCACCCGTTCGGTGCTTTCTCCGGTGAGGGATTTTTTGGGGATCACATAACGTTCCACATACTCGAAGGTCAGGTCGGTCTTGTATTCCGCATGTCCCCTGAGGTACGCCGAGGCCGGGGCATCGGGGTTGAATCGCCAGGCATCGTTCTCGTCGATGTCCACCCGCACATGGAGTCGGTCCACGCTGCCCAAAAGGATCAGGGGCTGGGAGAGAACGCCGCTCTGGGCAAACTCGCCGGGCCGAAGGTTCACCTGCAGCACCGCGCCTGCCACGGGCGCCCTCACCGTAAGCCTGTTTATTTCCACCCTGGCTGCCTCGAGTTCGGAGTGGCTCCGCGTCAATCCCGCCCTGGCCACGTCGATGTCCGGTTGCCAGGAACCCGCCTTGAGAAGGGCCAGATCCGCCGTGGCCCGTGCCAATCTGGCCTGGGCAATGGCCACGGCATAGCGTCGTTTGTTGACGTCCTCTATGCTGACGGCCCTCCGGTCCGTGACCCTCTCCACGATCTCGAGCTGCTGGCGAAGGTCTCCCAGGATGGCCTCGGCCTCTTTGACCGTTGCCTCGGCAATGGGAAGCTCTTCAGGCCTCGGGGCCGCCTTCAGCCGCTGAAGACGGGCCTCGGCCTCCTTGACAGCCGCTTCTCGTATTCCCAGTTCGGCGCGATGGGTCCGATCATCAAGGACAAAGAGTGGATCCTGAGCCTTGACGCGGTCTCCTACTTTTACAAAAACGCGGGTTACGATGCCTGAGACATGGGTCCCGATGGCGATATTCCGTGTACTGGCCTCAATGATTCCAGACCCTGAAATTTTATTCTTAAAAGACGGCCGGGGCGGCTCTGCAACCGGCGCTGCAGGAGGGACGGGCCTGGCGCTCTGGACCGCGGTCCAGACGGCAAAAAGGACCCCTGCAACGGCCAGAAGCGGGAGAACATACTTGCGAATCATGTTGGTCTCCTATTCGTGCGCCACCTGCGGTTCGATGACGGTGATCCGTCCATCGTCCATGCGGGCGATGCGGTCAGCAAAGTTGAAGATCCGGTTGTCGTGGGTGACGATGATCAAGGCGCGGTCCGCGGTGAGGGCCTTGTCGCGCAGGACCTCCATGACCATGCGTCCGGTGTCTGCATCGAGGGCACTGGTCGGTTCATCGCAGACGATCAGTTGCGGGGCGTGGGCCAGGGCACGGGCAATGGCCACCCGCTGCTGTTGGCCGCCCGAAAGCTGGGCAGGAAGGGATTGGGCCCGGTCCTTAAGACCCACCTGTTCGAGAAGCCGGCCGGCCGTTTCCTGGGCCATGGAACGGGCTACGCCGTTGATGAGGAGCGGCACCGAGACGTTTTCAGTCGCGGTCAGGGTCGGGAGGAGATTGTAGGCCTGGAACACAAATCCGATCTTGGACCCGCGGTAACGCGTTCTCCGGCGCTGGCCCATGCCCCTCAGGTCCTGATCGAATACGAGGCACTCCCCCTCATCATGATCGAGGATCCCGGCCATCACGGAAATGAGCGTGGTTTTCCCGCACCCGGAGGGCCCCACCAGCATCAGGAGTTCCCCCATGCGCACCTCAAGGTCCACCCCCCTGAGAGCGACCACCCGTGTCGGTCCCGTGACATAGGATTTGGTCACGCCGCGGCAGTAAACCGCCAGCCCGTTTCGGTTCATGGGATCCCTATGACTTAAAGACAATGGCCGGCTCCAGCCGCATCACCTTGTGGATGCTGATCAGCGCCGAAAAGACAATAATGACGGCGATGGCCCCCCCTGAGACCAGGAGAAGCTCCCGGGTCAGGCGAAAAGAGAGCTCGGTTCCTCCCAAGAGGTATCCGAAGAGGGACGCCCCGCCCACGCCCATGCCATACCCGATGGCCCCCACCACCAGGGCCTGGAGGATGATCATGCGCAGGAGGACGGCATTGGTGGCGCCCATGGCCTTGAGGGTTCCGAAATACCGGAGATTTTCCAGGGTGAAGTTGTAAAAGGTCTGCCCGGCGATCGCGGTCCCGATGAGAAAGCCCAGGGCCACCGCAATGCCGAAGTTGATCGGTATGCCGGTATTTTTCATGAAATAATCATAGGTCAAGTCCTTGAATTGCTGAGCCGTGTAGGCCGCCAGGCCGGTTCGATTTTGAATCCGGTCGCATAGGGTCTGGAGATCCTCGCCTTCCTCGGCCTTGACCAGTACAAAGGACAGGAGTTTGCGCTCCCTGGGGGCAAACGAGGTCGCCCGGCTGTAGGTGGTATAGATGACGGGCTGGGACTGAAACGTCCGGGAGACTCGGCAGATCCCCACGACCACGGCGCGATGGTCATTGATCTCCAGGGTGTCCCCCACCTGAAGCGGGATCGGTTTGCCGGCCGGTTCTTTGGGCGGCCGTGCCAGACGGGTTTGGGCGCCCACGTCGTTGACAATGATCGCGTCCTGGCGGCGCAGGTCACTGAGGCTCCCCTCCAGCATGGTAGGGGGGCCGCCGATGAGGGTGGCGTCGTCCAGGCCCAGGACATTGCATATCTGGAAGTTGCCGTTTTCCAGGCGTGCCTTGAGAAGCCCCTTGTACAGGGGAACGGCCCACTCGACCCCGGGGACGCCCCGGACCCGGTAAAGTTCCGTGTCCTGAAGCGGTTTCACATCGTCGATGAAGAGGACCTTGGGGTCCATCACCCAGATGTCAGGCTGGGAGAGATCGGTGATGGCCCCGTAGGTTCGGGTCATGAGCCCGGTGAATATGGAAGACTGCTGGGTGATCAGCAGGGAGGCGAAGGAAAGTCCCATAATGATGCCCAGGTACTTCCCCCGGTCGCCGATGAGCATTTTTAAAGCGATGGCGTACATTTAAAAGGCTCAACACGGTTCAATTCATGAAATGGACAACTTATTGAAGATAAAGCACGGGGATGGTTTCCCCGCAACGAACAGAGGACCCGGCCATCAATGAAACAAAGCTTTCACAAGTACTCTATGCTTATTTGCATGATATGGCTGAATCATGATATGGTGAGACCGATGCAGTGTCAATTTTTTTGTAGGGGCTGATGCTGGAGGCCTCCGCGATGAAGGGGAGGGATGGAATAACTTGTCCGGCCAATACTTAAGTGGATTAAATGGGTTTGGTAACTGACAGGCCGACGGAGGGAGAGACGCATGAGATCAGAACCGGTTTTGGTGACAGGGGCAACCGGATATGTGGGCGGACGACTGGTTCCCGTGCTGCTGGATGCGGGATACCGGGTCAGGGTCATGGGACGCTCCGTGACCAAGCTCGCCTGCCGTCCCTGGGCCCGACACCCGAATGCCGAGCTGGTAAAGGGCGACGTTTTTGACACAGATTCTCTGAATGCAGCGGCCCACGGGTGCTGGGCAGCCTTTTATCTGGTCCACTCCCTGACCTCCCGCACCAAAGACTTTGCCGAGGCGGATCGCAGGGCCGCCCATAACATGGCGGATGCGTGCGCTGCCGCCGGTGTGGAGAGGCTTATTTATTTAGGCGGCCTCGGGGAGGACAGTCCGGATCTGAGTGAGCACCTCCGGTCGAGGACCGAGGTGGCCCGGATACTGGAATCAGGGACGGTCCCGGTCACCTTTCTTCGTGCGGCTGTGATCCTCGGTTCAGGAAGCGCCTCTTTTGAGATGCTCCGTTATCTGACAGAGCGCCTGCCGGTAATGACCACCCCTGCGTGGGTGCAGACCCCCTGTCAGCCGATTGCCATCCGCAATGTGCTGGGGTATCTCAAAGGATGTCTCGAGAACAAGGAGACTGCCGGCAGACGCTTTGATATCGGCGGCCCGAACATCCTGACCTACGGGTCGCTGATCCAGCTCTATGCTGAGGAGGCGGGCCTTTCCCGACGCATCATTATACCGGTCAAGGTCCTGTCACCCCGGCTCAGTTCCTGGTGGGTCCATCTTGTGACGCCCGTCCCATCGTCCATTGCAAGGCCCCTCATCGAAGGGCTGAAAAACCCCGTGGTGTGTCAGGAAAACAGCATCCGCAAGCTGATCCCTCAAGACCTGATCACCTGTCGGCAGGCCATCCGGTTCGCCCTTCAGCGCGTCAGGGAGCACTGCGTGGAAACCTGCTGGTCGGATGCCGGCGCCGTCGAGGTCCCAGAATGGACCCAATGCGGGGATGCCGAGTATGCCGGGGGCACGGTCTATGAGTGCGGATACCGTGCGGTTATCCAGGCCGCGAACCAGGATGTCTGGAACCGTATCCAGATCATCGGCGGCGACACGGGCTGGTATTTCGCCGATTTTCTGTGGAAGGTGCGCGGCGCACTGGATCGGTTGGTTGGCGGTGTCGGCCTGAGGCGTGGCCGCCGGGATCATCATGAAATAAGAATCGGCGACGCCCTCGATTTCTGGCGGGTCCTGGACATGAAGTCACCATCGAGCCTCACGCTGCTGGCAGAGATGAGGCTACCGGGAGAGGCGGTGATGACGTTTTTGGTGCATCCCCTGGCCAGCGATCGGACGGAACTACGGCTCCTCTCACGGTTTCTGCCAAGGGGACTGTGGGGGATGATCTACTGGTATGGGCTGTATCCGTTTCATCAGTGGATCTACGCAGGCATGCTGAAAAAACTTGCCCTGTCTGTCGGTAAGCCGGTTTTGGAAGGACCGGAACGTTTCGCCCCTCGTAGGCATCATGTATGCGATATTCAGTCTAAGCGGATATAGGTAATTCCAAGGCGGCCTTTCTTATCCTTCGCCGGGAGTTGGTATCCTCTTTCCTGGGCAACTCAATCGATTCCTTGAAAACCGCGTCTCAAATCTTCTGTTGCGACACCTACGGTTCCAGGAAGATTCACGGTCCCTTTCAACCCGACCAACTGGTGGACGTGACCCATGTGCGGGGAAAAAATCGGCAGCCGTGCACGCCCGCGAAAGCCGGCTATTTCCGTTTTATCTCGATCGGATCGAGCGCCAATGTCTCGCGCACGGAGGGGCCACGGACACCCAGTACGCCGTGGCATGTCTGCGTGTCCCACTGTTCGGCCGACATGACAATAGCCTTCGGTTGGGCGCGTGAATCCGACGGGGGCCCGAGGTCGGAAATCCAAAATGTAGTAAATCATAAATAGTATGTCGGATTTCTCTCGACATAGTATGTCGAAATAAGATATTTCTTGGCAACTGAACACCAATTGTGAACCTGCTGTATCCACTGCCATTGGAATGATCGAGAACATCCGAAAAGAGATAGAGCATGAGGAGTTTGATTATCAGACCCTCATGGGTTGCTTGCGCGACTATGCTCGTCCGAGGGACAAGATCTCGGCCCTGCTGAAAAAAGGCTCTATCATCAGGATCAAAAAGGGGCTTTATATCTTCGGCGAGCCATACCGCCGAAGGCCCTATTCTCGCGAGATCCTTGCCAATCTAATCTATGGCCCATCATATCTGTCTTTGGATTTCGCTTTACAGTACTATGGGTTGATTCCGGAACGCGTGGAGGCGTTAACCTCTGTGACGACAGGGCGGTCTTGCCGTTTCCTTACGCCGGTTGGCTTTTTCACTTATCGCAGCATCCCTCTGGAGGCCTTCCGAACGGGAATGGACCGGGTTGATATCGGGAACGGGCGAGCCTTCTTGATGGCTACCCCGGAAAAGGCCCTGGCGGACAAGATCCATGACAGCCGGGGTTCCGGCATTAGGAGCCAAAGGGAATTAAAATCCTATCTTGAGGATAACTTGAGGATCGATCCCGTAGCCTTGGCAGGGCTGAATCGAACCGCCCTCGATGAAATAGCCGGCCGCTACCGATCTCGACGAATCAAGCTGCTTGGTGATCTGGTTAGGCGACTCCGTCAGAGAACGGAGAAGGGGATTTCCCATGCATGAAGCCATTGCTGCCATGCTGTTAAAGTATGAATGTCGAGAACGCAGCGACTATGCAAACGCCCTGCGGGAGATTCTGCAGGAAATCGCCCTCCTTGGTCTCTGGCGGGGGAAGTTTTTTGAACGGGCGGCCTTCTATGGAGGAACCGCCTTGCGTGTCCTCTATGGGTTGGATCGATTTTCGGAGGACATGGATTTCTCTTTGCTTGAGCCGTTTGATGCCTTTGATATCGCCGGTTATGCTGGATTTCTGCGGAAAGAGGCCGAAGCTTTCGGTTTTGATGTCAGATTTGAGAGGGTCGAAAAAACTGCGGCATCACCGATACAATCGGCCTTTCTAAAAGCCGATACTCGAAAACAACTCATCGTGATCCAGGCAGCGGATCCGATCGTCCATGCAATACCAAAAGGCCAGACCCTAAAGATCAAGTTGGAGGTGGATACGGATCCGCCGCCGGGTTTTGAAACCCAGACCCGTTATCTTTTGCAACCAATTCCCTTCGCGGTCCGAGCCTTCTCCCTTCTGGATCTGTTCGCCGGAAAAATGCACGCCATTCTCTGCCGGAGATGGAAAAGCAGGGTGAAAGGCCGTGACTGGTATGACCTAATCTGGTACGCCGCCCATCATCCTGAGTTGCACCTCCACCATCTCGAGCAGCGAATGCGACAGACAAAGGACTGGCTGGGAGATGCGCCCCTTACTCCACAAAAATGTCTGGAGCTGCTTGTGGATACCATTAGGGAGCTGAATGTGGCTGAGGCGAGAAAAGATGTGGAGCCTTTTGTCAAGCACCCTGAGAATCTGTCTATCTGGTCCCGTGGTTTTTTTTTGGATGTGGCTCGGAGAGTACAATTCGTTTAGGATCATCTACCGAGTTCGCTTCACACCGCCTCCCCGGGGATCGCTGCCTACTTCCAGTCGCTGTGGCAATATGGGGCAGTTGAGACCCGAATCATACCCATGAAACGAACAGGCAAAGAATGAGCGGCCATCCTGCGGCCAGCGGCACGACGTCAAAGACAAGACCGAGGTTGTGAACGGAATAACGGGTCCTAACGACCTTCGCGTCCAGGACGGCCCTGAGCATGACCCCCCGCTGATGGTCCTTCACCAAGGCATTGGCCGAGTCTTGGCTATCCTTGTGATCAGGAGGAACCTGAATGTCCATTCGGAGGGGATGCCGAGGAACTCATCAGGCAGGCGCGATATCGCGGGGGGACCTACACCTCACTGGCGCCCCATGGCCGCGAGGATGAGGGGCTGTAGGCTGCCGCCTGCTCGGGAGGGCAAGGAGATCGTTGACCCTGGGCTTCCAAGTTCAGTGAATCAAACCATTAAATCCCTTGACTCAATAAGGCAATTTTTTGTATAGGTCCTTAGCGCTTACAGGTGAATTCACGCTGGGTTGGAGGCTTGAAGGAAGCGATCCTCTTTCCAGCCTTCACAAGACGGTACGGTCAAACGGGGCCGGGACCTCAACACAAGTGTCCCGCATCCCATCTGTGAGCCTATGAATCGTTCTTTCTTCCAGCCGACGGTCCACGCCACGCCGCTGCGATTGCCCTTTTTCAAGGAGGAGCATCATGAAATCCATTCTGCAGGCCTGTGCACCCCGAGAGGACATCATCAAGGGCACCTTTAACCCGGAGATCTTTACCGCATCCTTAAGCGAGATCATTCGCTTCTATCGGGGGGAGTCGCCCGGCATCCACCCCCTGTATACGGATGCCAGGACCTTCTTCGAGGAGGGCACCTATCCCACGGACGGCCTCCGCATGGTCCTGTCGGAGGTCTTCGGGCGGCTCTCCGGAGACAATACCGTGCCTGCCATTCATCGTCTGGAGACGGCCTTCGGCGGCGGCAAGACCCATACCCTGATCGCCTGCGCCCACCTGGGTTTCAAGGGCAATGAGCTTTCTTCTGTAACTGACCCCTTGTTGGGAGGGATACAGCTTCATGCCCCCAAAGAGGTCTTTGTGGTGGGGGTTGCAGGCGATGAGATCCCTGTCCATAAACCCAAAGGCCCTGAATTGACCCCCTATACGCTGTGGGGGGAAATCGCCTATCAAATGGGGGGAGAGGCGCTATATCAGGCGGTGGAGGACGAGGCGGCATCCAATGCCTCGCCAGGGAAAACCTATTTTGATACGGTGTTCGGCGGCAAAAAGGTCCTGCTCATGCTCGATGAACTGGCCCAGTATGCGGCCAGGCTTTCTGCGTCAAGGCCGGACGGGGCGGACCAGTTGGCTGCCTTCCTGATGTCGCTTCACGGGTATGCCCGCACCCATCCGGGGATGTCGATCCTCCTGACCCTTGCCAGCGCCTCGGATGCCTTTGCCACCCAGACCCAACGTCTCACCTTCCTGCTTTCCAAGGTCCTGGGCCGCGAAGTGACCACGGACGATGCCCTCACCATCGGCCAGGATGCCCTGGGCGGGGTGAGCAGCGTGGTGGCCAGAGATGCCACGCCCGTGGTTCCGGTGCAGGCTGCGGAGATCTCCCGCGTCCTGGCCAAGCGTCTGTTTACCGGGATCGACACGACGGCCGCTGAGGAGGTTGCCGATGCCTACCAGGCCGTCTATGCCAAGAGTCTCTCCCTGCTTCCGGAGGAAGTCACTCGATCAGACTACAGGGGCCGAATGGTGAGCCACTATCCCTTTCATCCTGCGCTCATTGATTTTCTGAACAACAAGCTGGCCACATCCGAAGGATTTCAGGGAACCCGTGGCGTGCTCCGCGTCCTGGCCCTGGCCGTGCGCAACCTCTGGAAAAAGGAGATCGAGGTCCCCATGATCCATACCTGCCATCTGGACATGCGCGATCCTCGCATCATCAGCGAGATGGTGGCCCGGACAGGCTCCGGGGACCTGTTGCCCGTCCTGAATGCGGACATCGGGAGCGCGGATACCGCCCAGATCGAAGGGGGCCGCAGCAATGCCGAACTGGCCGATGCCCGCAATCCCCATCCCGAAAGGTGGCCCATGCACGAATATGCCTGGAAAACGGTGTTTCTGCACAGCCTGGTGGGCCGAAGCCAGGGGTTGGAATCCAACCTCTTTGGCATCAATGAGCAGGACACCCTCCTGGAGGTATCGTTCCCCGGCCTCACACCGCCCCAGGTGGGAGAGGCCCTTAAAGAGATCTCCAGAAGCGCCTTTTACCTGCGATACAACCAGGGCCGGTATTACGCCAGTCTGGACCCCTCCGTCAATATCGCCCTGGCGAAGATTCGCGGCAATATCCCCTCAGAGGATGTGGACCAGGGCCTGGATGCATCTGCGCGAAAGGTGGTCAGCTCCGATGTGAAGACCTTTCATGTGGTGCACGACGTGGCCGCGCCTGAACATATTCCGGACAACCAGGGGAAACCGGTCCTGGCCCTGGTCAGCCTGAACGCAGGCCAGCTCAATATCGAGGAGTGCATCACCACCGCAGGCCCCAACAAGCCTCGAATCGAACAGAACAACACGCTCCTCCTGGTGCCGGAGACCGTTTCCACGCGACTCAAAGACGATGACCAGGGCGACCTCTTTGGTGCGGTGACCTCTCCAAGTGAAGCAGCCAAGAAGCGGCTGCGGGACCTGGCCCGAACCGTCCTGGCCATGCGGCGGCTCAAGCGCAACCCCCAGAATTACAGCATCCATCCCAGGCAGCTTGAAAAGGACGACTTTACCCAGCGGTACAGCGAACGGGAAAAGGCCCTGGAGACGTCGGTGACCGAGGCGTATCGAAGCCTCTGGTATCCATCGGCCAATGGAAAGATCGTCCAAAAAGAAATCCGCACGGCTGGCGGGGAAGGGGGGGTGTCGGTCCTGGAGCAAATCAGAAAGACCCTCCTCGAAGAGGGCGAGCTGCTCACTTCCGAGCATGCCGCCCAATCCCATCTGACTGATTTAAAAATGCGGTTCTTTGCCCAGGGAGACACCGTTGCCGTCGGCAAATTGAAACAGAACTTCACCAGGCTGCGCAGTTGGCCCATCCTGGATGCTCCTGTGGTGCTGGACCAACTCATTCGTGCCGGTGTCAACCGGGGCATGTGGTGCCTTTTTCGCATGGGGAGCGACGAAAGCGACAAGCCCCAGCTTTTTTACAGTCGCGAGACCGGTGAATTGCCGTTGAATTTGGAACTGGACCAGGACTGCTCGCTGGTGACCATGGAGGGGGCGCGTCAGCGCGGATGGACAAAGGACGCGGCCCCCGATGTGCAACGCATCGAGGGGTGGATTCGCCAACAGATGCATGAAAAGCAGATCTCGCGGATTCGAGGGATCGCCGACTCTATCAAGAACCAGTACGGCGAAGTGCCCGAGCAGTCGATCAATAAGGCCATTATCCAGCTCGTGCAAGGGGAGAGGATCATGGCCTTCAAGGGAGATCCGGATCAGACGCAGAAGCCCAACCTCATTTCAAAGGATGTGGTTACGCTCTACGTTCCCGAACTGGATGATGTGCTGATCACCCCGTCAAAGGCGGCGGAAAAGGGGTGGCGAACGGTCAAGAAAAAGGGGCTCCATCTGACTGGACGGGGAGGCGCAGAAAAGCTGGTCCCCCTGCTCAGACACATCGGTTCGATGTATCAACGGGGTGGAAAATCGGTCATTGACCAGCTTGACCTGGTGGACATGGATCTGCCCAGGGGTGGCAAGTTAAGGCTGACCGTGACAGGGACCCCGCCCGATTCAATCAAAGATTTGGGCGAGCTGTTTGAAGTCCTGTCAGCTCTGGTCCAGATGGGGGATACCACCGAGGCCTATCTGGACATCAATGATCCGCAGACAGATTGTCCCTTTATCGAGAAGCTCCAAAAGGAGTAGCGAAACATGCCCACCAAGCAAAAACCCAAAATGGGCCTGGACGCCCACTACCACAAGAAGGTCAAGAAGCAGCTCAGAAAAGCCCCCTGGGTGCTTCGTGTGACCGAGCACAACGACAAGCCTGTCCCTGTTTTCCTGGCAAAGCAGAGGATCCTTCCTGATCAGCGGAGTGACGCCGATGATCTCATCGCCCCCCGGTCCATCCTTCTGGAGCGGGGGCTCTTATATGGTCCCGCCCAGCTTCGTTGCCTCCCCATCGTCAGAACCATCCTGACCCGAGTGTCGGACCCGGCTGGCATTCCCCTGGAACTCAATCAGTTCCTCAATGGCAAGCGCATCTCGTTTCGTGGGAATCTGCCTTTGGATGAAGAGGCCGGATGCAAGCTGGCCCTCCTTTTTAGACTACAGGAACGGATCAAGGACCTGGATCGGGTCGAGTTGATTGCCCGCCGCGTGGATCGATTTACCAGAGAAGAGGCGGCCTACTGGTACTCCCGCATAACGAGCTTTGGCGATGCCGCCAACCGATGGGCCATGGCCGGGATGAAGATCATGCTCTCCGGCCAGCCCGGAGATCCCAACGTGCCGATCATGCTGGAAGAGCTTCAACAGAAATATTAGTACCTGGTAGATTTTCTCACAAAAACAAGAAAATGTGGCCACGCTTCAACTGCACTCTTGCCTTTTCGTCATTCCGGCATGGTTCTGGCCGGAATCCAGAGATGCGCGCGCCGGAGTGGATTCCGGCCAAGGACATGCCGGAATGACGGTACAGCAGACAGCGATCTTGGGTTGCGGGCGGAGCCCGCATTGGATCCCTTATCAGGAGTTCAGATGTCAGGCTTTTATTTGGGTAAAACCTTACAAATTCGTTTACAGGGAAGCAGGTTGCGCAGGTTTAAAACAAATCAAAACCGAAAGGAACAGATCGAAAATTTCAATATGTAGCCCGCGGAACACCTTCCTCTCTTGCGAAACGACAAAGTTATTGATATGATAAAGATATGAGCAAACAGAACCATTCAGATCCCATGCTTCCGGAATATGACTTCAAGAATATGCCCGGCGGTGTAAGGGGGAAATACTACAAGGAATATCGGGCAGGCCACACTGTCAGAATTTACAAAGAAGACGGCAGTACCGAAGTCCGGCACTTCACACTTGAAGACGGGGCAGTCATGATCGAACCTGATGTGAGGGAGTATTTTCCCGATTCAGAGTCGGTCAACCGTGCGCTGCGTTGTCTGATACCCCTGCTGTCGGATCAAAAGGCTTCGGACCACATAAGTGAGCATAGCCGGAATAAAGGCACTCTCTAACGTCCATCAGTTTCCTGCAAAGGGTTTCTCGCCTCATCGTTCAGCGACAGGAACATCGGGGGCTCGAAGTCGCCACATCCATATAGCTATCCCCAACAGGCGGATGTAAGAATGAATCATGAATTATTTTCCCGTGTATCTTTGGCGGTAGATCTGCCTGAATATGGGCTCAAAAAAGGAGATATCGCCACCGTTGTAGACCAGCACGAAGGAGGACCCGGCCAGGAGACGGGCTACTCACTGGAAGTTTTCAATGCTGTCGGGGACACCGTTGCTGTCGTGGTAGTAGAGGGATCAAAGATCTTTCCTGTTCACGCCAATGAGATCCTTCAAGTTCGACAGTTTGAAAATATCTCTGCGAAATAATCATCTCTACTGCCAGAGACTGCGTGCTGACCTTAGCATCGCAATCTGACAGACCAGCCAATAACCCACAGGAGACCCCATGACCCAATCCACCAATAACGATCTCCGGCTCATCGAGGCCGGGTTCCCCTGCCACCAGGTCGGGGCAGAGACCCAGCGGGAGCGTGACACAGGTAAGGCCCCTCCCACGCATCGCCTGCACGTCTGGTGGGCGCGGCGGCCCCTTACCCCGAGCCGGGCCGCGATTCTGGCCTCCCTTCTTCCTGCAGACACCAACCCCGACTGGTTTCTCCAGCAGCTTGGCATTGAAAAGCGGGTGGTCCACATCAATGGCCAGGCCTGGAGCCTGACCGGCAAGGTGCTGGATAAGGTGGAGAGGGATGAGGATGGGGTGGAGGTGTTGCGGGTTGATGATCATGTGCTCCAACTGCTGCAAAAGGAAGATGAGCGAAGGGCGAAAGACAATGAGCTGATTCAGGAATTGATTGATGGAGACGCCTCTTTGGAAAATGATCCTGTGGTCATGAGATGGATCGATGAGTGTCGTAAAATCTCCAGGCCGTGGCCAGACACCGGGATTGAGCTTCCTGTCCATAGCGTAGCTGCCGATCCGGCTTGGTTTAAGGAACTGATGGCCATTGCCGGATCAAGGGGTTTACGTGTTCCGAATCTTTATGGGTACGATAGAGCCTATAAGAGAGAACCAGAAAGGCCACCCCAGGCCCTAACCATTCTCGATCCAACTGCAGGGGGTGGGTCAATTCCATTCGAGGGACTGCGACTCGGGCATAATGTAATTGCCAATGAATTGAATCCTGTGGCATGCACCATCCTTCATGGTACGCTGGAATTTCCGAGACTGTTTGGCTTGGGCCTTATGAAGGATATAAGGAAGTGGGGAAATGCTTTGCTGGGTCACCTGGATTCATCATTGGATTCTATATTCCCGCGTGAGCATAAGCTGCCCCCCAGCGAACTGGAATATCTGCGGAACGTAGTGAAGGATGATAAGGATCTCATAAGATTCTACGACGTTGAAGAAACCACTACCTATCTCTACTGCCGCCAGGTCACCTGCCCCCAGTGCGGAGGGGAAGTCCCGCTGCTCAATACCTGCTGGCTGAGCAAGGAGGCAGGTGCGCAGTGGGGGGTCCGGATGGTTACGGATGGAAAGGAGCGAAACGGGAAGGTCCGCTTTGAGACCTATCGCATTTCCAAGGGCAGGGGGCCGCACGGGGAAGACCCCAACATGGCCACTGTGAACCGTGGGGTCGGAACATGCCTTCACTGCAAACAGGCCGTGGATGCGGATGAGATCAAGGCCCAGGCCCGTGGGGAATCTCCAATAGGAAAGTGGAAAGACCGCCTTTATTGCGTGGTGGCTGTCCGGCATCAACCCAAGCTGGACAAGAAAGGGAATCCCCAACGGTACAGCAGCGGGGAAAAGGACGGGCAGATCAAGACCGAGAAGGTGCGCTTCTTCAGATCCCCTGATCAACGTGATCTCGATGCTCTGGATGAGGCGGAAAAGCGGCTTCGTGAAAACTGGGACCGCTGGGATGCTGCGGGGCTGATTCCGACGGAAACGATCCCCCTGGCACACAAGACAAAGGAGCCGCTTCGCGTAGGCATGACCCGCTGGTGCGACATGTTCACCCCGCGTCAGCTCTTGGGGCATGTCACCCTCATCGAGGAACTGAACCGCCTCAAGCCGGAAATCACGGCGGAATTGGGCGAGGAGAAGGGTAAGGCGGTGGTGACGTATCTTCAGTTCGCCATAGATAAGGGCTTGGACTACAACAGCAGGCAGACGCGTTGGCATTACGGCAGAGGGGTGATCATCAACACATTTGGGAGGCACGACTACTCTGTAAAGTGGACCTTTGGTGAGATGATTTTCGCTGGTCCGAATTCAGGATTTGCATGGGGGCTAAGCCAAGTTCTGGACTCCTATGGAGGGATAGAAGCTATCAGCAATAGAAGGCCCTCGCGACAAGGACACTCTGTTATCATAAATAGCACCGCCGCCCACATGCCGCAAATACAGGATGCAAGCGTCGATCTGATCTGCATGGATCCTCCCTACTACAACAATGTCCAATATGCGGAGTTGTCCGATTATTTCTACGTCTGGCAGAGGCGAACGCTTAACGACCTATATCCCGGGTATTTCACCAGAAGACTCACCAACAAACAGGAAGAGGCCGTGGCCAATCCTGATCGCGATGGCGGGGCTGCCGGTGCAAAAAGGAACTACGAGAGGATGATGAGCGACATTTTCCAGGAATGTCGTCGGGTGATAAAGGATGACGGCATCATGACGGTGATGTTCACCCACAAAAGCCAGGATGCATGGGAGGCACTGACTCGGTCACTCATAGAGAATGGCTGGAAG
>Ga0172375_10004708_pt1 | contig 20011 bp, 29 predicted proteins | sample LakKiv1m_FD_114537 | JGI IMG/M metagenome (GOLD analysis project Ga0172375, IMG submission 114537) | Freshwater microbial communities from Kabuno Bay, South-Kivu, Congo - kab_092012_11.1m | ecosystem: Environmental > Aquatic > Freshwater > Lake | place: Democratic Republic of the Congo...
TATAGAACAAGTATTTGACATTTTAAAAATTTTTACAAAATCGGAGTTGTTTGATGCTAACGATCAACACACAAACTAATGAGGAGTTAATAAAGTATCTTACGAAAATAGACGGGAAACTTCCAAGTAATGAGTATCTAATTTGTATAACAAATACAGAAGAAGATCTTATAGTTGCCACAAAATATAACATTTTACCGGTAACATTTGATGATGATCTTTATGGTCCCAGAACATTGTCTTTTTCCGATGCTTTTCGTATATTTAATTTAATTAGACACAAAATTATTCCAGAAACTGAAAAATTAAAAGAAGTAATATTACATATATCTTGTAAAGACGGTATAACTCAAGCAGGAGCCATTGCAGAATGGACAGCGGGGTATGTAAATCCAGATACCCTTAACAAACAGTTTTATGAGAATAAAAATTTATTCATTGATCCTAGTAATATTACAATAAATAAGATGTTCTTAGTTCAAATGTTTTTCGAGCAATTTATAGTACCTACTGAAAATTTACCTGCTGTTGCTGCAAATTTACTTAGTAGTGATACTGTAACTACTACAGTAAAAAAGAACGCAGAAGCTTATTTAAATGCATTATTTATAAATGAAACAAAACTATTGGTAAAAAGAAATGAATACAAAGTATAGAACAATTAATTTAATATTATTTATAGTACTATTTACAATAGTTGTATTTTTCTTGGGAAGAAAGTCTGTTAAAAAAAGTGTTAATGTTAATACAGCTGATACTGTTTTAGTATCTATAAAAGTTGACACTGCGAAAATACAAGCACAAGCTTTAATAAATGCAAGAGGAACTATCGCACAATATGATATCACTAAAGATGGAAAATGGGTTAAACGAAAACCGAAACTAATTATATTTAGTAGTCATAGTGTTGATAGTTCCGATTCTATAAAGCCTGCAATACAGGTAGCAGAATTAGATACAACTATAAATAAGAAAAAAGAAAAATTAAAAATAATTGACAGTCTTAATATAAAGTTTGCATCTCTAGCAAATGCATTAAACTTTAATTTTTCTAGTAATTTAGTAAATGACAATGATACATCATTCTACAGATTAAGATTAAATGCTAATTATGTAAATAGTGTTTGGACAATTAAATTAAATGAAAATTGGGAAGTTAAAACAAAAACAATCACTGTAGAAACGGAAAGAATTGTGCCCTGTAAAGAAACTTTTTGGACTCGATTTAAATTTGGGCCTGTGATGGGTGTAGGGTATGCTGTATTTAATAAGACATTCGACACATTTCTTGGGTTTGGGGTATTATTTGATTTACGCTAAAAAATGCCAATATTAACTATAAAAAGGGGTTTAACGCCCCTTTTTTATTAAAGGAGGAAACAAATTATAAAAAAACTAATTATAATATTAATGCTACTGTTAGCACAAACAAATTATTCGACTGATATATCACCTTACTATCAAGTCTTAAATTACACTAAATTTTATTCTAAAAAGTATAATGTACCAGAAGTTTATCTTTTTCGACTATTACAAATAGAAACCGGCTTCCGTGTATCTGATACGACCTATAACCCATTTAGCAAAAAAATTCTTAGTACCTCATGGGATGGACCGTATCAACTACTGACTAGCACAGCTATGAGTGTTTGGCCTGATACACTAAAAGAACTTACTAAAAAAGAGTTTAAAAATAAAATGAGGTTTGATTTAAATTTTAGTGTTCATACAGCTGTAAAATATATTAGTATACTATATAATAAATATAAAAATTGGTCTGTAACTTTTTCAGTATACAATAGAGGTCCAAAAGGAGCGTTTAAAATTAATAAGTATGCATTAAAAATTGTAAGAACTACTAATTAATTTTTTATATATTATGGTATAAGAATAATGTTAGGATGGCGTCAGCAAAATACAACTATATAAGAATATGTACATGTGTAACTACATTTGTACAAATATGTACATTCATGTAACTACGTCTGTACAAATATTTTGCCATCCGTAATAAGGCGGCATATAACTCGGAATAAATCCACCCATTTTTAAGGTAACGTCAGCAACAACAAATGACAAACATATCAAATTATAAATGTAAGAAATTACATTTATATAATTTGCTACCTGTAAAAAAATGGGCGATATATAACCCGGAATAAAGCCGCCTGTATATATAAAAATGCGCCATAATCCGGAATAAAGGCGCGCATATTTGGGATGCAGTTCCCTATATGTAGTAGAGCCGGGCAGAATAATCCGGAATAAAACCGCCCTTTATTTATTAAGAAGTCTTTTCTCAAGACTTACAAACTAGAGACGTAGTTTAACCCTTGTTGCAACAGGGGGCTAAGCGTGGGTATAGATGCCATTCCGTGAGGAAGGATCTGGGCTTGTAGCCGACCACGTACGTAGACACCTACAAGTGACAGGAGCTATAGCGAACCCTGTTAGTGGAATTGACCACAAAAGCTGGATAGAAGGTAGCTATAGAGTAAATCCTTCCGTTCAAATGCCGTAGAGTTTTGGAAGTTCTCTACTGGATACGTTTATGGAAAAAAAACTTCCATTTATTTTCAATTAATCCTCTTTTGTTATTCATCTGTACTGGAGGGTTCTAACAAGTATATTAATAATATAAGGAAATAAACGATGGTAAATCGTTGTAGTAGGTGTGGGAAAGGGTATGAGACTACAGAAGATCTACGTGAGCATGACTGTAGTCGTCACATTACCTGTACCGATTGTGGTACAGAGAACGATTTTTACAGTACGAGTTGTTGGTACTGTAACAGTGAAAACATCGTGCTAGTTCAAGACATTGAAAAATCACAGAAGCAGAATAATAATTTAAAATTTAATAAATAAAGAGGAAAAAAATGAAAGTAAAATTCGAAACATCGTGGCAATTTGATACATCCTCACGGGTGTAAGTAAAACAATCGGGCGACATATAAGCCGCCCGCAGTGTTAAAAAAATAGTAAAATATATATAGTTTCCTATTTTATTTTTTTAAGATAATTTCAGCAAAAAAAATTAAATAATCAAACAATTATCTGTACAAAAAAAGGAGAGTAAAATGAATCAATTAATTAATGTACTTGAAACCGCAACACAGAATGAAAATGGCGGTTTAGGCTATACCACCGTTGGGAGTAATATTGTTAATTTCGTTACCAATGCTTCCGTGTTGGAAGAAAAATGGGTGATGCGTAAAAAACAAGATTATGTATATAACTTGTTTGTAGAGGCGCTAAAAGAAGACCCCATAAAAGCACTCGCATCCCTATTATATTCACGATCAATTTTAAATGGCGCAGGGCAAAGGTTTTACTTTCAATACATAATTACCAAGCTTTTAATACAACATCCCAAAATTATAGATTTGTTAACAATTGCTATTGAAAGAGGTTGGGCATATTGGGGTGATTTCTTTTCAATATTCGAGATTGTGCTGGAAAAGCAGCTTCCAGTAAGAAAAGATTTCATAAAAGTCGTTGCTGAAAAATTAGCAGACCCAACCGAGACACTTTTCAGAAAGTGGTTCCCAAGATCAGGCCGAGTATGGCAGTATACTTGGAAAACTCTCGGGATCAAACCCAAAGAGTTAAGAAAAAATTTGGTTGCTGCCCAAACAGTGGAGAGCCTATTAGGAGCAGGGAAAGTATCGGCAATAAAATACAGCCAGGTTCCTGCCAAAAGTATGGTAAGGAATTCGGAAAGATTTCAAAAACTCGACCATGAGCGATACAATAGTTTTATACAGGATGTAATACAGGGAAAAGCCACGATAAAAGCGGCAACTATATTTCCTCATGAAATATTGTATTCTAAAAGGACGGCCGACGAAAAAGAGGCACAATGGAAAAATATGCCAAATTTTATAAAAAATGAGGCAACGTTTCTTCCTGTCCTAGACTGTTCTTGGTCGATGCATGGATTACCCATGCACATATGTTTTTCATTGGGGATTTACCTGTCAGAACACAACAAAAGTGTGTTTAAAGACAGAGTGTTGCTGTTCTCAAGAAATGCACATTGGGTGCATTTGGAAGGATCACTTGAGGAAAAGTTATGGACATTGAGTAGCCATGCAGAGGTGGCAAACACAGACTTTAATGCTGTGTTTAGTTTAATATTAACTACCTCTGTAGCAAATCGTTTAAACCAAAATGATTTGCCAAGCCATCTAATCTGTATCACAGATGGTCAGTTCGACAAAATGTCGGATAACAATGACATGACGGTATTCGCAAAGTACCGGGACCTATTCCGACAACATGGGTATGTTTTACCTAAAGTTGTGTTCTGGAATTTACGTGCTACAGGCGTATTTCCTGAACGACTGCAGGAAGGGGTTATGTTTGTTGGTGGATCTTCCCCTCAAGCCATAAAAATGGTTTTAGAAGACCAATCACCAGAAATGGCGGTTGATATGGCATTGAAACCATTTATCCCAGTGGCAGAGCAGATTGCTCAGTTACTATAAAGTTTTTTACCCTCCCCCTATTTATAGGGGGAGACTGCTTTTATTTTTTTAGATTAAAAATGGTATAAGAAAAATAGACAATAAAGGAGGTAGTATGACCTTGTATAAGGAGAAATGTCCGAAATGTGGCGCTGAGATATCCAGTATAAAGCCGGATAAATCTGAATCAAGATTTAAAACCGGCGACAATTATTGGGAAGTCCTTGAAATCTGGGCTCGTAATTGGCGAGCTCGGGTAACAGAGTTTGAACATATTCACAAGGATTGTGAACATGTAAACAATAATTAAAAAAAAATAGAAAAAGGATTTTCAATCCTTTTTCTTTAGTATAATATTTAAATAAAGGAAAAAAATATGAAAGAACTATTAGAAGAAGATTATATTAAAGCTGCTGAAAAACTTAATTGTGAAGTTAATACAATTAAAGCTGTTTGTATGGTAGAAGCTCCAAAGGGGGGTTTTCAGAAAGATGGTAAACCTGTTATTTTATTTGAACCTTATCAATTTTCTAATTTAACCAAAGGATTATTTGATAATAAATTTGTAACTATTAATAAAATTAATTATCCTCTATCTATTAATAAACGTAAAAAACCGTGGACAGTTGCAAATGCTAAATATGGGCCATCATCAATACAGCATCAAAAATTAGAGGCTGCAAAATTATTAGATTTTGAAGCTGCACTTAAAGCCTGTTCTTGGGGGAAATTCCAGATTATGGGTTATAATTATAAAATGTGTGGGCATTCTACTATTCAGTCTTTTGTTAATAGTATGATGTTAAATGAAGGTACTCACTTAAATGCTTTTGTACACTTTATACAAAATATGAAACTTGATGATGAACTACGCGATAAAAATTGGGTAGCATTTGCATTTCGATATAATGGTCCTAAACAAGATAAGGGCACATCTGATAAATCAGATGATTATAGTACTTATCTAGAAAAGGCCTATAAAAAATTAAACAAAAGTAGTACTTAATAATATATTATATAAAATAAGGGGCCTGAGTTGGTTTCGACAGGGATTCAAGAGAAAATATGGCGTACCATGTTAGTTAGAATACATGTAAAACATCTAACAAAAAATAAATGCAGAATACGCAATAGCTGCCTGAGCAGTTACACTTTATAATAATTTGTTAATTGATTATCATTAAAGTGACTATTTAAATTAACTCGCCAATACATGTGGATGGTAAAGGTTAAAACAATTCCACTATAGGGCTATACTAGACTTTTATAGCTAGGGTGTATATGCCTTATATACATATACTATGTACGTAGATGTATTTATCAAAAATTCCCGGACGCGGGTTCGAGTCCCGCCAGGTCCACAAAATTAAATAAATAATATAACCAAAAAAATATTATGGATATAAATATTAAAGAAGACAATGAAAAAAATTATTCACAACAAATAAAAGAGATTTTAGATTATTTTAAAGAGTTAAATAATATTGATGAATTAGATGAATTAGATGAATTAGATGAACAGGAGGAAAACGATAATGATTGTGGATGTATGTAATATTTTAGTAATACTATATTTATCATTAGCGACAGCATCTATCTCAATTACTATTACTAAGTCAAGTATATTTAAAAAATTCCGATTATGGGTAAAAGAAAAAAATTTGTTTTTTGGCAATCTTCTAAGATGTAACTATTGTTTTAGCCACTGGGTTGCTTTTGGGCTAGTAGCAATATATCAACCAAGACTTATAAATAATATATATTTAATTGATCTCTTACTAAGTTCGTTTGTTATTATTACAATTTCTTTCTTAATTGAGGAGTTAATGTTGTATTCTTTATACAGTTTAATTAATAACTTTAAAACAAAAATTGAAAAAGAGTAGTAAATTTTTAAAAACCCTAGAAAATGTAAATTTTTTTTATTATGTTATAAATATGAATAAAAATATTGCACACGCCGTATATTATCAACAATTATCAACGAGTATTAAATATGAAAATAATTAACAATTATTTATTGTTAAGAAATATAAAAGAATTTGATCAAAAAACAGTTAATTATTTTTTTAATAGAATAAGGTTATTTTTATACACTGATTCAGTAATCCCGCGCATAAAAGTTATTTTAACAAAAAATAAATCTAGAATATCTAAATATTTTGGAGGTGCTGCAGGAGCAACATCTTTAGCTTTTTATGCAGACCAAGAAAATGTAATTGTTTTAAATGCCGAATTATTGAGCATAAAATCAAAAAAGTTTATTTATGACAATATAAGTAGTACAATAGATAGTAATATACTTTCTGAGTTTAAATATTGTATACACCTGCCTTTACTTTATCATGAGTTAGTACACCATTTTCAATATAATTTAGGATCATATAAATATTCTTCTTTATTAGAAGGCACAGCTGATATTTTTAGCTATATATTAACAGGAGAAGATTGTATAGATTATGAGTTAGAAACAACGACAGTATGGTATATAGGTAGAAAAATTTTAAAATACAGTTTAACTAATTTTTATAATTTTATTATCTCTATAATTAATAATGATGATCAGAATTTACAACAACGTTTTAGTAATAATAAAAGCATTATTAAAATATTAGTAAACAAATATAATAGTGATTGGGCTCAATTATTTAAAAATTTACATAAAGAATATGGAAATTTAGACAACTTAGTATTAATGAAGCAAGAATTAAATGAGCTTCACAATTTAATATTTTATAAATATTAATCACCGCACTTTATGCAAAAAATATTGACACATATCATTGTAAATAATGATATAGTGCAATCTAATTATAGTAAACTAAAAACTGATAAAACTTTCATTTGGCCAATTCTTGCTACAGCGGCCGATAAATTAACACCAGACAATGAGCTATTAATAATTAATATTAAAAAAAGGGAAGTTTTTTTAGCAAAAGTTAAAGATATATGTTCTAATATAGCACAAATAGAAAATATTAATTTAAAAGGAAATTTTTCAAATAATAAATTTATATGTTGTGATATTATAGAATTACAATCACTATCTGAAGAATTTTTGATCCCATACATAGGCGCAGGTAGGGGGTCGGTTATTTTTGATTTAAACCAAAAAGAAAAGACACGAATTATTGCTATACGTAATGCATTGAAATTAGAGTGTACTCCCGGTACTAAAATACATGAGTATTTAAGAATAAAAGAAGAAGAAATAGATGATTGTATAGCTTATAAACAAGGTAGTAAGTGGGGGTTTTTGTTTTATACCTATAAGCCTGATGGAACATATAAGTTTAAATTTGAGCCTATCAACAATAATAATTTAAATCAAACTGATGAAGGTTATAAAGATTTTGTATATTTTATATTTTCTCAAGGGTACCCAAGAGCAATAAAAATTGGCCGTTCTGATAATCCTTCAAAGCGTTTTAAAGGATTAGACGGTTCAAATCCAGCAACATTATCTATGCTATTAGTGTTACCTGATGGTAGAAAAGAAAAAATGTATCATGAAAAGTTTGAGCAATTTAAAATATATGGAAAATTAGAATGGTTTTGGGATGATCCGGAAATTAGAAAATTTATAAAAGCTGAACAAATTATGTATGAAAAAATAAAAAAGTATTATAATAAACAAATTTAATTTGGTATAAGATATATGTATAGTTAGTATTAAATTATAAAATATACTAATTTTTTAAATTAAAAAATAATAAAAGGAGTACTATGGACACAATGGACCCAATTAACTTCTATCCTATATTTATAAAGTTTGGAAGGCACTGCAGCTTAGTGCTAAAAGCACAATCTCTTCAAGTAAATGAGCAAGAAAAAATACTAAATAACATTTCTAAAAAGAAAAAAATTAGATTTTGTGTTGTGGGGCTCATATCAAACGATAAAAAGACTGTTAGGTTTGGTGTAGCTAGATTAAATCCAAGAGAACAGTTTGTTAAAAAAATTGGAAGAGCTATTGCTCAAGGTAGGGCTGAAAAAGCACCAAACGCTGTTTTTGAATTAAAAACTCCTGGCAGTAGAAAAGAGGCAATTAAAATAGGGCATATCTTTATTAGCAGTTTTAAAATATAAGATAATATTATATAGTAGTGGCAATTCTATTATATAATAAAATAAATTACAATTGTCATTATATTAATAAAAAAGGTAAAATTATGAGATGTGTAGGAACAGTAAAATTTTTTAAGTCAAAAGAAGGCTGGGGTATGATAAAGTATCACAGTCAAAATAATTCAGATATATTTGTGCATCAAACAAATATTAAGATGGATGGGTTTAGAACTCTTATCGAAGGACAAAAAGTTGAGTTTGAAATTGAAGCTGGAAAAAATGATAAGCTAAAAGCTATTAATGTAACAGCACTGCAAAATGATTAAAATAAACAGCCTTTCTATAATGGAAAGGCTACTATAATTAAACTAATATATGAAAAAAATACATAAAGTTTTACTAATAGTTGATATGCAACAATTTTTTATTGCATCTAAAGATGAAAAGGTGCTGCATAAAATTATTAGTTTGGCAAAAATCGCAATTAAACATAACTATCCAATATTTATATTAGAATTTTTTGGTTATGGGAAAACACATGAAAAAATTAATGCTTTATTGCAAAATTATAGTAATGTATATTACATAAAAAAATATAAAGATGATGGTTCATCACGTATTGAAAAATTTTTAGACGACAATAAAAATTTATTTAAATTTCCTTTTGAATTTAAAGTGTGTGGGGCTTATACAGACGCATGTATCGCAGCAACAGTAAAGGGCTTACATCATAATACATCTATTCCTATAACTAAAATAAAAATTATAAAAGATGCTTGTGCTAGTTATTTGGAATTATCAAAGAGTACAATAGAATCAATGTTTATAAATTCTAACAAAGTAATTGTACTTTAATATAAATAAAAAACAAGTTACACATTATATGTGTACTTAAGGAATAAAAAATGCTACAAATAGGAGGTGACTGGGCTTGCAACCTTGACCAGGTATAAGCAAGTTCAGTTATGAAGTATAAAAATTTAGTAATTAGATTAATTTTAACATTTGAAACCAAGAAAACAAGAAAATAATGAGACTAAATACAGAAAGATTTGGAGAACAGCAGATTGTTCTTGGGGATATACAAGATAGCACTAAGTTTACTATAAACATGTCATCAGAAGCAGTAGTAATCGACTCGCTTATTAATTTATATGAAGACCCTATTGGCTCTATAGTTAGAGAAATAACATCAAACTGCGTAGATGCTCATAAAGAAAAAGATTTAAAAGTAGTAGGTAAACGCCCACTAGAAAATGATGATGACCCAAAATATTTTTCTAAAAGAAATACAGTAGAAATAGAATATATAGAACGTAATGAAGTAACAAATAATTTAGGTTCATTTATATTTCGTGATTTTGGAGTAGGACTTTCTGAAAAACGAGTGAAAGATATATTTACCGTATTTGGCAGTTCAACAAAACGAGTTGATAATGAGGAAATAGGGGGGTTTGGGTTAGGTAGTAAATCTCCATTTGCTTATACTGACACCTTTTTTGTAAGAACAGCGAGAAATGGTATTGAATACACATATCTTTTATCTAGAGGATCAGATATACCTACAATGGATTTAGTAAACAGTACGCCTACTAAAAAGTTAAACATGACTGAAATAATAATTCCATTAAAAGAGCATTATCATTCTAAAGACTTTGTATCAGCAATTAATCAACAATTAAAATATTTTCCAGAGTTAATTTTTATTCATGTTGAAAATATTGCAGCTATTCAAAAAACAGAAATTGTTTTTGAAACACCTGATTTTATTTTAGATAAAAAAGAAAATCGTCCTGGTATTTTAATAGGTAATGTTGAATATCCATTAAATAGAGGTTTACTTGACAATAAGACACCAGATTGTGGTGTTAAGTATAAATTTAATGTAGGTGAATTAGATTTAGTACCAAGTCGTGAAGCAATACGTTATACAGATAATACAAAACAAAAAATACTTGAAAAAATACAAAAAACAGATGAATTTGCAAGTAAAAAAGTTTTCGACGAAATTAATAAAGAAACGGAATTTATAAAAAAATTGTATAAAGTAATTACTGCGAATTCGAAAAACAACTATCATACTTATAGTTATAGCACTTATAGCGCTTATAACGATAGCCAGGAACAAGAATATTTTAATATGTTATGTAAACTTTCTAGTACAGCCTTTAATGTACCTTTCGAGTATAAAGAATTAAAAGTTCCAGCTGAACGGGTGGCTAATAACTGGTTCTTAAAAACGTTTAATATGACATTAATAAGTAATTCTGGAAAAAGTGTAAAAAGACGTGACGTAGATACAATTTCTTTATTTGATACAAATAATAAATTTTATTGGAAAACGGACTCTGATATTTTTACAAGAAAAAAAGACTTATATTTATTAAAAGTTATAACCACAAATTATAAAGATAAAATTGTAGTATTAAAAGACAAAAAAGACGTTAACTTGGGTGACGATGATAGTAATTCTGATGAAATACAGAAAGAACAAACACTAATTAAACAATATATAAAGGAAGTATTAGCTCCCAAATTATATAAAGACGTTCCTGATTATAATGAAACAGTAGCTAGAAATAACTATGCAGCAATAAGAAAAGCAAACAATAAAATTTTTTATCGAGAGTGTATTTCAAGTAGATGGAACCATGGGGGTGGCGGATGGGTTAATAAAGAAACTAATATTTTAACTTTAGATTCTGAAACCACGATTTATGGTTTTGAAACGGATAAAGATGATTTAGAACTTATAAAAAGTTTTTATAGTAGTAATACTATAATTCGTATAGCGAAAACTTCTAAAAAGCTTTTTGTAAAAGCTATGTATGTTGGAACGGTATTAGCTGCAACTAACGAAGATTTTGGAAAAGCTGTTAATAATTTTTATTTTCGTTCCGTAATTGTAAATTATGACCACTACCAATATTTTGAAAATATTGATCCTTATGCTTTTAATTTGTATATTAAACTAGCACATTTTGGAACAGTTTATCCAACCAATTATAACGGCAGTTCTTCAAATTTGGATAATATTTTAAACCGATTAAATATTAAAAAAGAAAGTTTGGTAGATAATAAAATAACAGATGCAATAAATGATTTAAAAACTTATGAAAGTGATTTACTTTTATTTCCTTATATATCAAGTGATTTAAGAGATTTAAGACGTTATACTGACCAAGATGATTTTACAGTAGCCTTAATAGACTACTTAACCTTAAAAGGTAAACTAACCATAAAACAAGAGAAAATATGATAAATTATTTAATTTTTAAAGAAACAGAAAGCGGTGCACATATCATAGTAAATAATATTAATAAATTTATTAGCAGAGCTTTTTGTAATTATGATACAGTAAAGACATTAGCAAATGATTATAATACAACAAAAGATGCCGAAAAACGTACTAGTATTATTGATAAAATTTTAGAGTTATTAGATACAAAAGTTCTAACAAAACTCGTTGAATCTGGAGATTATAGTATAGACTCAGAAGGCCGTTTATATTTAAATGGAATTGATGAAGTAATTCCTGAACAACTTTCAGTGTATATGAGAAAAGCTTTAGAAGCAAAAATTGATTTAACTCCTTATAATAATTTTTGGAAAAATTTAGTATTAAACCCTGATAAAGCTGTACGGGCACAATTATTTTCATTTCTTGAGCACAATGGACACCCAATTACTAATAATGGGTATTTTCTTGCATATAAGGCAGTTGTAGTAAAAAAGAAATATGATAAAAATACTGGTGAAGAGGTTAAAATTATACAATATGATGAAGAAACTGGTAATGAAGTAGTACAGCCTTATACCCAAGAAATGGTTTATACATCCATACAGACTGGACCATATGGCTCTATTATAAAAGTAGGTGAGCCTGTTAGTATGCCTAGAGAAGAATGTGATAGTGACCCAACACGAACTTGTTCACATGGGTTACATGTTGGTTCAATGGATTATGTTCATAATTTTGGGTACACGGATAAAGTTGTATTAGAAGTTTTAATAAATCCTAGAAACGTTGTTGCAGTTCCAATAGATTATAATAATACGAAGATGAGAGTATGTGAATATTATGTATTAGCAATTTCTAATGGTGAAAATCAAAATATTTATTTAGAATCTGATTATATTAATTATGATAAAGAACAGTTAGAAAAAGAATTAGAACTTTATGAAACGAAAAAGGGTGAAGTTTTAGCTGAATTAGAAGCAAAGCTTGAACAGATGAAGATTGCTGCAGGACTTATTAAAGGGTAACTTACCATAAAATTAAAAAGCCGTAATTATACGGCTTTTTTTCAGAACACCAAAAACGAAAACACTACAACAGTATAAAAATTTAACCAAAACTTTTATGACTGATGTCGATCAAATAAAACAACAAATAAATATTATTTCTAATGAATATATTGGACAACCTTTAAATGAAGATACTATAAAGGAAATGAACGATCGTTTGATTTTATATTTTAATTCATTAAAAGACAAATATATAATAGTTGATGGTTATGTAGATGTAAAAACGAAGTGGAAAACACTTTCTATTTTACAAAAAATAATTAGTTTTTTTAAAAAACAAATGAAGAATGATCAATCTGCTATATACATGGATATATGTATTATTACAAATAATACGAATAGAAATAATTAATTGTTTGTAATTTTATTTTATATGTTTATCGTAATTCATAATAGTAAATACTAGGAATCTTTCTTAGTATTTACTAACTCTAACCAACAAAAAAATGCAAAAAGTAACTATTAAGCAACTTCAAAATTTAAATAATCCGTACCAACAATTTAATAAATATAAAAGAGTATTATGTGTATGTGATGCTGGGCTACTAAGATCTGCTACAATAGCAAAAGTACTAACGGAAACTTATAATTATAATACATTATTTGCTGGAACTGAAGAAACAGCATTAATACCAATAACAGAAGCTTTAATTTATTGGGCGGATGAAATAGTTTGTGCAGAAGAGCATCATAAAAAAAATATACTTAATGACATTAAAGACACTTTTGGAGTAGATCACTCTCTTAATAAAGAAACTAAGAATAAAATAGTTGTATTAAAAATTCCTGATCGTTATGAGTATAACAACGAAGAATTAGTAAAATTAATACTAATAAACTATGAAAAATTCAAAAAGGTTAGAAAAAAGGATTCAAAAATTGGTAAAAATAAATTTTAAGTATTAAATTTATTATCATTACCCATACAAATTAATTTAAAAATCTATTTATGTAAACAACCAAGGAGAAAGTATGTTACGTTACTTTCATATACTACAATATTATATACATCCGCAATATAAAAAGCTTAAAAAGGTTTATCTTGATGATGTAGCAAGCGTTATCAAATACTTATCCACTTTAAATATAAACGACTCTATACATTTAAATTATTTATCAAAAAATGCTTTTGCAGTTACTTCTGTACTTAAAATATTTAATTTTACAGCCTATAAAGTTACAGTAGATAAGAAATGGGATTTAAGAAAAAAATTTGCTCCTCTTGACATAGTTTGGTTATTAGTTGATGAGAATAACAAGTTAAAAGTTATTTCTTATGACCAAAAGCTGTTTTATACGGCTTTAAAATATATATATATTTATTAAATAACTGAATATTTCACAAATATAGAGAAATACAATGATCCAAAATAAAAAGAATAGTAAAAATTATGCAGTGATAGTATATGAAAATGGTTATCCTAATGTAGGAGGAATAGCTGTTTTAATTGGCATTTATCCTACGAATAAAGCAGCAGCTTTTATTAGTAAAACAGTAAAAGAGAGAAATAAACTATCTTATTACCCCATAATTGAATTAACAAATAATCCCCCAACTAGTACTTTTGTTGAAGATTACTTAGAAAAAATAAATACATTAAATGAACTGAATAAAGCAAAAAATTTAAGCTGAAAAATTTAAAGAATATTATAGTTTAATCAATAAGAAAACATGAAAATTTTTAACCCTAAATCCCCTTGGATGTTTGGCGAATATAAAAAACATAAAAATTATAGGGGAGTAGAACAAAATAGTGATGTAGCCAATTTAGGTAGTAACATTAAAAAGCTTTTAAAACATAAAATTTTATATGGTAGTAAACAGGAACAAAGGTATCTTATTTATATAAAAGAAGTCGAATATCGTCATATGTATATAAATATTGTGTTTACAAAAATAACACCGTTAATTGCTAAAAATTTTATAAGAGCTTGGTTAGTTAAAAATTCATTTATTTACAAAGATAAACCTTATAATTGGAAAACAGATATAATAACTAGTACTAAATCTATTGGACTTGGGCCACATTCTAAAAAAACTTGTTGGTCTAATTATACAAAAAGTAACTATGTTATAAGAGCTATTTATAAATAATCAATCAACTATTTTTAATGATTGGAGAAGTTAGGTGGTTTAACACTAAAAAAGGGTTTGGTTTTATTAAATCTGATAATACAGACTATTTTGTATTTTATAAAAATATACTAATGGGTGGCTACAGAAAACTTGAAGTTGGGCAAAAAGTAACTTTTGAATTAAAGCCGTATCAAGGATATAAACAAGCTACTCATGTAAAACTTTATGGATAAAATAATCTTAGAAGAATTTGAATTAAAAAAACCCTTTCAATTAAATAATACGCCGGTACCGCTGATGCTGTTAGAGCAAGACTTAGATATTGTTAACAGAGTAATTTATATTACAAGTATCGATTTACTTACAGCATCTTTTGTGGAGCAGCGGGCTCATTGTATTTATAACATGTCAGGCGATCATAATACCCCTATTACACTTGCAATTGAAAGTTATGGTGGGGATGTATATGGTATGTTTGGTGTTATAAATGTTATAGAAAGCTTACCAACAAAAGTAAATACTTTATGTAGAGGTACAGCGCAGTCTGCAGCAGCTGCCATATTAATGTGTGGAACTGGTACAAGAACAATGTCAAAAAGTTCTTTTATTATGATTCATCAATTAAGTAGTTGGCTTGGTGGTCAAGCTGAAGAAATTGCAATTGAAGCTAAACATATTAAAGACTTAATGGCATTAGTTTATAAACTTTTAACAGAAAGATCGTCTAAACCAGTTGAGTTTTGGAAAAAACAAACAAGAGGTAATTTATACATTCCAGCACAAAAATGTTTAGAATACGGATTAATAGATGTTATTAAATAATAATTTCAAAGAGAGGCTAGTGCCTCTCTAATATTTATAATTAAATCAAGCATTCATTTTGAAAAAAGAATTAGAAAATAATACAAGTGTAGATATACTAGAAAACGAAGACTTTAAAATATCAATCATTGATATTGGTGCACTGCAATTAAATCAAATTGAAAAGGGTTTTGCATTTATTATAAAACAAAATACACTAGAAATTTCTATAGAGCCTAATATTATTAGAAAAAAGATAATATGTAAAGTGTTTGATTCAAATAAAATTACTGAAGCTTTTGAGTTTACACCAAAACAACTAAAAAATGTACTACTTTCTAATAAAGCAAAAAAGGCAATACAGTCAGAGGAAGAAAAAATAAATGAGCAAGCAACAAAATATACCAATAGAAAAGCAGGAATTGCTGATGGAAATAGCATCACATCTGTTACAAAGCGCAGACGCAAAATTAAAGATAAATCATCAATCAATTCTACAAAGACTAAGCAATTGCATAGAAAAGGTTCTAATAAACAATAAAATTATTATTAATGAAGAAATAAAAAAACAAATTGAAAAAGAAATAGAAAAAGAGATACTAATATAATGCTTATTTATACACATACTGATTTAGATATCGATGCTGCATCAAGTGCAGCTTTAGCATGTTTGGTTTATAGTATACCTATTGAACAGGTATATTTTATAAATGCTGGTATAACAAAAAATGAATTTAAAACAAATATACATTTAGGTAATGAAAAGATTAAACCCTGTTATTTAATATTAGATGTAGATTGTGAAGGTTTAGGAATTAAAGGTAAGCAAGAAGTGATTAATGGTAGAACGTATGTAAATTCTGCATTTAGTTCTTTATTAGACTATATAAATATTAATGATATCAATAAAGCATTTAGTAATGTAGCAGTGTATATTGATAATATTGATTCGCATAAAAATATTAATAAAAATAGTACTAATGATGATGTAAGTTTTTTTACAACCTTTATAGCTTTAAAAAAAGTTTATACTAATGATAAAAAATTATTATTAGTATGGAAAGATGTAATTGAAGGAATATATTCTAATTATTTAGGAATGAAATTAGCTATAGAAGAAGCGAATAATGCTCAGTGGCCTTACAATAATATAGCCGTTATAAAAAATTCTAGAGATTCAAGAGCAAGTAAGATTTTATTAAATAGGGGGGCAAATTTTGTAATATACCAAAATGGTAATAATATAGGTATTCTTATAAATGATGAAGTGCCTAGAACAATTGCAACTTTATTAAGACAAGCATTACCAGAATGGTTTGTACACCCAAGTGGATTTTTAGTAGCTTGGGGGACAAAAAAAGACTTAAAAGCAGAACCTCCAAAAATAAATACAAAAGAACTTAGTAAATTAATAAATGAAATATATAATTAATTTATAAAAGAGAAAGAGACTATCTTTCTCTTTTTACTTTAAGTTTGGTTGTTTAAATGTATGTACAGTTGTTTCAGCATCTCGAACTAATTTATAAGAAAATTCCAATGGGTCTTGAAAGTTAACTTTTTTACTAGGCGAGCGTTTTGGTGGGTTTATATTTATATAGACTTTATTTTCTTTATTTTCTTTTTTTACATTAGAAATTTCAGGTAATTGTGTTAATATATAATTGTGTAATTTAATATACTCATCTAAATCTTTTTGTAAAACAATTCCGATAAAATCAGTAGGGGTGGGGGGTTGGGTTGGTTCGGCTTTATTACCATAAGTTTCCCAAATACTATCTGAATAATTTAAAGATAAAGGAGTTACATTATAATTCCAAGTAGAATTGGGTGCATGATGTAGTGCAATACATTTATCTGTATCATCTATTTTTTTTATTTTTCCATCTAAAGCTTCTGAATTAAATTCATAGTTTCTATGTAGTATTAATAAAGTATCATTATCTTTAAATAACGGCATTTAAACTTTTAAGTGGTTAGTTAAATAATCAATAAGATTTATATCTAGTGCAACTAGTTGATTAACTTTTTCTACCGCAGCCGGGCTTAATTGATAAGAAAATTTTTGTCTTCCAAGTACCCACCAAGCTTTAAAACTAGGGTATGTTTGTCCAGCTAAAGAAGCATTTGCTTTACCAACAGCGTACCAATCAGCTACTGATTCAAGTTCAGCGTTCAAATCTTTATTTAGTCCATGATGACCCGGTTCTAGCAAAAAATGTAGTTTTCTTGAGTCTTTATATACTAAATAGGGCTCTCTTTCATTTGTTCCAGAAATACCGGTTGAGCCATAAAAATAGTCTCTGTGTGGGGCCCAAAGTTCTGGTTTAAATTTGGACCAATCATGTTTTATAATAGTTGAAACTGGAAGATTAAGTTTCATTCCTGCTTGTGCCATATTAATCTTATGTTTTAGCATATAATCTAAATATTGAGCATCATGTTTTCTTTTTTGAAAAATTGTATCTTTAGCTAATTTAAACATTTTATTTTCCCAGTTTATATATGATAGTATAACTCATTTTCAATTTTATTATAAGCAGATATTGACACTTTATGGTTTAATAAAAATGATTCTTTATGTTTATTCCACCAATCTTTAAAGTTTGGAAATGAAAGGCCTCTTATATTTGCATTTGCTTTTCCTACAGCATACCAATCAGCTATTGATTCGAGCTCAGCTTCAACAGTTGTAGGCAATTCCAATTTATAATTATGATGATCTTCAGTTCTATAATGCCAATTTACCATCTGATTAAATTCCTTAGAAGCCATAGGATTCTTTGTTTTTCCTTCTGGACCGAAAAAGTGTTCTTTATAGACTCTAAATGCTTTAGGTCGAAATTTGCTCCAATCGTGTTTTATTAAAATTATAGGATTTAGCCCAATTTTTGTTCCAGCGGATGCAACCTCCCATTTATGATTAATAAGATAGCGAGCATAATCTATATTTTGTAATACATGCTCATTCCAAAAATCTGTTGTAGGCCGTGATAGTATTTGTGCTAATTTAAACATAATATTAAAAGTCTACTAATTTTGTTGTATCTTTACCCAAAGGCCGTAATTGTTTATCATAATTAGGATTAACAAACCCACCTGAATAGTTTTGTAATGGCTGATAATATTGAACTACTGGGCCTAATTTTGCCATATTATATTTTTTCTGTGGTGGAAGCCCAACATATATTTTTTCTAACATATTTAATTGTTCTTGACCAATATAGTCTGAAGATTCAGAATTTTGAACAGTTGTTTTAGGTGCTATTTTTATATATTCTTGTTCTTTTTGTTTTTGTTTAATTTGTGCTTTAACTTGTTCTTCTTGTAAAGCTAATTGTTCTCTTTGACGTTTTAATATATCAGAAGGTTTATAAAACATCTGTTTAAATATTTGTGCTCTATTTTTTGCTTCGATTTGCTGCAGCGAGAACTGACGTTGTTGCTGGGCAATTATTTCATTTGTAATCTGTTGAGCTGGAGAAGCATTCATTTCTGATACTTTAGCAGTTGTTTTACTAGTTTGTTTAGCTTGTTTATTAACTAGCATATCTTGTTCTTTTTTTGCTAAATGCCTGCTTATTGTTTTTACCATGCTTGGTGTTGCCATAATATATCTCCTTTTATTTATTTAATATATAGTATTATTTATTAGTTGTCAATTATTTTGCTTTCATAGGCACATATTTTTTATTAGATTGTAACATATTTTTAGCCAGTTCTACAGCACTGATTGGATTATCGTGATGCAAAGCAGTAAGTTTAGGAGTTCTATCAATAATAGTTGCTAATGTACCTTGTATATTAGGCGATATTTTTAAAGTTTTAAATGCTTGTTGTAATTTATTCCAATTAAGTGCACCTAATTTAAATAAACTAGCATATTTAGTATTATAGTTTATTGCTTTTTTTCTTATCACATTTGCTTTCTCAATCGGCTTAAATTCAAAAGATGCGGGGTAATAAATTGCATCTATGGAATCCTCAAATCTGTGCATACTACCATATGGATCTTTAGAAGGTTCTGATAGTTTTGCTACTATATTTGCATATTCATCATTTGGCAGTTTTCCGGGATTAACCATGTTTGTATATTTTGCTTTTATTAGGTCTTTTTTAAATGGTGATGAAGTATTTTTAAGTAACTGTCGAGTTATATTAGCCATCTGTTTTTTATAGCTAGTAGTAGGAACCATAAAATCTATTATCTTTGGTATATACTTATTATCAATTAGTATGTTGGAAAATGGGAATATATCCCATACAGTCTGCTTTTTTTTAAGTAATA
>Ga0172375_10004710_pt1 | contig 20006 bp, 17 predicted proteins | sample LakKiv1m_FD_114537 | JGI IMG/M metagenome (GOLD analysis project Ga0172375, IMG submission 114537) | Freshwater microbial communities from Kabuno Bay, South-Kivu, Congo - kab_092012_11.1m | ecosystem: Environmental > Aquatic > Freshwater > Lake | place: Democratic Republic of the Congo...
AAGTGAAGTTCCAACCTCTCGAAGCCAACGGAGAGTCCCTTACCGCACCTCACCCTGCGCGGCCGGCGCTGGAGCCGCGACGGGCGGCTCGAGGATCAGGAGCTTGTCGCGGTAGTTGACCGTGACCTTGAAGTTGGACAGGAACGGATAGCCGACAATCCCATCATAGCGACCGGCGGCCTGCCCCTCGTTCGGAAGCGCGTGGATGATAACCGGCACGTTCGCCGCGGTCGCCTCCCCAAAAGCCAACTGCTCGACCGTGGCGAATCCGACCTCCGGATGCCCTGCCTCGGCCGCCGCCTTGATGCCCAGCGACTTCCCCAACTTCGGGGTGATCAGCACTTCGGCGGAGCCGGTGTCCACAAGAAAGGTTGCGGTCCCGCGCCCGTTGATCGTCCCCTTGGCCAGGATGGAACCGCCCGAAACCTCGAAGGGCACGATGAACCGTTGCTCGCCCGGCGCCGCTTTCCTGGCCAGCTTCGGCGCGGAACCGGCCGGCAGAAAGCGCACCGCCTTGTGCGCGTAGTCGATGGTCGTCACGAACCGGTACAGGAACGTGTAGCCGAGGATCACCCCGTAGTCCATCCCCTTGTCGAGGCGCAGGGAAAGGGCCTGCGGCGGATCGAAAACGTACACCTGCAGGTTACTGACCCCGGCGCCGCCCGCCTGGATCGATTGGACCGAGCCTTTTGCCTGATTAGGCGACACCCGGTGGCTGGTGACCTTGGTCTGGCGTGCCACCGTCGGCGTGATGACCGTCTCGGTGGCGCCGGTGTCGAGGATGCACTTGAAGGGCCCCTGGCCGTTAACGGTGCCTTGAATGAAAATGACGCGTCCGACAATGTCGACCGGCGCGTCCGATTCGCCGGCTTCGCCGGCGCCCCACGCCACGCGCGAGACGGACAGGATCCCCAGCAGGATTACGGAACGGACGAGCATCGATGGGTCCTATTTCTGCGGGCTGGTAGTCAGGACCAGTTTCCCGTTCCCCGTGCCCGCCCCCTTGCGGGCCGACGTCAGCGTCAACGCCGCCTTTCCACCCTGATCGGTCGCGGGGGTGTCGGCGCCGTGCTGCGCCAGGAAGTTGGCGACATCGGTATACCCGCCCTTGGCGGCGGCCAACGTGGGGGTGATCCCTTCCGCGTCGGCATCACCGACTCGCGCCCCGCTTGCCAGCAGCCGTTTGACCACGTCGAGATGTCCGTTTCGGGCCGCAAAAAGCAGAGCCGTGGAGCCGTCTTTTGAGCGGAGATTGACATCCGCCTTGCGGTCGATGAGGAGTTTCACCACATCGTCGAATCCGCCGGCGCTGGCGCCCATCAGCGCCGTGGAGCCGAATCCGTTCTGCGCGTTGACGTCGCCACGCCCGCTCAGCAGTCTCTTGACGCGGGCGGTATCGCCGGCCGTAGCGGCCAGCATCAGGTCCGTGCTGCCGTCCAGCCGATCCTGTCCGCGGATCGCGATGTTGATGACCCCGCCGCCCAGGTTGCCGACGGCCGCCTCAACGACCATGTGAACCCCCACCTCGCGCATCTCGAAGTCCTTCGGGGTCACGATGCCGCCGAGAATGGTCGTGTTCCCATTCCGATCCGTGCCGGTGATCGGAGTGACTTCATAAGAGGTGGGATAGATGTACTCGGTAACGACCTTCATTTCGGCCGCTACAGCGCACAGAAGAGGACAAAAGAGGAAGACAACGAGAACACTTCGTACGAGACGACGAGAACCAAATTTACCGTACATGCTGACTTCGCTTTCTCCGGGAGCACTATTGATGCAGATTCGCCATTGTCCTTCAACAACGAAATGCGGCGCAACCCCAGGCAGGCTGGCCGGGGCACGCCCGCATTCACTTCGTCGACTTCTTCGGGGGCGGAGACGACAGCTTCTTGGGCGGCTTCTTCGCCGGGACGAAGCCGGTGATCCGGACCATCTGCTTGCCGTCCAGCGTCAGCACTTCGCCGACGATGTCCACCGGCTTGCCGACATACTTCTCATAGCCTTTCGGCAGGTCGTTGGTCATCACGTCATACATCTTCATGCTCGCCGTGGAAATGAACAGATGCATCTCGCCCTCTTCGCCGGTCTTCAGCCAGACCAGTGAGCACTGCTCGAACGTCGTGGGCTTGAAGAGGATCGCGCCGACGACCTTGAACCACATCTGGCTTTGCCCCGGCCAGACTTCGCCTTTGACGTCCACGGACCGCCCGTTGTATTGGAGAACGTTCGCAGGAAGCCCGTTCGTCTTGACGAGGTAAGTCGTGCCCCCGCTGCTGATCAGCGTGAGCTCCCCGTTGGTGTTGATCAATAGGGTCGCCCCGGTCATCGTCGTCAGCGGACTCGAGTCCTGCGCCAGGGCGGCCGCCACGATCCCCAGGCAAAGTCCCGCCGCTGTCACGACACTCGCGCACAAAGCCACGGATCTATTCATAGTGGAGCCCTCCGGTTGATGGTCTCACGATACCACATCGTGGCGGCAACGCAAGCCGGGTCTTTTCCCGCGGCACGGCCAATTTGTGGTGGCCTGCCGCCGACACTTCAGGTACCGTGTTTTCATTTCTCAGGAGACACGACTATGGCAACACAAGACTTCAAGTCCGCTTACAAAACGATCATGGACGACCATTTCCCGCCGCAGATGGAGATCAGTTTCATCGACGGCGCCAAACGCCAGACACTCGTGTACGAGAAGGCCACGTGGGTCATCGCGGGCGAGGAGAAAGGGCTCCGCTACGGGGAGAACCCGGGCCAGGAAGCCGCCATGTACCGGCTGGTGAACGGCAACCTGCACCTCGGCGACGTGGAGACCATCCAGCCCGGCCGCTACCTCGCCTCGGACATGGAATTGGTCCAATCCGGCAAGCATCCGGGCAAGACCAACATCACCGACGTGGACAACGCGCTCAACATCCTGCGCTACCTGACGGGCAAGCCCTGCGCCATCATCGTCAAGCACAACAACCCGTGCGGCGTGGCAGTCGGGAGTACGCTGGCCGAGGCCTACGTCCGTGCCAACATGGCCGACCGGATCGCCGCGTTCGGCGGGGCCATCGCGCTGAATCAGCCCGTTGACATGGAAACCGCGAAGCTGATCGTAGAGAACTACGCCGAAGTCGTGGCCGCCGAGGATTTCGAGCCCGGCGTGCTCGATCTGTTCGCCAAGAAGAAGAACCTGCGCGTGGTTCGTGTCCGCAACATGGCGCGGCTCAAGGAATTCGTCGGCAAGCCGTTCGTGGAGTACAAATCCATGATCGACGGCGGCCTCATCGTGCAGTGGCCATTCATTCCCAAGGCGCGAACCCCGGCCGATTTCCAGCCCGCCCAGACCACGTACAAGGGACAGGAGTACAAGACCAAGCGCATGCCGACAGCCAAGGAATACGAGGATCTGATTTTCGGCTGGCTCGTCGAAGCCGGCGTGACCAGCAACTCGGTGCTCTACGTCAAGGACGGCGCCACCGTGGCGGTCGGCGCCGGCGGCCAGGACCGCGTGGGCATGGCGCAGTACGCCCGCGACAAGGCCTACCGCAACCTCGCCGACCGGCTCTGCTGGGAGGCGCACAAGATTCCGTACTTCAACCTGACCGACGCCAAGGAGAAGGCGCGCATTGACGCCGCCGTGGACGAGCAGAAGGGCGGGCTCATCGGCGCCGCCATGGTCTCCGATGCGTTCTTCCCGTTCCGCGACGGCGTGGAAGTGGGGCTGCGCGAGGGCATCACCTCCGTCGTCCAGCCCGGCGGCTCAGACCGCGACTTCGAAGTCATCGACGCCTGCAACGAAGCCAACGTCGCCATGGTCTTCACCGGCCAGCGCAGCTTCAGGCACTAAAAAACGAGTGTAAAGGGTCGAGGGTCAAGGGGAGGGCTTGCCAGCCAACTCCAATTGCCACCACAGATGGTTGTTGACGACTCGCCGATGATATAGTATTTCTATAGCATAATGATATAGGAGGTGTCATATGCCTGGAATCCTGATAAAAGACTTATCCCCGGTGCTGCACGAGAAGCTCAAGTTCGAGGCGAAACGTAATCACCGTTCCATGGCCAAACAGGTGATTTCCATCCTCGAGCAGAACCTCGGACAGACCACAGATAGAACCTATCCCCCACCCGTCAGAGTGGCGTTCCCCGTAACGGACAACTTTCTCAATCGCGCCAAACGATGGGGGCGGGTATGATCGTCGTGGATGCAAACGTCATCGCCTATTTCTTCATTGAGGGAGAAAAGAGTGAATCGGCTCGGAAAGTCCACACGAAGGATAATCATTGGACTATGCCTGGAATGTGGCGTCATGAATTTCTCAACATCCTCACCACGAGCTGTCTGTTCGCGGAACTCCCCCTCGCGACCGCGCACCGAATCTGGAGAGACGCTGAGAACTTGGCGCAAGGAAACGAGTATTCGCCCGATATGTCCGGAGTCCTGGCGCTGGCATGCGAACACTCCATCACGGCCTATGACGCGGAGTACGTCTTCCTGGCGAAATCGCTCGGAATCCCCTGTATAACGGAAGACAAGGCGCTGCGCTCGAAATTCCATGGAACGGCTGTTTCCATGGCTGAATTCGTGAAGCCCGACAGCGCTCCTATGCTGGTTCGTGAAAGCAGGACAACCTGCACAACTCGTCGCAAACGCTGATCGTGCGTGCCGATCAAACCGATTCGCCAAGGTACGGCCTGCGCTACGCGCTGGCCGCGGCCACCGTGTAACGGTGGCCCTACTCCCTGCCGCGGCGCAGTTGGCACGTCACCCCCGCCGAATCAGGGCGCTCCCCAGCGTCAATCTCCACTCTGCCCGAGGACACGCATACGAGGAAGCTTTCGCGCCGACCGCTCGAACGTGGCAACTTCCATCGCTCCATTCTTCAGATACAGGCCATGAATGAGGCGGTCAATAAAGCCGGGACGCGCGGACGCCAAACCGGGCAGCGAGAGCACCTTCGCCGCGGTTACGGATGCACTCACACCGGGTGACGTCGTGAACTGACGCAAGACATCGAGCGCTTCCTTTTTCGGAACACCGTAATGGTACTGCAGCGCGTAGTAGGTTTCCGCCAGGACCCAGTCGGACACATGTACGGCGTCGCCTGCCGCCTGGCGTTCCCTCAGATAGTCCATCGCGTGCGAGGCAAGATCCGGCGGGTCGAGCGTCAACAGTCGTACGACAACGGAAGTATCGAGACCGACAATCATGATTGCCACTCCGCGACGATCCCGCGCGCGATGCTCTTTCGAATGGCCGCCATGCTCGATCCAGCCTTCGCACGCCTCGCATAGGGCGCCAGCGCACCATACCAAGAGGGAGTTGGCTTGCCCTCTGCCGAACCGCTAGCGGCCAAAGCTGCCACAGTCACCAGCCCCGGTCCCGTCAGTACCAGCGTCAGCCCCTCCGCGACCAAGTCTTTCATCTTGCGGCCGTCCATCGCCGCCTTCACTTTGGCTTCTCGAAACAGTGCATCCGGTATCTCTAATGTTGTTTTCATGCTGCCATATTCCCCTATTCCCATATTTCTGTCAACGAATAAAACATGCGTCGTTCAGCCGATGTTCAAATGTCCGCACGGCGACAAACAAGTGCGGCCTGCGCTACGCGCTGGCCGTGGCCACCGTGTAACGGTGGCCCTACTCCCTGCCGCGGCGGAGTTGAGACGTTACCGCGTCGTATTGAGGCGCTCCCGGTCCTCCCCCGTCAACTGCGCCGCCAGCGGGAACCAGGCGAGGGCGGCTATCGTGGCGGTGATCGGGTAGGTCAGCGGGGAAATGGCGGTCACCTGTTTCACAGCGGTTAGAACCGTTGACACCGCTCCCTTCGCAAAGCGGTAACCAAAGGCGTCGATCAGCTCCTTGGCGCGATACCGCGCATCGTAGGAGAACGGTATGTACAGAAGCTCCTTGGCCGCGCGGAACACCGAGTAGTCGAGCGCCTTGAATCCGGCATACGCGGCCACCGCCGTGCCCAGCGACGGTTTGACCAGCGACAACAGGCACGTGCCGATGTGCACCAGCGGGATCGCCACATGGACGATGCGCAGGGGCACCCAGCTGAGGAGGAGCGGGGCAACGACGAACTGGAGTCCCGCCGAGCCCACATTGAGCCATGCGTAGAAGCCGCCGAACCACTGGGTCCGCGCGTCCGTGTCCACCAGCACCTGCGCCACCTGCCGCTTGAACTGCAGGTCCGTCATGGTCGAGACCACCTGGGTCAGCACGATCAACACCGCCAATCGCACCAGCGCTCCGTTCCGGAACAAGACACCCGCGCCAAGATGCCCCTGTCGACCGCGCGCCTCTTCGGGCGCCGGCGCGGGCTCCCCACCCACTCGATAAGCCCATGCCGCCAACGCCCCTGTCGGCACGAGCGAAGCGGCGGCAAACACCAGCAAGTTGGCGCTCCCCAGGACCTGGGCGTAGCGCTGGACCAGGAAGCCGCCTGCCACCGCTCCCAGCGAGGCGATGCCGCAGATCGGGCCGTTCAACTTCGAGCCTTCATCCTTTCGAACCGTGCTGTTGATGAACGCCCAGACCTGCTCGACCAGGATCACAATATACGACTCGCGCAGCACGTGCAGGAACACGGTCGCCACGCGACTCCCCTGATGGATCGCCATAAAGGACGCCATGATGGCAAGAGCCGAAAGAAACGAGGTGTAGAAGATGGCGCGTCTGGCTCCCGCGTACGACAGGAGAACTCCATAGCCGTAGATGAACACCAGCGTGCCCAACGGCGCCAGGGCCATCACCACCGGCAGGCGGTCCACGCCGTAAGCGGCAATGAAGAGCGACTCCGAGACGCTCCGGATGAATTCGTACCCGCACAGCAGGCAGCACGCCGACAGCGCAATGGCAAGCGCCGCCATCAGCTTGCTCCACGGAATCCCACAGAACGTCCTGTTCATGTTCGGGAGTCTATCAGAGGCGGCGGCACAACGGCAAACCCTCCCTCATCCGTGCGATCCGTGTAATCCGTGGTGCATCCTGGCCTTCTCTGCAGCTCGCTTCAAGGTGGGGTCTTGGCTGAAAGCGCTGAAGTCCCGGCCTTGCGTCTGAGACAGGATGTACTCGATCTCATCAAGCATGTGGCGGATGTATTCGTGCGGCGACTTGGACACGTTCCACCTCCCGCAGGATATAGGGGCCGATGTGCGGGCTCAGGCTCTCGGGTGTCACCAATTCGACATGACGTCCCAAGAGATCTTCGAGAAAGAAAGAGAGGTCCATAAAACTGTCAAAGGTGTGTCGGGCAGGTACAAATTCAACGAGGATGTCTACATCGCTGGCAGGGGTATGCCGCCCGGTGACGAGAGACCCGAACAAGCCAAGCCCCTTGACGCCCAACGACGCCAGACGTTCTCTGGCGCGCTGAAGGCGCTCAATAACTTCCGCTTTGCTCGCGACAGGTTGATTCATGATGCCGATACCCTACTACATGATTGTTCATTTTACAACTCGATCTTTCTCCTTCTTCTGTGCCTCGGTGCTGTGGATCGGCAAGCCCGCGAGCCGTATCTTCCGGCACTTCGGGGTTAGTCCGCCGGCTGGTTGGCTCCTCATCTTCTTTTCATTTCACACCTTGTGACGCGGACCTCTTGGGTCCAAGCCGAAAAATTCGACAACGTTGTCGTTTTTTCTGTTGAACCTGGCGACCTGCATGTAGTTCAACACGGCGTCCGCCGAATAGACCACTCATCTTGGGGTCAAAAAAAACCGAAGCGCTTCGGTTTCTTTCTGCCTTGTCTCCCTTCTGTTCCTCTTCTCGCCATATGAACGGTCACATTGAAGGGTTCGGCGACCCGTCCGCGGGTGACGAAGCCCCATTGGGGACGCTCACATTGCACATTCTACCCCCGCACCCTCACCAGCCCGCGTCTACCGCTCCCCGCCAATTGTGAAACGTGAAGATGCGACCTCAGCGCCATGCTGTATTCCGAAGCGCTCAAAGCCGGCTATGCCACCGCTCGGAAGGTGGTTTTCCTGGGCGATGGCGCCGAATGGATATGGAATATGGTCGAGGATCGCTTCCGGGGAGCGGTACAGATCGTGGACTTCTATCATGCCTGCGAGCACTTGCACTCGCTGTGTCAGGCCCTGGAGCCTGACCCGACCAAAGCCCAGGCGCTCTTCTGCGCCTGGCGTCATCGGCTCAAGCGAAACGGGTTGCCGTGTATCCTCCAGGAAACGACCCGGCGGGCCGCGCGCCTCAGCCGGAGCCGCCGTAAAGCCATCGCCGAGCAACTCCTCTACTTCCGCAAGAACGCCAGCCGTATGACGTATCGCACCTTTCGTCGCAAGGGTTACTTCATCGGTTCCGGCGCCGTCGAGGGCGCTTGCCGCCACATCGTCGCCCAACGCACCAAACTCTCCGGAATGCGCTGGCTCCGCCCCGGTGCCGCCGATGTTCTGACGTTCCGCTGCCTCATCAAAAGCAACCTGTTCGACGACTTCTGCAAAGCGTGGCCCATCGCCGCCTAACTCACTACCACTGACCGTGGCTTACACCCGGTCCCGACCACGGTCTGGCCGACCTGACAACCATCGGCCCGCGGCAGCCTCGTCTTCGCCGGTATCGTCGTTCGGACGTAGAGTTTCAGCGACGCCACATCGTGGCTGGCTATCCGGCCCGAAAGGAAGCAAGAAAGGAGCCGGTGGTGAGGGTGTCCGTCAAAGATCCCCTAGCGCGGCTCTTCTTCTTTGACTTCGTTGACGATACCGGAAAAGTCTGGGCGGCGAAGCGGCTTGAACGGGTACGGGTGAGGGTGTAGCTTGCCACACCATGGCGAAAGGGACGGGACTATGAGCATTCGTTTTGGCGCGGAGCGGTGGGCGAGGACAAAGGAGGTTTACCGGAAGTGGTGGGCGGGCGAACTGGACCGGCCGCTGGTGGCGGTGACGGTGTGGGGAGGCGAAGCGGACCGGCCGGAACCGACGCTGGCGGCGCAGGGCTTTCATTCCTTCTATCCGGACTCGGTGACTCCGGAGCAGATCGTGGATCGGTGGGACTACGACCTGTCGCGTTGCCGGTTCCTGGGCGACGCGTTTCCGTCCGTGTGGCCGAACTTCGGGCCCGGGGCGATGGCGGCGTTCGTGGGGTGCCGGTTGGAGAACGGGACGAACACGGTGTGGTTCCATCCGGAGCAGGAGCGGGAGATCGCGGAGGTGAAGATCCGGTTCGATGCGCAGGCGCGCTGGTACCGGCGGATAGCCGGGATGGAGAAGGCGGCGGCGGAGCGGTGGCAGGGGACGGTGCAGGTGGGCATGACCGACCTGGGCGGGGCGCTGGACGTGGCGGCGGCGTTCCGCCCGAGCGAGAAACTGCTGCTGGATCTGTACGATCAGCCGGCCGAGGTGAAGCGGGTGCGGGACGAAGTGCACGCGGCGTGGTGGCAGTATTTCGATGCGTTCAACCGCGTGATGCGGCCGCCGAACCCGGGCTATACGGCATGGACACCCATCTTCTCGGAGACACCGTACTACATGCTGCAGTGCGATTTCGCGTACATGATCGGGCCGGACATGTTCGACGAATTCGTAAAGCCCGAGCTGGCGGCGAGCTGCCGGAAGCTGGACCACGGGTTCTACCATCTGGACGGGACGGGGCAGCTTCCGCACCTGGACTCCCTGCTGGGAATCCGAGATCTCAAGGGGGTGCAGTGGGTGCCCGGCGAAGGGACGCCGGACGTGGCGAACTGGCCGGAGGTGTACCGGCAGATCCAGGCGGCGGGAAAGCGCATCCAGCTGTTCCACGGCCAGTATGCGGGCGGGTTCAAGATCCTGGACGTGCTAAAGCAGCAGCTGGGCGACCTGCGCGGGGTGATCGTGATCGGGGGGGCGGACGCGGCGCACGAGGGGGAGATGCGGGAGATGCTCGCGCGTTATGGGGTGGATGCGGAATAAGGGAAGCGGGGCTCGGCGAGAATCACCGGTACGACTTCCTGCCCGACTACATTGTCTACTCAGCCGAGCAAGACGCCGACCGCTCCAACCACGCCCCCTGCGCCGGATTCTTCAACGGCCAATGGGGCCTCTGAGTCTCCACACTTTGAACGCTGAACTACGAACGCCACCCTGCATACTCCGGTACGCGAAATGACCGGTTCCGCGAGCTCGTCGGTCCAGCATAACTCCTTGAGTTTCAGCACACTGGTGTATTAGCCTCTGCATTGCCTGCTTGGCACGTTTCGTGCAGCGTTGTTCAGGGTTATATGTTGAAGGACCAAACACCTTTCGTCGCGCTCGCAAGAGCCCTCATCCTGATCGTTCTTGACACTCTTGCGCTGCCGGTGACGGCCGAGGAGTGGGTGGATCGCAGCACCAACATCACCTGCGAAACCGGCAACTTCTATTTCGCCGGACGCTGGGCGCCGGCAACAGGTCTTCACGTCAGAGTCTCGACACCGGACAAGACCCAATCGGTCGTGATCGAAATCGCCGACAAGGAAGGCAAGCTCGTCCTGACGCCCGCGAAAGCGTTTTCTCCCTCGGTGATAGACGGCAGCCAGTTCAACCTCGCCGCCCTGCCCTCCAACACCCTGGCCAACGCCGAACTGGTACTGAAGTTCCGTCAGGAGGTCTGGGCGCTTTACGTCGAGAGCCGACCGGTCGCCGTGTTCCCCGCGCCGTTCCTGCCCCCGGCGTCCGTCGCCCAGCCAACCGGCGAACTGCCGCCGGCCGACAAGCGCGAGGTGAGGCTCCAGCCCACAGGCGAGGTCACCTTCCACGACGATTTCCTTGTGGACGAGGCCGTGGAGGATAGCGCGAAGCTGACGCAGTGGGACCAACTCTCCGGCACGTGGCTGCTGCACACGGCCGGGGACTCCGCTGTCGAACGCGACTACATCAAGGCGGATGCGCGCAAGACCCTGAAACCGGCCTTCAGCGCCAATTTCTACAGCCTGAAAGGACAGGGCACGAACGCCGTCATCGCCACCGGGTACAAGTTCGACGACTCGTACTCCCTGCAGGCGGCGGTGCAGGTCAAGCCCGGCGAGATGGGACTGGTCTTTTGCCTGCAGGACGGCGGGCCTTACCATGCCTTCACCCTGCGCCTGCCGGAAGATTCCGACGAAGCCGTGCTCGCCCTCTGGAAGACCCCGTCCTCGAATGCCACGCCGCGCGAGATCCTCGGCGCCGTCACCACAACCCTCGTCCACGGCCAGTGGGTCATGTTGAAGATCCGGACCTTCCAGAACCGGATTCAATGCTTCATGGACAACGTCAAGGTGCTGGACACCCCCGCCGAGATGCCGGTCGGCGGACGATACGGCCTTTACGTCACCAGCGACGCGGGAATCCGTTTTGACGACGTCACCGCCGAGTCCAATCACGATCTCGACTTCCTGGCCCTCGCCGATATCCGCCGCCACGTTCTGATCGAGCACGGCAGTTTCTTCCCGAAGCGGCGCTTCTTCAGCCTCTTCCCGCCCCGCGAATTGACCACGTACCTCAAACCGGATGAGTCCGACCAGCCCCAATGGCTCGTGGTGGGGTCCATGGCGCACGGCGGACACGTCTTCTCCGCCACCTTCACGCCCGAACGGTCGGGCAAACCGTGGTGTGCCGGGCTTGTCGCGGGTTATCAGGGAACGAACCAGCCGCACCTGCGCTTCACGTGCCGCCGCGCCGGCAACGAGGAGGAGTTCCTCCTTGAGAACGTGACACCGGGCGGCAGCGACGTGTTGGAGAAGATTGCGCTCGCCATTCCCGGCGCCCGGGACCGGAGCCGCCCGGTGACCTTGATGTGCGACGCCACCAACGAGAAAGAACTCCGGCTCTATCGCGACGACGAGATGGTGCTCATCCATCACCTCTCCCTGCCAACGCGAGGGGCGTCCGGCGTCTACATCGGCCCCAAGACGGCGGTCCGCGTGTCGAACTTGTCGTATGAATTCCAGCGCGAGAATGTCTATGGCAGCAAGTTCGTCACGAACAAGACCTACATCGAGGATCCCTTCATGCGGCACTGGTCGTCCCCCGAAGGCCAGTGGCTCGAGCTCACGAACGGAATGGCGTGGCACCAGGGCGATTTCTTCGGACGATTCGACATTCGTCTCCCCTACGTCGCCGGCGCCGAGGCGCACATCGGAATCGAAGAAGGCCAGACGAACGGCGCCTACGTGGTGACCCTGGACGCGGCCGCCGTCAATCTGTTGCGCGGGCCGGACTTCCGGCATGAGCGGCCGCTGGCCACGGCGGCCACCAACCTGTTCTGCAAACCGGCTCCCGCCACGAACTTCGTCACGCTCCACAACGAAGGGTACTGGCTGTGGCTCACCGGAGGCGACCGGGTGCTGCTCAAACAGCCGCTCAAGCAGCCGCTCAAGGGCCGGCAGGTGCGCCTCAACGGCTTCACCACCGACCAATTGAAGCTGACCCGGGTGGAGCGATACAACACCGTCGATTACCTCTTCAACGAATCGCTGTACGAGTGGGTCATCAACGGCGGCCAGTGGGAAGTGGTGAACCGCTTCCAGTGCGACCCGCGCTGGTCGCACATGGACGGCGAGTCCACGAACGGGCTGGCGGCGTTGTGGACCAAGTACCTGTTCAAGGGCGACTTCTGCATGGAACTCTACGCCGGCATGCGCATGGGCTGGTATGAACGATGCGGCGACCTGAACGTCACCATCATGAACCCGCGCACGACCCCAAGCGAAGGGTACACGGCAACCTGTACCGGCTGGGACCCGGATCAGTCCCAGCTCTATACGCGGCTCTACCGCAATGGCGACATCATTGCCGAAAGCGAGAAGTACCTCGCCCCGCGAAACCGCGAGGGAAACAAGCGGCTGGGATTTATCCCTCTCGTCAAGCTGGGCGGCATGCGCGACGTACACGGCGCCTGGTACTACATGAAACTGCGCCGGATCGGGAAACACCTGGAATACTATTTCGACAACGAGCTGGTCTTCGCCACCGACGATCCGAATCCCATCGCCGAAGGTTCGGCCGGGATCTGGACCTATCTGAACTCCATGGTCGTGGCACGGGTCAAGATCGCCGCCGAGGGCATTCGCCCCAAGCCGTTCCCCTTCTCCTCCACACTGGTCATGCTTCCTTCCACCCGTCTGAGCGATCCTTCCGAAGGACTGACGCAGTACGCCGACATCCTGAACAGCGGCCGGCCCCTGGAAAACATGCTTCCCCCCAACTGGGAGATGGACGATACCGTCGGCCATTCGCGCCTGACCTGGCGCGAAGAGGCCGGTACGAGCCCTTACTTTGCGGCCGAGAATGTGCTGGGCAGCGGATCCATGTTGGTGCGGTGCAAGCTGCCGCCGGTCCCCTACGCCGACCTGGCCGGCTGGCGATTCCTGGTCAAGCGCACCACCGGGGCCGAGTTCAACTTCCACTACTCCGTTGGACGGAAGAAGGACGGCGTCTATCATCCTGAAAGACAGTTCTTCCATCGAATCAGCGGGCCCGGCTTCAGCCTGGGTCCGTTCAAGATGTCGGGCGAATCCAAAGTCCCGGCCGTGCCGGCCACGAACACCGACTGGTGTGCGGCCGGCGCCTGGACCCTCGTGGAAGTCTGGCCGGCCACCGACGGGCTGCGGGACGCGGTCAAGGACAGCAACGTGCTGGTACGGGTCGAGGGGTTCGGCAACCTGCAGCAGAGCTACGAGGCCCAGGGCCTCACCGGTAACGCGCCCGGCGACGGCTACGCCGTGCGCGATTTCTCCGAAATACGATTCGCCCTGCCGACGCTTGCGCTGGCCACGAATCTGCCGGCCCCCAAGGCCGTGTCCCTGCTGGAAGCCGGAACCGGCAAGCCGCTCGTGACGGCCACCAACCTTGCCGGCGTTCAGGCGTGGATCGACCGTACCTCGACGAACGGAGTGATCCAGCCGACCCTCGTTGTCGAGCGCGCGGGCGGCAGGTCGCGCCAAACCCTGGCGTGGCTCACGCTCCCCGATACGCCCGCCTATTCGTGCGCCTGGGACACCGAACGCCCCAACGCCGTGATCCTGGAATCCCGCGCAGGATTCCCGGACCGGCGATTCTCGATGGCACTCCTCTCCTCGGGCAATGTCCTGGCCCCGCTGACCGACGCCGCGCCCGGCCGGCGGTTCGCGCTGCTACCGCGCCGGTTCGACTTCTGCGAGGCCACGGTGAGCAATATTCCCATCATGGTGGCCATGGACGGCAAGACGTCCACGTTCAGCCTTCCCTGGCAGGATAATCACCTTCAGGAGCCTCCCGTGCTCCTGAAGATTGAGGGCCTGACGCCACTGTACGAGGGATTCGAACGTCGGGAGCTGATCGCCCCGCTCGTCGGGGACGGCGCACGGATGCGAATCCGCCCGTTCGATCCGGAACAGGGGAGCTACCTGCAGGTATTCAACACCGAACGCAATCAACGGCTGCGGAGCGCGCTGAACACCACGTACACGCTGTCGCGCTATCCCGTCTTCCAGTTCCGCTACCGGGGCACCAACATGGTGTCGGTGTCGCTGTCGCTGGGCGACGCCTACTATGCCCGCCTGAACGAAGAGAATGGGAACGCGAGGCAGGTCCGCGATGCGAAGCCGCTGGTTCTCGACAACCGCTGGCACACCTGGATGGGCGTAGTGAGCGACACCATGAACGAGCGCCCCTTTGACGCGAGGTTGATGGCCATTCCGTCGGTCATCCTCGCGTCCTACAACGGCATCGATCAGACCGGCCGCTATACGCAATGGGATCTCGACGATATCGCGGTCGGGCCGGCCGTGTCGTCCCGGGAGCAATTGGCCTTTACTCCCTGCTATTTCGATTTCACCGGCGTGCAGACGGTCTTCATGGCCGTGCGGGGCGGCGGCGAGAGCTACTTCGACCTCACGCCGGACCAGGTTCACGATCTCCGGTGGCGCGAAATCCTGAACATGTCGAAGGCGGCGCCCGACATCGACGGCCTGCGGCCCGGATTCTGCCACCTCTTCCTGAAGGCCCGAGACAAGCGCGGCAACGAGTCGCGCGTCACGGACCTTCCCTTCTACCTGGATCGCGAACCTCTGGTGGCCACCTTTGCCTGCGAAACCAATAACGACGTGCTCAGCAACGGCCCGCAGCTCCGGGTGAACTTCGCGAACCCGGGAAACGGTGCGCCGCTGGATCTGGACAACGCGAAAGTGCGCTGGGAAACCAACGATGTGACGGTACCGGCGCTCTGCTCCTCCTTCAACCACACGCCGGACCGGGACACCATCGTCCTGAACTGGCCGTACATCTTCCGCGACCAGCTCAATCAGTCGCATGACGGCCAGGCCTTCAAGCTCATACTGGCCAACATTCAGGATGGCGCCGGCAACGGGGCGCCGGACGTCGTGGTGCCCATGACCATCGACTACGCGAAGGACAAACGGCCGCCGACCCCTCTGCAGACGACCTACCCGACCAACATTCTCTGGACCACTCCGTGGGAGTTTCCCGCGGAAAACAATCTATTCTTCGCGTCCGGCCCGAACATCGTCTCCACCACGCTGGTTCGGGGGAGCAACGAATCCCCCTATCTGTGCTCCGTTGTCACCACGAACGGCGGAACCATCTGGCACAGCTTTGAAAGCGCGCCGTGGCCGGTCATGGCCTATCCGTACCTGTCGTTCCGTATCCGGCGGCCGGATATGAGCACGAACGACACCACGCGCATCGACATGGAACTCGAGCCCATGCAGAACCCGACAAACGTCCTGGCCCTGTCGCTGACCCATACAGCCACCGGCACGGCCGCCGTGGTCCTTTCCGAGCCGCTCGTCTGGCAGTCCAACACCTGGTACTCGCTGACCTTCGACATCCCGCAACTTCTGAAAGACAAGTACACGACGGATCAGCTGAAGGAAATGAAGATCAAGCACCTTAAGCTCGTCCGAAGCGGAAACACGACGACGAACACCCTCCACGTCCAGAGCTTCTTCGTGTTCGCTCCCTGGAAGCCCGTCGACGCCGTCAAACTGAACGCCTACGATGCCAGCGGCATGGAGGGGAACGTCTCGACGAACGAGTTTGCCGAGAAGAACATGACTCTCGTGCCGGCGTCCCTCCCCGTCGCGGATCGGGAAACCGGCTGGGTCGCCTTGGCCGCCCGCGACCGCGCCGGCAACGATACCCAGCCCGTGTGGGTCCCTCTATTCAGCACCAATACGCCGCCGCCTGCCGCCACTCCTCCTGTGGAGAAGACGCCATGATCAGGAAAATAACGATTCCGAAGCTCAGCACGAACGTCGAGGAAGTAACGGTCACCGGGTGGCTCAAGAAAGAGGGCGAGGCGATCCGGAAGGGAGAGCCGCTCGCGGAACTGACCACGGACAAGGCGGCCTTCGAGTTCGAATCGCCCTGTTCCGGAATCGTCCGCCGCATCCTGGCGGAAAAGAAGAGCATCATTCCCATCGGCTACGTGATGGCGCTCATCGGCGACCCGATGGACCCCCTTCCCGATGTCGGCGATCTGAATCGGCGGCTTCTTGAGAAGCATCAACAGGTGGCAGGGAAGAAGCCACCGGTCTCGACGAAGGGCCCCCCGCCGAAGGCGACCGTGGTCCGCGCCACGCCGGCCGCGCGCCGGCTCGCCCGCGAACACGGCGTCGACCTTGCCGCTGTTCAGGTCACATTCAAGGCCGACATTGTGAACGAAGAAATGGTAAAGAAGTCTCTCGGCAAGTAAGCTGTTCACCAGGAACCAGGTAATAGGCGCACATGATACTGCAAGGCAAAGTGGCACTGGTAACCGGCGGATCCCGGGGTATTGGCCGGGCCATCGCCCTGGCGCTGGCGCGCCAGGGCGCCAAGGTGGCGTTGACCTACGTGCAGGCCGCGGAGGCAGCCGAAGCCGCGGCAACCGCCATTCGCGACGGGGGCTCCGATGCGATGGCCATCCGCGCGGATGTCCGGAACCTCGACGATGTCAAATCCATGGCCACGCAGGCCATCGCCAAGTTCGGACAGGTCGATATCCTGGTCAACAATGCCGGCATCATCCGCGACAACTACCTGACGTTCATGAAGGAAGAGGAATGGGACGACGTCCTGGACACCGATCTCAAGGGCGCGTTCTTCTGCATCAAGGTCGTCGGCAAGGAGATGATGAAAAAGAAGACCGGCCGGATCATCAACGTCGCCTCGGACGCCGGGTTGCTGGGCGACCTGATGCGCGCCAACTATGCCTCGGCCAAAGCCGGCCTGCTGGGTCTGACCAAGACGGCCGCCCGCGAGTTCGCGGTGCATGGCATCACCGTGAACGCCGTCTCGCCGGGCATCATCGAAACCGATATGATCGCCGGGATGGCCGAAACGCGGCGTGGCAAACAGTTGGCGATGATTCCGCAGGCCCGGTTCGGCAAGCCTGAGGAAGTGGCGAACGCGGTTGTCTTTCTGGCGTCGGACGACGCGGGTTACGTCACCGGAGAAGTACTTTGCGTGGACGGCGGGCTGCATACCCGCTGAGGATTGTGAAAAGCATGAGAATCGTGGTCACAGGCATGGGTGTTGTCTCGCCCGTGGGCTCCACCGTGGCGGACTTCTGGAAGTCCGTCTGCGAAGGCCGGTGCGGCATCCGGGATATCACACGCTTCAGCACCAAGGACTTCACCTTCACGCGGGGCGGAGAAATCACCGATTTCGCGCCGCCGGCCGGGCTCGGAGCGATTCCCGCCGGCACGGACCTGGCCACCCAGTTCATGATGGCGGCCGCCTTGCAGGCCGTTGACGAGGCCGGGCTCAGCGATATGGAAGAGACCGGCGTGGTACTCTCCACCAACTTCGGCGGCGTGGCTGAAGCCGAACCGTTCCTGGCCGATGCGCTGAATCACAAGCCAGACCCCGGCGGCCAGTTCGCCGAGCTGTCGTTTCAGAATGGCGTGGACCGGGTGGCCGACGTCTGGCATTTCATGGGGCCCCGCGCCGGGCTGTCGCTGTCCTGCTCGTCCGGCGGCGCGGCCATCGCCTACGGCGCGGACCTGATCCGCGCCGGGCGCACGCAGGCGGTGCTGACCGGCGGCTACGATGCTCTGTCGCGTTTCGCCTGGAGCGGGCTGAGCGTACTGCGGACCATGAGCAAGGACGCTGTCCGGCCGTTCGACAAGCGGCGCGATGGTACCCTGTTCAGCGAAGGCGCCGGAGCACTGGTCCTTGAAGAGCTCGAGCAAGCCGAGGCCCGCGGCGCCACGATCTATGCCGAAGTGGTCGGCTACGGGCTCAACAACAACGCCTTCCACATGACCGCGCCCGCCAAGGAAGGCGCAGGCTCGGCCGCCGTCATGAGAATGGCGTTGAAAGATGGCGGTCTCCAACCGGAAGACATCGACCACATCAATGCCCACGGCACCGGAACCAAGCCGAATGACGTCACCGAGACACAGGCCATCAAGGCGGTCTTCGGGGAGTACACGCGGCGCATCCCGATCACGTCGATCAAGTCGTCCCTCGGGCACATGATGGGCGCCGCCGGCAGTGTCGAAGCCATCGCGTCAATCCTGTCGATCCGCGACGGGATTCTGCCGCCCACCACGAATTTCGCGGAGCCGGATCCGGACTGCGATCTGGACTATGTGACGAATACGAAACGCGACATGAAGATCCGCACCGTACTGTCGAATTCCGCCGGGATCGGCGGATGCAATGCGGCGGCCATTTTCAGGAAAGTGGAAGGCTGACGTCGATGAACAGCAAACGCGTCGTCATAACGGGCGTGGGCCCCGTCAGCGCCATCGGGATCGGCCGCGAGCCGTTCTTCGCGGGTCTCCGCGAAGGACGTTCGGGAATCGCCGCGATCACGTCTTTTGACACGACGCCCTACCGCTCGAAATTGGCCGCCGAGATCGCGCATTTTGATGTGAAGGAGTATTTGGAGAGCGAGAAGACGTACCTGGACCGCGCGTCAGAGCTGGCGTTCGCCGGCATGAGCCTGGCGCTCGAGGACGCAGATCTTGACGCTCGAAAGCTGGACAGCGACGGAACCGCCCTGCTGCTGGGTTCCGCCTTCGGCAACCTGGGCACGCTGGGCATGTTCTTCGACGATTTCGTCAAGAAGGGGCCCCGGCTTGTGAAGCCGATCCTGTTCCCGCACACCTACTCCAATACCACGATCAGCCTGCTGGCGATCGAATATGGGCTGACAGGCTACCACGCAAGCTTCGCGGCAGGGACCGTGTCGGCCAGCGTTGCTCTCCTGGAGGGCTATGACCTGATCCGACAGGGCCGGGCCAAGATTGCGCTGGCTGGTGGATTCGAGGCGTTCAGCGAGCTCCTGTTCGCCGGATTCCTGCACCGGGGCTTGCTGTCGCCGCGAGAGGGAACGCGGGAAATCTGTGCGCCGTTCGACCAAAGCCGGAACGGCCTTATCCTGGGCGAAGGCTGTGGCATTCTGGTCCTCGAGGAACTCGAGAGCGCGCAAGCCCGCGGCGCCACCATCTACGGGGAAATCGTCGGCGCCGGCATGGTGGGCGACAGTTCGGTCGGTGACGCGGGGGGCGGCAACTGGATATTGGAGGCCATGAAGCGCGCCCTGAAGGACCTGCCTTTCGACGAGGGGGATTTGGACAACCTGTCCGCCAATGCCAACGGAAGTCCGATACTGGACAAGAACGAGGGCCGCGCCATCGCCTCCCTCCTCGAGCGGAACTCGGTCGGCGTCCCCGTGAACAGCGTCAAATCCATGATCGGTGAAACGTTGGGCGCCAGCGGCGCGCTCCAGATGATCGCCGCCCTGGGGGCCATCACGGATGGCTTCGTTCCTTCTATCCACAACCTGGAGACGCCGGACAGCGAGCTGGATATCGACGTGGTGAGGGGAACAGGCGAGAAGAAGGATGTTCATCGGGTTCTGCTGAATTCCATCGATCCGGGCGGCAGCATCGTGAGCTTCGCGATCCAAGGGCTGAAATGAACGGCGCAAAGAGAACTGAGTTCCTGGACTACTACGGGACCATGCTTCTGATTCGGCACCTCGAGACCCGAGTCGAGGAGCTGTTTGCGCGTGGCGTGATCCGCGGCACGACGCATCCCTCCACCGGACAGGAAGCCGTGGCGGTTGGCGCCTG
>Ga0172375_10004711_pt1 | contig 20006 bp, 15 predicted proteins | sample LakKiv1m_FD_114537 | JGI IMG/M metagenome (GOLD analysis project Ga0172375, IMG submission 114537) | Freshwater microbial communities from Kabuno Bay, South-Kivu, Congo - kab_092012_11.1m | ecosystem: Environmental > Aquatic > Freshwater > Lake | place: Democratic Republic of the Congo...
ATGGAAACTGCCATTATTGACGGTTACAGGGCGGCGGATGAAATCCGCGCATCAAGACGGAGTTGAGGATAGATGGCACAGAATAAAATCCCGCTGGTCTCAGTAGTCATTCCTGTCTATAACGAGGAACAGATTCTCGTGCAGGCGGTGGATGCACTGGTGACAAAGCTTGCAGAGCTTGGACACGATTTCGAAATCATCATCGCCGAGAACGGCTCGAAAGACCGCACGGTCGAACTGGCGCACGGACTGGAAGTAAAATACCCCAATGTCCGACTGCTGCGCAGCCCGCTGCCTGACTACGGCTACGCTCTGCGTCTGGGCATACTGGAAGCGCGCGGCAAGTACGTCATCTGCGACGAGATCGATCTGGGCATTATTGAATTCTATCGCGACGCGCTGAAGAATCTCATGGCAGACCGCGCCGACATGGTGGTGGGTTCGAAAGTTCTGGCCGAGTCGAAAGACGACCGTCCGGCCATGCGCCGCGTAGCTACGCGTGTAATAAACGGTATGCTGCGTATAGGTGTGGGTTTCCGTGGCACCGATACTCACGGTCTGAAGTCATTCAATCGCGAGCGCATACTGCCGGTGGTGCACAAGTGTCAGCTCGGCAAGGATTTATTCGCCTCCGAGCTGGTCATCCGCGCCGAGCGCGGCGGTTTCCGCGTGATGGAAATACCGCTGCATCTGCACGAAATAAGACCGCCTTCAATTCACCTCATGCGGCGCGTTCCGCGTGTTCTCAAAGATATGGGTTATCTGGTTTACCTTATTCGTTTCAAGGGATAAAGCATGTACGCCGGAATTTCAATCGATCTGGATTCGCTCTCCTGCTACCGCCGCATCTACGGTATAGAGGGAGACAACGACGACAACATGGTCTATGAAGTCGGCCTGGAGCGCTATGCCGAACTCATGGAAGATCTGGGCATGCGCGGTACGATCTTTGTTGTTGCCGAGGATCTTGATCTGGGCGACAACCGCCGCGTGCTGCGGGCTCTGGCGCGTGAAGGCCACGAAATAGCCAACCATACTCTAACGCACGACTATCGTCTGACACGCATTGAGCATGGCCGCATGGTGCGTGAAGTGGGCGAAGCCAAGCTTAAACTCGAATCGGCCACCGGTGCGCGTGTGACCGGTTTCCGCGCTCCCGGCTACAATATGACCGACGAACTGGCTGCCGTTGTCAGTGAAACCGGCCACCGTTACGACAGCTCGGTTTTTCCATGCTATCCATACTACGGGGCCAAGGCCGCCGTTCTCGCCGCCATGAAAATGAGCGGGCGCAGCTCGAACACGGTTATGGGCGGCCCGCAGGTTTTAGCCGCTCCCAGCCAGCCATATCGCATAGGCAAAAGTTACTGGCGCAGCGGCGCGGGTCCCTTGTGGGAACTGCCCGTCAGCACCTCGCCTGCTTTAAGACTGCCGTTCCTGGGATCTTTTATTCTTCTGGCCGGTGAAAAATGGTTCCCCTGGTACTATCGCATGATAAAAGCCGCCGGAGATGTGCTGGTGCTGAACCTGCACGGCATGGACTTCATTGACGGTCCGGCTGACGGTCTGGAGCCCGAGCTTATGACACAGCCGGACATGCGCATTCCCTGGCAGAAAAAACGCGAAATATTCCTGCGGCTGTTCGAGCGTCTGAACAAAGAGCGCAAGGTTATGCCGCTGAAAAAGATCGTTAATACCCTCGAAAAGGAACACAATGGCTGAGGCCGTCGAAGTTCCGCGTACAATCGAAATCAATCTCGACCAGCTTACATACGAAGGGCGGGCCCTGGGGCGCGCCGACAATCTGGTGGTCTTTACCGACTACGGCTGTCCGGGAGACCACGCACGTGTACGTATTTTCGAGCAGAAAAAGCGCTTCGCCACTGCTGTCATTGAAGAACTCATCGAGCCTTCACCCATGCGCACGGAACCGGCCTGCCCGTATTTCGGCGAGGGTCTGTGCGGCGGCTGTCAATGGCGGCATGTAAATTACGACGAACAGATAAGGCAGAAAACCCGCATACTGCGCGACCAGTTCGAACGCATCGGGCGTATCGAAAACGTTCCGCCAGTACAGTTTTCCAGTAGTCCGAACCACGAGGCATGGCGCATGTCGCTGCGTTTTCACATCGGGCCGGGAAACCTTCCGGGTTTTCACCGCAGACGAACTAATGACGTAATAGAAATCGAAAGCTGTCCGGTGGCTACGGCGGGAGTCAATCGTCTGCTGGGCGGCCTGCGTTCTGTTCTGCCGACTTGTGAGCCGCTTGACGGCATGTGCGAAACAGGCTTTTCGAATGATGACGGACACGGCGTCATAACCTTAACGCTGCGTAATAAACCCCAGGCGGGGCTGGAATCCAAATTGCTGGAAGCCTTGCCGGAAGTGGCTGGCATTGTCACTGTAACCCCTTTCGGTCGGCAGAAACACGGACGTACAGCGCTTGAATTCCGACATGAAGTCAGCGGACGTGATTTCTCATGGAAACAGGAGGCAGACTCCTTCTGGCAGGTCAACCATGCCATGAATGGAGAAGTCAAAAATACGCTGGCGGCGCTGCTTGAACGCGAACACGCCGCCGGAGGGCTGGAGCATGTGCTGGAAATTTTCGGCGGTTCCGGCAATTTTACGCAAGTGCTGGCCGCTTATGCCGGGCGTGTGGATATGATCGAATCGGACGCCGCCGCCTGCATACAATGCCGCCGGAACCTGGTGAATATGTCTGCCGGTGATTATGAAGTCATTTCCGGTGATGCCGCCTGGGCGCTGACTAAAATTGCCCAACGCGGTGATAAAACAGACCTGGTGTTTCTCGACCCGCCGCGTGACGGTTTCTCCACCGGAATGAAAGACATCATCCGTCTTGCCCCTCGCACAATAATCTACCTGTCATGCGGTCCTTCCGACACTGCCCGTGATGTGCAGGTGCTCTGTAATGCAGGTTATCGTCTGGAGGAACTCAATGGCTTCGACTTCTTTCCGCATACATTTCATATCGAAAGCCTCTCTGTTCTGCGCCGCTGAAAGCCTGTCACAAGCATCTTGACAGAAAGTGTCACTGTGTGACAGAATATTTGTCGGGCTGTCTGGAAGCTTCCGGCTCAAAGGCTTTCAGATGGTGTTATTAAAAAAACAAGCGCTGCTCTATTAGAGGCGTCAAATTCGAGAGGTAATCCATGCGGGCGTTATTACTGCTGAATTTCTGTCTGGTTTCTGTTTTTCTGATTCTGTCGGCCTGTAACGAATCCGGAGATAATTCGAATGTCTCCGACGGCGACCTTGGCGAAACGGAAGAAAACATACCGGACGGCGACCTGGAAGAATCCGAATTTTCGGCTGACGGCGATATGGATAGCGACTCGACAGCAGAAACCGAACTGGAAGATGAAGCCGAACCCGAGGCGGAGCCGGTAGAACCGACATACTGGAGCGAGGAATCTACTCAGGTCATCGATGACATCAATTTTCTACAGGTGGATGGCAAGCCGTTTTTTGCCATAGGCATGCATGCCGGGTCAGGACTGGTTTACGACGGTGTATCTGGTGAAAATGAATGTGACGAGTCCACCGGTCAGGGTTATGTCGATATAAACATCGAAAAGCACCATGCCGCCGCCGAAGCCGGAGCCAATTTTGTATATTTATGGGGTTATAAAGACGATACGGTGGAATTACTGGATGTGGAACCGCGTTTTCACGGCATATTTCATGGAAATTATGGCATCAGTCCAGCGCCGGAAGATGACCTTATTCCCATAGTATACAACCGCTTTGGCGAAACCGATCTGGAGGGCTTCAGTCAGGAACGCGCCGATGAAATGCGCAGTGAATACGAGCTGTTCAAGAACCGCGAGGGTGCCTATTCCATTGAGAACATGCCCAATCTGCCGCCTGTAGATCAGGTGGGGCATATGGCCTGGCATCCAACATTCCGCATGATAGGCGGCGGTGACGGCGAAGGCGAAAAACTGACAGACGAACAGGCTGACGAGTACGCCACTACCACTAATATGATGATAGGCGATGCTTATTCATATGTAGAAAACCGCTATGACATGAATGATCCCTTTGAGCATTTTGTGGGTGAGCTGTCCGGTCAGAAGGGCGAAAAAGGAGAAGATTACGAATACTGGCTCGAAAACGACGACCCTGATCATCGCAGCTTCTTCTCGACCGGATTTGACCTGTCACATTCGCTGGTTACGCGGCGCAACCCGGACGCCGTGGTCTGGATGTGGATACAGGGCTACGCCTTCGGCAACAGCATAGCCCGCTCACTGTGTCAGGGCGAAGCCACCGATGCCTGGGCTACCGGAAAATTTCCTCCGCTGTCGTACATGGAAAAGGAAGTGCTTTCAACCATCGTCGCCGGATCGACCGGCATCGTCTTCTTCGGTTTCCCCGACAATCTGTGGCCCGAAACCGAGATCATGCTCAAGGTCTTCCGTGCTTTAAGCTCTGAGGAAGTCTATGAACCCGCGCTTTTAAGCCCGCGGCTCGACATGGGTATGGACACCACTTTTATGGGCGAGGAAGGATATGACGGCAAGGGTCGTGCGCATATCATGGTCAAGTGGCATGCCGACAGCAGAACGGCTTATGTCATTGCCTCCAACCCCGGTGCACGTGCCACAACGGTAGATCTGCCTTTCCCCTGGACGCTGGATAAGGTCGAAAGACTGGACTGGGACCGCGAATCTCCGGCTTTTGTGGATTGTGAACGCTTAAACATTGCCGACAAAACGCTGCATATCGAATTCAATCGCGACGAAGGCATGCTGATTCGCGTCACACCGATTTTTGTGCCTTAAATTTCCACACCGATAGAGAAATACGGGAAGCCAAAGGGGAAGTATTTCCAGAGATAATTTTTAAACCATTTGGAGGCCGGCAGATAGAAGCCGATGTCGCCGAAGATAATTCCGCCGTGTCCGCGCACACCGTAGAATATGTTATAGGTAAATTTCTCTTCTATGTCTTTCTGCGTCTCATCGGCGTGATCGTCGATCAGGAGCGGCACGGACATGTCGAGGTTGAAAGCCCAGCTTTCCGACCAGCGATACTGATATGCCAGCGAGGGCAGCAGAATAGCGAAAGGCCAGTTTTCAATACCGTCATTGCCCTTGTCGTGACCGCCACCCATGGCCAGGAGCATGACATTGAAAACATGTTTATCTTTATACACATAGGTGTATTCCAGGCTGCCGCCCATAGTCCATACTTCCAGTTCAAGCCAGCCCAGATAGTCTGAGAAATAACCGCCGAAAAGCCCTGCGCCCAGATAACTGTTTTCCGCAATTTCACCGCTGTAATGCGCGGTCGGAACAAAAGCAAAGAACCCGGCTGGAATAAGTGTCAGAATACCAACCTGCAGATTTTTATATGGTGAACCATTCAGTTCCCACAGACCTATCATATAACCGGTAGCGGAAAATTTGCTGTCTGTCAGCGGAAGCGCAGTGCGAGACGTTACCATGCGGTTGAGTGTATGCGAATAACGCCTGGCTGAATAAACAAGCGGCTTGTTTTCTTCTTCGGTGAAACCGGGTTTAAGACGCAAAGGAGCCATCTGACAGGCTGGTTCGAAACTTAACGAGCGCACCATACGGATATCGACGCAACCCGCCGGGCAATCGTTTTCATATTTGTACGGGTCTAAAGCGTATTCGTGCACCAGATCGGCAGGCACACAACCTGCCGGACAAGCCGGACAATCAACTTTAGCCGGCTGTTCTTCTTCTGCCAGCAGGATCGGAGAAAATAGCAGTGCTGCAACTAAAAGAACCATGCACTTAAACATGTTTTACCTTCCCGCCGGAACGGAAATCCGTCCCTCCACCCATTCAATTGCACTCGCCGGTATAGTCTACACTCTGACCGGCTTTTGCCGCCAGACATTCGTTTTCGTATGTCACGCCATCACAACCGCAGACAGGGGCATAAATTTCTCCGCAGGATTCTGGCCTTGTTTGACACTTTCCCGTTTCAGCGGCGCAGGAATCAAAGAGGCAATATTGACTGTCAGCGCAATCGTCATTCCCGAAGCAGGCACATTCGCCGACATAATCGAATGAAACTCCTGCTCTGGCGGAATAGCAACTGTTAGTGTATGTCAGACCATCACAACCACAAACTGCCAGGTAAATTGCCGGGCAGGCAACAGGTCTTACTTCACAGAAACCAGTCTCAGCAGCACAGGAATCGAACAGACAGTATTCTGTCTCTGCACAGCCATCATTGCTTAAACAGGAAATATTTCTACAGAATCCTGATTTTTTTAATGAAACGCCAGCTTTACGGGCTTCGCATTCGTTGATGTAGCCATTGCCATCACAGCCGCAGACCGGCAAATATTCTTCCCCGCAGACACTTGGTTTGGTCTCACATGTGCCCGTTTCAGTGTTGCAGGAGTAGAGGAGACAGTATTGAGTTATGCTGCAGTCATTATTGCCGAAGCAATTTTTTCCTGCAGGCGAAACTTCTACACAGCCGCGTGCTTCGCTGCACTCGTATACATCCAGAGCCTCGAAGCCCCAGGGGCACCAGTCACCGGGATTGTCCAGCCAGGCCTGTGGATCGTTTTCTATGTAGCAGGGGGCGGCATCGCACAGCTCAATCCACATGTCGCCGAAAGTGACCTCAGTCGGATCAAGACGATAGCTGTAACCTGGATTATACTGACCGTTCAATTCGATGGGCCCGCCTGGAATTCCCAGAGATTCTATGGTGCCATCCAGCCAGTCTTTGATATGCGCATTGCCTTCAATCGAATCAACCCAGACATGAGCATGCTGGTCTGCGGCGGTAAAATGAATTATGTAACCGCTGGAAGGCCAGTCTGTCAGCGCCTGATAATCTCCGCAGCTTGGAGCCTCATCGTCGTTGTCAATCTCAGCATCGCCGTCTGGCATATCTTCGTTATCTGTTTCAATAACATCGGGATCATCATCACCGCAGGGTTCATAATCTTCGAAATCATAATCTCCGTCGGGCGTGTTGTCGCCGTCAACAGCGCATTCTCCGCATGTCGGCGGATTTACTTCATTGCTGCAACTGCATTTGGGGCCACAGTATTCATATGCCTCCCCCTGATTGCCGCAATTGTCAATACAGTAAATAATGGCATCAGACAATTGTTCATTGCACCAGAGCGATGCGCAGATATCCGTGACAATGCATTCTCCTTCCGCATCGTCATCCAGTTCGCTGTCACCATCTGGTGTATTATCGCCATCGCTGGCGTCGTCACCGTCGAGTGTATCATCGCCGTCAATGGAGATGTCTCCGTCCTGGCCGTTTTCTTCATTATCATCATTGCCGCATGAGACGAAGATAATCGACAGCATAATCAGCAGAAACAGCATGGCGACTTTACATGGAGCCAGGCGCATTTTGTTTCTCCCTCAAGTTTCCTTTACCGATGTATTTTATCAATTACAGGGCAGGATTATCAACCATTATATATGCAGATTCCGATTTACCGGAAATCAGTCAAGGCGTCGTCTTCTGCGCCACCACCATTCGACCGAAACCGTCAATGCCAGCAAACCCAGCGCCAGCCAGTTATCCCAGAGCGGAATATCTTTTTTCTGACCGATGCGTCGGCTTTTGCCGGTGTTAAGCTCAAGTTCGCTGTCCATATTATGCGGCAGGGCATTAAATTCGCCGCCGGAGAGTTTCGCAGCGCGTTTGAGGTAGTCAAAATCGACGCCCACTTCTTCAAGCTCGCGTCCGCCCGACTGCACAAAGATCGGCAGCTCGGTTTTTTCGTAATTCTCGCCCGAACCGCTTTCGGCTTCTATCACAAAAAGCCCCTCGGCTGCCGGAGCCATAACCTGCAGGCTTGAGCGACCGTCATCGCCACTGGTCAGTTCCTCGCTGAAAAGCGGCTGACCGGCGTTAAGCGCGCCTTTGAGTTTGATGGTAACTCCAACCAGAGGCTGGAAATTCTGATCGGTGCTTTCGACTGCAATCTGAAGTTTCTCGCCGGGGCGGGCCGTTTCGCGCGAAGCTGAAAGTTTAAGGTGCTTCAACTCCGGATCGCTGATAAGCCAGCGGACGGCATTGTTCCAGAAGCTGCGGTAATGATTGGTGTCTGCGCCTTCGCCCGCCGCCGTGAAATTCCAGCGCCAAGTCGAATCCATCGCTACCGCCAGTGCGCGGCCTTTGCCGTAGCGCCAGGCGCTTATCACCGGTGCGGGCTTGCCGCCGGTTTTAATACTGGGGTGTTCCGCCAGCACTACTGCATCCGGACGGACCACCAGACCCAGATTCAGACCATCGAGCTCCGGCAGGCTTTCCCAGATACTGCGGTTAGCCTCGGGTGAACGTGTGAACTGCATTATGGGATGACGCAGTCCTGCCTCAGTGACTGTCGGCCTGAAGGGTTCAGTAGACCAGGCTTCGCCGGAGGCCAGCATATCCACCGGCAGGGCCGAGGCCACCGGCGTTCCAATATAACGACCCGGCTGGTAAGACTGCTCGCCGCCTATCATAAGGAAGCCGCCGCCGTTTTCGACAAAGCGCCGGATATTCTCCAGATACTGCTCCATCTGATAGCGCACATAAGTGAAATTCTGGAAAATCAGCAGATCGAAGCTTTGCAGTTCCTTGTCGAAAAGCTCGTCGGTGGGGAACTGAATCAGCGACATTTCGTTTTCGGCTACATTGGCCAGATCGTCCGGCGTGCGCAGAATGAAAAACGAAATCAGGTCCACGCTGGGATTTACCTTGAGCAACTGACGGAAAAACTGCTCGTCGTAGTCGGGTCGCCCGGCCACATGCAGGGCGCGGATTTTATCGCGCATTACGTTGATGGAAAACGAGCGACTGTTGTTATCCGGTACGGCATCACCCGGCGGCGCGAGAATATCGATGGTGTAAATAAAGCGTCCCACGCGGTCGGGCGTGAACGAAAAAGCCACACTGACCTCGCCGTTTTCGGGCAGATTCAATTCCTGAGCCTGGATGACCGCTCCGCCGGCAGTCAGTCGCGCCGTAGCGCTGTGAGCCTCAAGCCCGCGCGAAGAAAAACGGGCCTCGACGCTGATGCGGTTGTGGACAAAGGCAAAGCCGTCGTAAAGCACTTCGCGCACCGCCACATCCGGTAAAGCCTTCTGCGATCCGGCACCGAATGCAAAGATCGGCAGCTTCTGTTCGGCCATGCGTTTAAAAAGAGCTTCGCTTTCTTCCTGGCTTACCGCTGAATCGGTCACCTGCACTCCGTCGGAGAAAAGCAGCACGCCTGCCACTTCGCCGGGCTGGTAATTGCTCAGAGCATCCTGCAATGAAGCGACAATATCGCTGCGCTCACCGTCGGCGAAGTCCGTTTTCTTAAGAGCTTCGAGGCTGACAGCGGCCGGTTTTTCATCGAAGCGGTAAAAATGCAGGCGGTGTCTCTCTGAGGCCGCAGCCAGCCACTCAGAGTTTTCCTTAAAGAAAGCCGCAGTCTGTTCGATACGACTGATTCCACCCGGCTCGACAGGCAGCATCATTGAACGCGATGAGTCGATAAGACAGAGCAGATGTGTTTTGAAGTTGATAACCTTCTGCAATTGCACTGCCGGTTGCAGCCATAACAGCAGCAGACCCGCCAGCGCCAGAGTGCGCAGACCGAAAAGCATGATACGCCAGCGCTTTGACTTCTCGCGTCGCAGATTGCGGGCAAAAAGATAGAGCGCCAACAGGCAGATGCAGACCAGAACAGTTGCAGCCAAAGCAGATGGATGATGCAGCAGCACCGGTTCCCAGTGGTTGTAATCGAAAGCGCCGATTTGCGGCAGCAGCCATTCCATTATTTGCGCCTTCGTTTGAGTATGAAAGGAATATGCACCTGATCGCTTTTATAGGTGGTGCAGAGAGCATACATGACAATGTTTATGCCCAGGCGAAAGGCCATCTCGCGCTGACGCTCGCCGCCCGGTACGCAGGGCAGCTCCCAGTTGCCAAAGTTGTCGCGCAGCCAGGCTCCGCCGATATCATTCTGCGAATACACCACTGCCAGTCGCCCGTCACGCACCAGACCTTCGACTATGCTTTTTTCCTGTCGACGACCCCAGCGGCCATCCAGCAGATAGAACGATTGAAACAGCGTATGTTCAGGTACGACCGGTTCGAGCTTGGTTTCTGGCAGAGTGCGACCCAGTTCACGCCGCACAGCGCGGTCAAATGCACCATCGGCTTCACCGAAGTTGTCGATCATTAAAAAGCCGCCGCTGTCCAGCCAGCGCCGCAGGCGGCGCGAGTCATCATCGGAGAACGGCGCAAAATCAGCCTCGCCGCTTAAATAGATAAAAGGATGTGAGAACAGCGCGGGGTCGCTTATGGCGATGCTCTGCGGCTCCATGATGGCTTCGATGGAGGTGCGCTTCATCAGTTCCCACATCAGTCGCGGCGGCGCTCCGGCGCGCAGATTCCACGAGCCGGGATATTCCAGCAGCGGCATGGCGAACTTCGAGGCATCACCGAAGGCCATAGCCTTCAGCGGCAGAGCCAGCCCGGCCAGCGTGGCGACGGCAGCAGACAGAAAATGCCTGCGTGACCGCCCCTGTAGGGTCAAAGCTCTGTCATTTAAAGCTTTCGCCTTCAATCATACGCCCTTTCGAAATATGAAAACCAGCGCACAATATAACAGATGCGCCTGCTAAAGGGGAAGTTAAATGCGGGATCAGGTTCAGACAGATTTTTTCGGTTGGTAGAGTCCAGAAGGATTTGAACCCAGCAGTGCCGCCTGATAAGAGCGTTCGTCCACCCGCTGAAGTCTGGCAGTCATCTTTTTAGTGCAGACAGGGTAGTGATGCGCTTCATCAATACGCTTTATAATGGCATCTACTGCGGAATCATCAATAGTCCAGTTGAGCCTGTCAAACGAGGACAGGCGGATCATGGTTGAATACGAACGGAGGGTTTTCTCATATTCGAGATTGAAATAGCCTTCAAAATATGACATGACCAGTTCGCGCACCGTGCGGTAAACCGGCTCTCTGTAACGCAGAGTAGTAAAATTTGATTTGGCCACGGCTCCAAAATAGCCGTCACAGCGGAAAATCGCCAGCAGATGATCGTCGTCGCGCACTGCCTTCAACTCCATAATCAGCGGCGGATAGCCCATTCTTCTCATGGCGGCGGCGGCAAAAAGTGAACCGTCCACACAATGCGCCTTGCGGTCGCGAATAACAGAGCGCGGGCAGCGATATATGGGATCGGCGCTGTACTGGATGGAATCCAGAAATTTCTGGATATCATAAGGTGACTTCAGCGTATCCAGAAACTTGCGTTCTTCTGCAGTCCAGAGTTCAGTATTTTTATTCTTTTGAGATGCCATGTCCTGTTTTACCTCATATCTACGCTGCCGGAAATTCGCCATTGCGGTAGTAATGATCCATCAGGCCGTCTTTTTCTTCGAAACGGCGCTGCAACCAGGCCGACAGATCGGCTTCGCCTGAAGGCAGGGTGGCTATGGCATAGCGTCGCACATGCACGTTGACGCGCTTTACGTAACCTTTTATCCACTGCCACAGGGTCGGGACGCCCTCTATGTAGCCTATGCTCACGTCATAAACGGCATCCAGATGTCCGCGCAGGTTTTCGACTGTTGCACAGAAACCCTTGCTGCGCGGAATCAGAAGGTGTTCCAGCGGCTTCAAGCCGTTGGCCAGAGCAAAGGCCCGGCTGCGCTCGATTTTATGCGGTTTGACACGGGTGCCTTCCACAAACGAAACCAGCCAGAGTGGAATGCGGTTATCCAGTATCTTTTTGAAAACACGTGCGAGATAATCGCGGTCGGCGGTCCAGTTACGCTTGATGAACGGGCAGTCTATGAAAAGCATACCCCAGCCTACCCCCGGAATATACTTAAGGATATCCTTGACGAAAAACTTCAGGTCGCCCAGGCGACCCTTACGGCGCGCCAGACGAAACAGTACTGTAATATCAGCCATTTCCTGATGATTGCAGACTACCAGAGCATTTTCGCGATACGGCACGTCATCGCCGGAAACATTAACGTCGATATGGTAGACATGCTCGGCCATTTTATCGCACCAGCCCCACCAGATGTCGGCCATCTCGCGGTTGGCGCGTCTGAAAGCCTTTGGACTTACCAGCTTAATAAGCAGACTGGAGGTTTGCAGCAGATTGAAGACAATAAGCGTAGAGAAGAGCAACAGCGAAGAGGCAAAACCCTTCGTTGTTCCCCATAAACGTTGTGACAGGCGCGCTGGAGCTTTCAGCGGCGGCAATGGCATGGCGGATCTCTCCTTAAAAAACAAAATAAAGGTTACTGTTTTATATCGAATAGAAGCTTCCGGCGCAAGATTTTAAGTCCGATGCTGCCAATCAAGATGCAGCGCGTCATGCCGCATAGTGCCATCGGCGCACAGGCGCGTAGCGGCCATAAAAAAGGGCCGCCATTTTCAGGCAGCCCTTTTTATGGCGGAATGTTTTTACCAGAGTTCCAGTGCTTCGATATCACCACCTGCAAAATCGCTCAGATAAGTATCCCAGCCTTCAGGAACCTGGACTATAAGCTCCATGTTGCGGTCGCCGATCTCGCCCCACAGACCGATTTCGTCCCAGCCGGTCTGCTGGTCTATCAGAGTCAGACGGCGCGAATATTCGCTCATGCTTTCGGGTGCGCCCTGATGGTCGACTGCCGCTGTATAAATGGAGACTGTGCCGTTGCCGTTGGCCACGATTTCCCAGAAGCGGAACTGCTGTGGGAAGTCGATCAGCGATGTGGTTTCAACTTCAAAATATCCGCTGTTTTCGTCGTCTCTCTTGTGTATATAGGCCTGATGAGTGTGACCGTGACCTACGGCGTGCAGGATTACGTTGTCGTATGAGAGCAGTGTCGCGACCAGCTCTCCCTGTGTGATGAAGCGACCGTCATCGAAGCCGTCATTCTGCAGATGATCACTCTGTTCGTGGCTGGAAATTATTACCAGCTTATGCGCAGCGTAGGCGTCTTCCAGTTCGGGGATCAGGAAATGTTCGTACTGTACACGGTCTATGACGGCGTCAACAAAGGTCAGATTGGCTCCATCGAAACCCTGCGGACGGAAACTGGTGTCCAGCACGATAATGCGAATGGGGGCGCCGTTCGGGGCGTCAAAGGCGTAATAGCCATTGTTCTCGTCAATGTTGGCCTGGGTAAAACCGTGGTTTGCCGGTTCACCGTCGGTGTTCATTATTGTGCCTATCATTTCTTCGTGCAGCAGCGGCAGGCGGTTTTCGTCGGCTGGAACTGCGTCTTCAGTGACAAGCATGGTCTGTCCGTCGCGCGATCCGGATTCCGGATCTGTGCCTACTCCCTGTGCGCGGGCGGCATCGTCGATTTCCCAGTTGCCCATAATCAACTGATCGTGGTTACCCAGAGCGTAATAGAACGGAATTCCGATGCCGGGCGAAGTCAACGGATCCTGCGGATCGTTGTCCGGACCTGCCACAAGGTCATTGTCTTCGCCGGTGTCGGGGTTGATTGCTCCGCCGACCAGTATGGCCAGACTGGTTTCCATTTCGTATTTTTCCGCCGTGTCGGTCGAGTCGCCGGTAATGAGCACCATGTCCAGGTTGCCGTTTTCGTTATAGCGTCTTACCGTATCGACAGCATCGCGGAAAACGTTTTCGGTGTACATGTCCTGCGGACGCAGGGCCGAAGGAATGCTGGTCGAATCGAAAGAAGCAGTGCGAAGAGGCGATTCTTCATCAGTGATGTGCACATCGCTGAATTGTACAAAACCTAAAAGGCGCGTGCGGATGCCGTAGGTGCCTTTTTCAACACCCAGGTTTTCACGCACGGTGAAGGGCTCGCCTGCGGATTCTTCAAGAGTTCCCATGCCTTCATCAAAGTAAACCGAAAAGTCCTGCTCATACAGAGCCGGATTCTTGCAGTAATCGATTTTGAGGCGATCCTGTGCAGTCTGGCAGAGTTCGCCAAATCCCTGAGTAGGTTCCAGTCGACGCGATACGGTTGTGACCGGAGTGGGAAGAGCATCTTCCAGCTCAGCCTCGACAGCGTCGCCATCGATTTCATCGCCGTCAGCTTCGACGGCATCAGCATCGCCGTCCTCGTTGTCTTCAGTATCGCCGTCTGCAACATCGCCATCGGTGTCGCCGTCGACTTCGTCTTCATCGTCAGAAGAGCCGCCGCAGGCAGTAAAGGCCAGGATAACCATAATAAAAATGAACGTGGTTTTTAACAGACGCATGTTACCTCCGTATGGCAGACAGAGCTGCTGAAAAGAAACAGGATCAAACAGCCAGACACAAAATTAGCGGAATGCTAACACAGTGCTAACAATATTTAAAGCGAATTTCTACAGGTGGGTGACAGCCTTCACTCCGATTGCGGACCGGTCTGCATGCTGTACCAGCGATTGCGCAGGCGCAGCATATTGACCAGATTAATGACAATATGCGCTGTTATAGGGGCTGCCAGAGTACCGGATTCTTCGAAAAACCAACCCAGAATCAGACCGACCAGCAGAGCAAAAACGGTCCATGGCCAGAACTGACGGGAAGGACCCATATGCAGCATTCCAAATATCAGACTGGTCAGACCCAGTCCCAGCGTGGGCTGCATTGCGCCGCGAAAGAAAAGCTCTTCAGCCAGACCGGAACTTATGGCCATTATTATTATGTCGCGAGTAGAAAGCACGCCGATGATGCGGGTGAATTCACTTTCGAGTCTGCGCGCCCATAGAAAGCGTTGGGAAGCCCACTTGCTCAGAATGATGATTGAGATTGCAAAAAGCAGACCGGCACCGATTTGCATAAGCAGGGCAAGTATACCGCTGTGAGGAATGTCCGGGTTTGGATGCACAAAAATAAAAGGGCGACCGGCAATAAAGCCCCAGGTAAAAGCGACAGCGCTTAAGGCCCCATAAACAATCAGTGTAAGCCTCGGCGTAAGGCCGCCCTTATTTCTGCCATTTTCTACTGATGGTGTATCCATGCTGTCTCTTATTTACCTTCACTGTTCCCGGAATTACAACGTCTCTCCAGGGCTCTCAGATCGTCCATGATGCGACGCGCCTCTTTTTCATCGGCCTTTAGCGGCGAACCAGCGGTGCCCGGCAGCAGCGGGTTGAAGTCGTATGAAACCAGTCCTTCACTGTTAACTTCAACCAGGAATATAAGGCCGGTCCCTTGTGCCTGTCCGGGTTCGGGATTTAAAAGAAGATCGCCGCATGAAGTGAGAGCAACCTTGGCTGGCGCACCACGCAGTGCCTGCAGAGTTCCACTCCGATAGCCGGTAACAACATCTGCTCCGGCGTTCCAGGCGGCGTCTATAAGCATGTTCTGGCTCTGACTGTTGCATTCGCCTGTGCCATCCCATGCGAATATAACCGACACTACATCTGCTTGTGAAGCAGCGTCGGCTACACGTGCAGCCACATCATACCTGAATTTGACGGCTTCCGAGCAGGAACCCGAAAAGGCTGGAGTGTCTGCCGTGTCGGTAGATTCCGCCATTGCGCAGTCCCGGCCATCTCCGCCATAAGTAAAGGACAGAAATGCAATTCTGACGCCCTTGGATTCTAAAATGAATGCTTTTTCGGCTTCGGTGCGTGTACTGCCAAATCCGAAGATTCTAATTCCCGACCTCTGCAGAGCATCGGCGCCCACCAGTGCGGCATCTACACCTGCGGCGACGGCTCCCGGTGAAGTCAGACTTATCACATCCAGTCCGCCGGCCTTCAATTGAGCTATGCCGGCCTCGTCAACGGCAAAGAGCGGACCGTCCGGCGAACTGCCTTGAGCTGAAGCCAGCGCCCCGTCAAGTGTGGCCACTGCGATATCGGCGCTTTCCAGCACATGACGCACTCCGTCCAGTGCGGCACCTGTTTTAATGCGTTGCGGGTTTATGCCGCCTGCAAATGCAATGCGCACCAGTTTGCCGGCCTTCTGAATTTCGGCATCCGATTGCAGTTGCAATGGGCGGCGGTCAGAGTGCAGCACTTCGGCGGATCGCATGACAATAAAAAGTTGTCGCACTACCGTGCCATTTACAAAACGGCTGAAAATCTGACGCTGGCTGATTTCGAGTCCCTGATGTTTCCAGACCAGATCAGACAGGCTGCGCTCTTCAAATAATTCACCCGAAGGCAAGGCGCTGGTATTGGACGTGAGTGGTGAGCCGTAACGTTCGACCAGTTCCGAGGAGGCCAGTTTAAAGGTGAGGTCGTTAGGCTGCTGAAAATTGTACTCTACCTGATACAGCCTGTGGCCGATGAAGTCGTAAAGGGTTTCGGTGCGTACCCCGAAATGTGTTTCGATGTTGCGGAATCTCTGTATGCGCGTCCGCATGCGGCTGTCCAGCCCGCCATAAGTGCGCAACATTGCAGGGTGCAGGCGTTTAAGTTCATGCACGCCTGCTCCCCACTGAGGTTCAGCGCCTAGCCCTTCGCCATAGCTCGAAGCCTGCAACGCCACAGGCAGCAGCAGCATAATAACTATAGCGAATATATTTAACTTGCCCGTTGGCATGCATCCCTGATAAATTGCAGTTCATATTGCATTGAACATTATCAGAAACATCAAGAATTCGAAATGTCAAAACGTATTGCAGTTTGTATTGCCGCTCTGATGCTGTTATGGGCGGGTTTGAACGCGGCCTATGCCGACGAGGCCGAAGATCGTCTGCGCATGCTGTATTCCAGTCGTGTCACATTCAGCGCTTCAGGCGTTCCCGAGGTGGCTGTAGGCTTGATGCATTCCCAAACCGAAGTATCGCTGGCCTGCGACACCGGCATGATCGTTCAATACTATCCGGCTCACAAGGCGGTTGAAGCCATGTTGCCTGCCGGAGCCACATACAGCATAAGAATCATTAATTCGCGCCCCGGACGCGTGATAAGTCATGTCGTAGCGGCCACTTATCGTATCTCTTCTTCGCAGGAAGCCGCCACCGAACTAGGTCTGTGGAAGAAGCGCGGCTATGAAGCGCACATGCTCCAGGTCGGTTCGCTGTTCTCGCTGGGCGGACGGGTAATCGACAATCGTCTTTATATGGTAAGCCTGGGCGACTTCGAAGACACGGATAAGGCCGCCGAACTGGCGGGGTTGATATTCAAGCGCCACAATCTGCGAGCCGAAATAAGTGAAGAACTGACCAGTCTGCCTGCAGGTGAAATGGCCATTTACGGTCCCGACGGCGGCGAAGTGCTGCGTTCCCGCGGATTGTTGATGTTCTCGCCTTATGAAGACGGCGTACTGCACTCACCGCGGGTTGTGAACGGTCAGGGTTTCAACCAGAGTATCGAGCCCGGCGCATATCGCGGAAAGCTTTATGTGGCGCTGGACCGCAACGGAAACATGTCGCTGGGTAATCTGGCCGACATGGAGGACGTATTGGCCGGAACGGTGGGAGCAGAAATATTTTCGTCTGCACCGGACGAAGCATTAAAGGCTCAGGCCGTCGCTGCGCGCAATCACCTGCTGGTCAAGCTGGGTACACGCCATTTCGCCGACCCTTATCTGCTTTGCTCTACACAGCATTGTCAGGTTTATCGCGGCAAGGCTTCCGAAAACGAGCGTGTGCGAAAAGCGGTTGAAGAAACGCGCGGGCTCTTCCTGTTCAGCGGTGATCGACCCGCCAATACACTTTATTCGGCTGTTTCCGGAGGCTATACCGAGAACAACGACAATGTCTGGCCGCAGCCTCCCGACCCAGAACTGCGCGGGCTTCCCGACTGGCCGCAAGCCGACCGCCGTTTCATCGGGGGCATCAACGAAAAAAATCTGGAGCAGTTTCTGACCGATCCGCCGCGTGTATACTGCATGATGGCCGGATATAACGAAGAACGCATCCGCTGGACGCGTATTTTCTCGGCCACGCGTGTTAACGATCTGCTGCGGCGTTATAACGTGGGGAATGTGCTCGATCTGAAGGCCGCCGGGCGCGGTGTATCGGGAAGATTGAAGGGTCTGGTCGTTAAGGGAGCCGGTGGCGAAGTAGTATTGCATGACGGTCTTGAGATAAGGCGGTTGTTTGCCGATTTGCCTTCAACGCTGGTCAGAATCAATATCGTCCGCGACCCGCAAGGCTCTCCGCAGAGTTTTGAATTTTCGGGAGCCGGTTGGGGGCATGGAGTCGGCATGTGTCAGACCGGCGCCATAGGCCGGGCCTTAACCGGTCAGAAGGCCGCTGATATACTCATGCATTACTATCCGGGAACTGAAGCAGTAAAACTGTATTGAAACCAGCTAAAGCTATCGTCATGGAACCGTAAGGTGAATATCATTTTCCCCAACCGAGTTTGTGGCGCAGAATATCGAAATACCCGCGATTGTCCGAGCGTATCAGACGAATAGGTCGACGGGCGCGCTGCACTTCCACTTCATCTCCCTGTTCCAGCGGAAAACCGGTGCGGCCATCCAGCGAACAGAAGACTTCGCCGCGCAGATCCAGGGCTTTAATGCGAATTGTCTTGCTGTCAGGAATGATAACCGGTCGGTTGGCAAAGGTGTGCGGACAAATGGGTGTAATAGTTAAAACCTGCAGGGTTGGATAAAGCACCGGACCGCCTGCAGCCATATTATACGCGGTCGAGCCGGTCGGCGTGGAGATAATCAGACCGTCGCCGCGATAATCCGAAATGAGCTCATCGTCGGAGCGCACTTCCAGCAGCACTATGGGTGAAAGCGCTGATTTATTAATCACGGCGTCGTTAAGCACGCGCTGAGAATAATAGGGCTTGCCGTTTTTGTAGAGCGTAACCTTCAGCATGCGCCTTTCGGTGTAATTGTAATCACCGGCCAGTACGCGATTCAGGCAGTCGGACATGTCCCCGGTTTCAGTCTCGGTAAGGAATCCAAGCTTGCCGGCGTTGATGCCCAGTACCGGAATGTCCTGGCCGCCCAGCACATGCACGCCACGCAGCAGAGTCCCGTCTCCTCCTACAACCACAAGGATTTCAGCTTCGGCTGTTAGTGCATCCTCGGGCCTGAAGACCAGGTCGTGTTTGCGGCAAAGGGTCTCGTCCGACATGTAAATTGTGCAGTTGTGGCTTTTCAGATGTCCGATAAGCTTCTCAACCACTCCCAATACTGTCCGTCCCGGTCTGAAGATGACGGCGATGTTTTTTATTTGCATCCGACCTCCTTTTCCTATATAAAGGTAGATCCGTGCCAAAATTGCGGCATGGAGGACTGGCGAACTCAAAAGTCGGTTCATGTTCTTTTATATTCAAAAGATGGCAGTAAGGCAAGATCAATACGAAACCCCCTTCAAGGGTTCCCATTCAGGGCGGGTCATAAGTTCTTTTTGTGGAATTCTTCCGGGAGAACAGGGGAAAATAATTAAATATCTATTTAATGTATTCCTTGTAAGTTGTTGGATTTACTTGCTGAAATAAAGATAAAAATTTTTATTAAAAACATCTTGACAGAATCGAACAGTTTTTACATAATGCGCGGGCTTTTTGAGAACGAAACCAAACGACGCGAATAACGAAGTGAGGCAACGTGCGAGGGAAGCAAAGCGAGAATTGAAATCTGATCTTTGAAAACTGAACAGCAGAAACAAATACTACACGTAAGTGTGGTGCCCTTGGAAATCAAAATCTAAGAGCATCATTTTTGTGAAAACGTAAGTGATGACTACTTGAGTAAATTGACAGAATCAAACTGGAGAGTTTGATCCTGGCTCAGGACGAACGCTTGCGGCGTGCCTAACACATGCAAGTCGAACGCGAAAGTCTCCTTCGGGGGACGAGTAAAGTGGCGAACGGGTGAGTAACACGTGGGTAATCTACCTTGGTGCCTGGGATAACATTCCGAAAGGAGTGCTAATACCGGATAAGACCACGGCCTCTTAGGAGGTTGAGGTAAAAGAAGGGGGCTTCGGTCCTTCGCATCTTGATGAGCCCGCGTCCCATTAGCTAGTTGGTGAGGTAATGGCCCACCAAGGCTACGATGGGTAGCTGGTCTGAGAGGATGATCAGCCACACTGGAACTGAGACACGGTCCAGACTCCTACGGGAGGCAGCAGTGGGGAATATTG
>Ga0172375_10004712_pt1 | contig 20005 bp, 19 predicted proteins | sample LakKiv1m_FD_114537 | JGI IMG/M metagenome (GOLD analysis project Ga0172375, IMG submission 114537) | Freshwater microbial communities from Kabuno Bay, South-Kivu, Congo - kab_092012_11.1m | ecosystem: Environmental > Aquatic > Freshwater > Lake | place: Democratic Republic of the Congo...
GCAGTTTCGATGATCCGTGGATTCAGTATCAACTTGCTGCGCGGGACATCAACAACAAGGAGGTTGGCCGCACCCAGGTTTTCGACGAACTGATTTCCCTCGTTACCACGGCTGTGGAATGCACGCCGACCCCCACGTCCACTTCAACCGAGACGGCAACCCCGACTCCGACGGTCTATATGACCAGGACTCCATCTGCGACGCCGGAACGATGAACATTCCCCCAGAATTGATTACATTTCTTCGACGCGCAAAACGCGTCGCGGCGTTGACCGGGGCCGGGATCTCGCAGGAAAGCGGGCTCCGCACTTTTCGCGATGCGCAAGCCGGGCTTTGGGCGCAGTACAGGCCGGAAGACCTGGCCTCCCCGGAAGCCTTCGCGCGTGACCCGAAACTTGTCTGGGATTGGTACGCGATGCGGCGTGAGAAAGTCCGCAATGTGGAACCCAATCCGGGTCATTACGCGCTGGCCGGGATGGCGCGCCTTGTGCCTGAATTTACGTTGATCACCCAGAATGTGGATGGCCTGCATCGCAAAGCAGAGGAGGTCTTAACGGATTCTGAAACCCTTAAGGCCTGTCTCATTATCGAATTGCATGGCAACATTCAGCGCGTGCGCTGTTCCGAGTGTGGAATGTTCGCCGAGGCATGGGACGAAGATACCGAGTCGGTGCCGCGCTGTGAAGCCTGCGGCGGCATGCTGCGCCCGGACGTGGTCTGGTTCGGGGAAGCCCTGCCGCGCGCTGAACTGGAGGCCGCAGTGCAGGCGGCGCGTACATGCGATGTGTTTTTCTCGATTGGCACGTCCGGCATCGTCCAGCCGGCCGCGTCGCTGGGATTTGCCGCGCGCAACCGCGGCGCGGTCGTGGTGGAGATCAACGCCGAGTCGACGCCGCTGACCCCCAAGACGGATTTTGCTTTTCATGGAAAGTCGGGGGAGATATTACCGGAACTGGTGAAGGCGGTGTGGGGTGATGATTGAGACCTGTACATAAATCTAAGTGGCATGGAACAGCGCCTTGAAGCCGATCTGTAAGACCAAGTCCTGCAACGAATAATAGAGAATAGCCAATTGCCAGGCGGAAAAATTCGAAACCTGCGGGGCATCTTTGATTATTTGATCACAACCCCGCTGCGCGGGGGAATAGTCAATTGGTTGCCCATGATCGTTGGATTGCCGAACAACACACGCGGCTTTTGGGCCGACCCGGGAATTTCCAACTTGCGCTCCTCATCCGATGCGTTGAACGCGGCGATGAGCGTTTGTTCGTTCAGCGTGCGGCTGAAAGCCATGACCCGATCATACGTGTGTAATCGGTTGTATTCGCCGCGCCGCAGGGCCGGGTTGGCTTTGCGCAGGGCTGTGCAGGCTTTTACGTATTCGAGCAGATCCGTATCCCATTTGCTTTCATCCCAGGGGAAGGATTTGCGGCACTCGGGGTCATGCCCCCCATCCACGCCGATTTCATCGCCGTAATAGATGCATGGAGCGCCGGGGATGGTAAACATGAAAAGCCAGGCAAGTTTCAGCGAGTTCTTATCCCCGCTCGCGCAGGAAAGGAAGCGCGGCATGTCGTGGCTGTCGAGCAGGTTGAGTTGTGAACGTGTGATATCGGGTTTATATAGATTGAACAGGCGGTCCAGTTCATTGGCAAAATCATGGGCCTGCATGTGCGGGTGGACGCGGTTTTGCAATCCGCCTGATTTGTTGACCGTGGTCATATCCAGGTGTTTGCCGCCGAAGAAACTCAACGCGGCGGCTGTGACGAGATAATTCATCACCGCGTCGAACTGGTCGCCCTGCAGCCATCTCTGCGCCTCATGCCAGATTTCACCGACAATGTACGTATCGGGATTGACCGCGCGCACGCGGCGGCGGAATTCCTGCCAGAAGGCGTCATCGTTGATTTCAGCGGGCACATCCAGCCGCCAGCCGTCAATGCCAAAGTCCACCCAATATTCACCGACGCCGAATAAAAACTCGCGTACGGCAGGTGTATTCGTGTTGAACTTGGGCAGCGCGGGCAGGTTCCACCAGCCCTGATAGCCAATGGCCTTCACACTGCCCTCGCGCTGGATCATTTCCTGTTCATGGTGGGAGGGATATGCGCCCCAGTGTTTCCTGTATTTCAGGCGGTCTTCATCGAAGTGAAACCAATCCTTGTAGGGCGAGGCTTCACCGGTTTCAAGAACATGATGAAACTGCCAGAAACCGCGGCTGGCATGATTGAACACGCCGTCGAGCACCACGCGCATCCCGCGCTTGTGCGCCTGCTTCAGCAGTTTCTTGAGCGCGTCGTTGCCGCCGAGCAATGGGTCAACGTTATAATAATCAAACGTGTGGTAACGATGATTGGACGCCGATGCAAATACGGGATTCAAATAGAGCGCCGTGATGCCCAAATCATGCAAATAATCCAGTTTTTCTGCAACGCCGTACAGGTCGCCGCCCTTGAACCCGTGCACGGTGGGCGGCGAATCCCACGCTTCAAAACCGATGTCGGGCATTCGTTTGCTGCGCGCGAATCGGTCTGGAAAAATCTGGTAGAAAACTGCATCCTGTACCCATTTTGGGGTGGTCATGATATACCTCGTGATGAAAGATTATGGACTTAATTCTACTATGAGCGTGATGTATGGGTTGATTGTGCCAATGGGTTTGTAATCTTCGAAGATGCCGCCGGTCACTTTTGGACCCTCAACCTGTCCGCCGTCAAACAGCGATTCAGCCCCGTAGGTTCCATCCGTTAATGTCCCGTTCTTGAGCGTTATTCCATAATCAGAGACGGGTTGGTCGTCGAGGTTGACAAGCACGAGAAGGACTTCGTCTTTGTCAGCGCGCAGGGCGGCGTAGATGGCAGGATTCCCGCTTTCCAGCGGTATTAACTCGCCGGTTCGCAGGGCGGAATATTGCTTTCGCAGTTCGATGAGTTTGCGATAATGTATGAGCAGGGATTCAGGGTCGGCCTCCTGGGCCGCGACATTGATTTCCTTGTAACTGCTATCCGGGGTGCGCCAGGGAATCGAGATGGAGAAGCCTGCGAAATCGTCCGCATTCCACTGCATGGGACGGCGGATGTTTTCGTCCGGTTTGGTGCCGGTCATGCCGATCTCTTCGCCATAGTAAATGAACGGGATGCCGGGAGATGTCAGCAGGAGGGATGCCGCGACTTTGGCCTTGTTTACATCACGGCTGAAAGTCGACATGGAACGGTTCTGGTCGTGATTGGTAATGAAGGCGGCATAATTGTCGTTCTTTAGGACTTTTTCGCTGGTTTTTACTGTGTTGGCGAAGTAGGCCGCTTTACCGGTTTGGGCGGATTCGATGATCGATTCCGCAAGTTGAAAATTAAACGCCAGGTCGAATTGCTTCCCGTCCACATAACCGGCAATCGTATTCAAACTGTCTCCAAACAATTCACCGATCGTGACGGCATTTGGATTGACCATTTTGTACGACGGGTAAAACTCGTTTTTATACCATTCGTGGGTCGCCTTCGTATTTTCCTGCTTCGGTCCGTCCTCGATCAGGTGCTTTGCGGCGTCGAGGCGAAAACCGTCCACGCCCACATCGGATAGCCAGAAGGATGCAATTTTATTCATTTCCTCAGTTACAGTTGGGTTGTTGTAGTTCAGGTCTGGCATGAAGGCTTCGAAGATTCCGTAGTAATAGCCGTTTGCAGAGGGATGCCAGACTCTCTCGCCCCACGGCCCGGCATATCCTGGATCGGTCTCGCTCCAGATGTACCAATCACGATAGGGGGAATTCGGGTCTTTTGCTTCCTTGAACCAGGGATGTTTGTCCGAGGTGTGGTTGATGACCAGGTCGATGATGATTTTTATGCCGCGTTTGTGGGCTTCCTCCACAAGGCGTTTGAAATCATCCATTGTTCCGTATTGTGGATTTACATCATAGTAATCGGTCACATCGTAGCCGTGGTACGATGGCGATGGAAAAATGGGCATGAGCCATAGGCCGGTCACGCCCAGTGACTGGATGTAATCAAGTTTTTCCGTGATGCCGTTGAAATCGCCGATGCCGTTGCCTGTGCTGTCATAATAGGAGCGGACGAAAATCTCATAGAATACTGCATCCTGCCACCAATTTGGGGGATTTGCCGGTGTGACGGAATCAGGCTTGGACGTCGCGGGGACGCATGCAGATAGTACGGAAATGATCAGGAAGATGGTGAAAAGCCGCCTGGCCATGAAAAAGTCAGGGCGGCCTTTCGACCGCCCAGTCATTATCCTTTTACACTGCCGAGCGTCAGGCCTGAAATCAACCATTTGGATGAGTACAGGAAGAGCGCCATGACGGGGATCGCAATGAGTACCGATGCGGCGGCAAACTGTCCCCATGAGACGGTGAATTGCTGGGCAAAGGTGAAAATGCCCAGCGGCCACGTGAAGATCTCGTTTTTCTGCAACACGACGCGCGCCACCAGGTATTCGCTCCATCCGCCCATGAAGGAAAACAGGAAGGCAATGGCGAGTGCGGGAGTGGAAAGCGGCAGGATGATTTTGGTGAAGACGGTCAGCCGGCTTGCGCCATCGATTAACGCGGCTTCCTCAAGATCGACCGGGATTGTGTCGTAGTAGCCTTTGAGCGTCCAGATGGTCAGCGGCACGGATGTGACCGCGTAGGCGATGATCAGGCCAAGCGAGGTGTTGATCATTTTTAGTTTGGCGATCATGATGAAAAGGGGCAGGAGTAACATGCCCGCCGGGATCATCTGGGTGGTGAGCAGGAAAATCAGGCCCGCCTCCCGCCCGCGGAAACGGAAACGCGAAAAGGCGTAGGCGCTGATCGCGGCAAGGATCACGCTAAAGATGGATGTGACGGCGACGACAGAGATCGAGTTCCAGATCCAGAGGAAGAAATCGGACTGGCGGTTTTTCTCCGGCGCACCGAACAGCACTTCCTTGTAATTATCCAGCGTGGCATTTTCAGGAATGATGCGCAGGTCTGTGGTCAGGAGCGTGTCGTTGGGGCGCAGGGAGATCGTGATCACGCGCAGAACGGGATATGTGGCAATGACGCATGCGAAAATCAGCGTGGCGTGGATGAGGAGGGTCTTGAAGGGGCTGTCTCCGCGTGAGCGGTAGAAGAACCATCGAAGAAATCGCATAACGGGATTGGCGGGTGTTTTTGACATTTTGGCTCCCTTTTATTCTGTCGCGGACTTCAAACCGCCGCTGACGCGCAGGTAGAAGAGTGTGAACAGGAACAAGATTGCGAAGATGACCAGCGCGAACATGGCGGTAAAGCCATATCGATAGAACTGGAAGGCCGCCTTGTACATGGATGAGACGAGAATATCCGTCTTTTCCTGCGGGCCGCCCTGTGTGATCAGGTAAATGACATCGAATTTATTGAAGGTCCAGACGACGCCAAGCACAATGGCCGGTGTCAATACCGGGCGGAGCAGGGGCAGGGTGATGTTCAGGAATTGCTGCCACTTGCTTGCGCCGTCGATTTCAGCGGCTTCATAATATTCCTGTGAAATGCTTTGAAGACCGCCCAGAATGATCACGGACATGAACGGGATGCCAAGCCAGATGTTCGAGATCAGAATGGACACAAACGCCCAGAATGGATCCTGTTTCCAACTGACCGGGCCGATATTGGCGGCCAGCCATGCAAATAAACTGCCGATGCCAACGATGTTTGCTGTGTTATGGCTGATTCCTGTGAGCCAGGCATTCATGTTGCCCAGAAGAATATTGAACAATCCATACCGGCTGTCGAATTCATTTCGCAGGGCCATGGCCGCAATGGTGGTGGGGATGGCCCACGGAAAAACCAGCAACGTGCGGTATAGGCCTTTGAATTTCAGGGGGCGGTGCAGGAGGATGGCAATTCCCATGCCGCCAAGCAGGTGAAACGTCACATTGATGGCTGTCCACAGAATGGTTCGCCAGAACACTTCAAAGAATTTGGCGTCTTTTGCCACGGAGCCGGTGAATAGGGCAACGAGGTTGGCCCATCCAAATTGCAGCCCGTATTCGGCATTTTTGGTGGCCTGGGTCCCAAGCGATGCGTTGGAGAATGCCAGTTTTATTTCGAACAGGAAGGGATAAATAATGAGAAATACCACGCCAATGAAAGCCGGAAGGATGAGCAGGTAAGCAAGTCCTGTGCGGCTGTTGCGCGGCAGACTGGAGCGTTGGATAATGCCAAAGATGACGAGCAGGCCAACTGCAAGGATCAAGCCGGTTAAAATGCCGGCCAGGTCCTTTGACATACCAGCCCCCGCCAGGGCTGAACGTAGATTTGTGAAGGCTGTCGTTGGCCCGTTGATGATATTGCTGAAAATGTTGTCGCCTAATCTGATAAGGTCGGTAAGTTCCAGGAATGAGATGACGGCCATGGAAGCCGCCGCCGCCAGGATGGTTTGCAGGCCGCGCATAATAATTACACTGGTGCGTCCGTCTGGCTGGCGGAAAAAGAGTTGATAAAAATAGATTTCAATCAGTGCCAGGCCGCCAAGGATGGCCACCAGAAAGCCCCCCACCTCCATCAGGCGCTCGACGATAATTTTGCTGCTTAGCGTAATCCCTTCCGAAAAGGGGGCGATCAGGGCGTTGAAAACAAAGTAAATGGAAATCAATGCCGCAACCCATAAAACTGACGGCAAATAGCGGTTGAGTGATTTTTCGTTTTCCATTTGGGTTCCTCACCGTCAATAGAAAAGAGGGGGAGCATGATAACTGCTCCCCCTCGGGGGACGGACAAAATTACTTATTCAAGGGTTACAACGCACTCATCGGCGGCAGCCTGGGCGGCGGCGGCGGCATCTGCAGGAGTGACGGTGCCAGCCATAACGCCTTCCAGATTCGGGCGCCAGGCATCCCATGCGCAACGCATTTCAGGAGCGGCGGGCTGGCCACGGCCATTGGCGAGAGCGGCCATGGAGCCGGCCAGAATTGAATCGCTGGCGATGCTCGGATCCTTCGCGATTTCCGTGTTGGAGGGCAGACGTTTGAATTCATCCAGCCATTTCTTCTGCACGTCGGCTGACGTCATGAAGGTGATGAATTTTGTGACAGCGTCCTTCTTGGCGGCATCATCAAGCACGGCCTTGGAAACCATGAAGTACTTGCCGGCCGTCATCTCGGTATAGGGCTTGCCGTTGATGGTCGGGACGGGAGCAACGCCCATATTGTCACCGAGAGCGGTAGTGTAGTCACCAAGAGACCAGTCGCCGTTGATAATCATGGCGGCCTTGCCGTCCTTCATCAGGGTGTCGGCGCAGGCGTAATCGCATTCCTGAGGAACAACGCCATCGGCCTTCAACTGGGCGACGAAGGTCAGGTAATCAACGAATGCCTGGTTGTCGAACTGAGGCGCATCATTCTCGTCGAGAGGCCAGCCGCCGAAAGCGCCATAGAAACCGGCGCCCCAGAAGGGTTCATTCAGGTTGTACGCAAAGCCCTGAACGTCGCCAGTGGTCAATTCCTTCGAGACGGTGATGAGTTCTTCGAAGGTGGCGGGGGGTTCGGCAATCAAGGACTTGTTGTAGATCAGCATCAGGTGATTACCGTAATTGTCGGGGACGCCCCAGAGGGTGCCGGCAACTTTGGCGGGGTCGAGCGAGCCGGAGAAGAACTGACCGAGGAAGGCTTCGTCGAACAGGGCATCGACGGGGGCGATGATGTCGAGGGTGCTGAACGGACCAGCGAAGTCGTTCGGGACGCGGACAACATCGGGGGCGGCTTCGGCGAGGGAGGCGGTCTGGAACTGGTCGCGGAGGGCTTCGTTTTCGTAGTGGGTGCGTTCAACGGTGATGTTGGGGTTGGCCGTTTGGAAGTCGGCAATCAAACCGTCGATAAAGACATCCACATCTTCGCCTTCCTGTTCCCAGAAGGTGATGGTGATGGGCTCAGTGGCAGGTTCTTCCGCAGGGGCTTCGGTCGCGGCCGGAGCCTCGGTTGCGGCAGGCGCTTCAGTGGCGGGAGCCGGGGGCTGGCCGCAGGCCGTGAGCGCAAAAGAGGCGATCAGCAGGGCGCTGATCAAAGTAAGTAAGGTCTTTCTCATTTCTCGTACTCCTTGTAAATTAGTGAAATGGTTTGGTCTTGCTTAATTCGTTTTTTGTTGGGAAATGCGCATTGCCCGGCGACCACCTCCTTTCAAGGATTATCGGACTGCTTCCTCTGTCTCGGCATCGAAGATGTGGAAATTGTCCATGTCGAACATGACCTGCGCCTGCTGTCCAACGCGCAGTTTGGAGCGCGGATCCACGCGGGCCACAAAGGTGTTCGTGCCGCTGACGAGGTGCAGGAAGATTTCATTACCCATCAACTCGGTCACGTCCACCTTGATGTTGACTTTCTCGACATCAATGTTCGGTGGAACGAAATCCACATCGTGAATGTTTTCAGGGCGGATGCCGAAGATGATGTTCCTGTCGATATGGGACGCGTAAGGCCCGCTCTTCTTGTCCGGGATTGGGACCACGAAATCGCCCGTATCCACCACCAGTTTGCTGCCATCCTTGCGGAGTTTGCCGGGGAAGAAGTTCATGGCCGGGGAGCCGATGAATCCCGCCACAAATAGATTCGCAGGAAAGTCATATAGTTTTTGCGGCGTATCAATTTGCTGTAATTTCCCCTTGTTGATCACCGCGATACGGGTTGCCATCGTCATGGCTTCCACCTGGTCGTGGGTAACGTAAATGAAGGTGGTTTGCAGGCGCAGGTGTAATTTGCTGATTTCGGCGCGCATTGCCACACGCAGTTTGGCGTCCAGGTTGGAAAGCGGCTCGTCGAACAAAAACACCTTGGGTTCGCGCACGATGGCGCGTCCCACAGCCACACGCTGGCGCTGTCCACCGGACAATTGGCGCGGCTTGCGCTGGAGCAGATCCTGAATGCCGAGGACTTCGGCGGCTTCATTCACGCGGCGCTTGATTTCATCCCTTGGGGTCTTGCGAAGTTTCAGGCCGAAGGCCATGTTGTCATAGATCGAAAGATGCGGGTACAAGGCGTAGGATTGAAAGACCATGGCAATGTCACGGTCCTTCGGCGCAACGTCATTGACGATGCGATCTTCGATCTTGATCTCGCCGCTGGTGATTTCCTCCAGCCCGGCCAGCAGGCGCAATGCGGTTGTTTTACCGCAGCCTGACGGGCCGACTAAAACGAGAAATTCCTTGTCTTCCACGTGAATGTTGAGATTATCAACAGCGACCATTTCCCCGAATTTCTTGTAGACGTTCTGATAGGTAACACTTGCCATGGTAGCCTCCAATCGAATGGGTATAGTGGTTGAATTATAAATCCCATTGGCATTTTTGCCCTATGATTCTGACCGCCGATTTTGTTGTGTCAGGAAACAAATATGCCCGCCAAAGTGGAAGCGGCATGCCCTGGTTCAACCTGTTCCCGCGCCTGACCGTCATGGAAAACATCAACCTTGCCCCCTGCAAGCACGAAAACCAACTTTCAGGCGGACAGCAGCGCGTCGCCATTGCATGCGCGCTGGCCATGCCTCAGCGGAGGAAATGCTGCTCGAAGCAACAGCCGGTAACCGGGTCCATTTGGATGCGGTTGAAGGGAGCCCCCTGTTATGCGGTTTTGTGATCTCGTGCGCCCTTCATCAAAAGGAAGATCGAAACCAGCAATAAACCCGAGAGGACGATGTTGATTGCGAACCCGGCTTGCAGTCCGAAGATGTCGCTGCCCCAGGCGATGAGCCACGGGCCGATCATGCCGCCCAGCCCGGCAAAGGTGAAGAGCACGCCGAGAACCGTGTTGATGTTTTCCGTGCGCAAATCCGAGGCGGCAGCTGTGATGGTGGGAAAAATGATCGAGAAGAAAAAGCCGGTGATCGGCAGGAAGAATGCCAGGGATGTGGGGCCAAATAAACCAATGACGAGGCAGGCAGTGGCTCCGAGGGCGGCAACCAGGATGGATCGCAAATATCCAATGCGGTGTACGACAAATCCGCCGAGGAATCGTCCTAGCATGAGCATGGCAAAAAAAAGGGACAGGGCCTGGTTGCTGGCGGCGACATCTGCGGCGCGCGCTTGTTGCAGGAAAGTGACCAGCCACGACGCGATGCCAATCTCGGCGGACACATATGCGGCAATTGCAAGATAGAAAAGCGGCAACTGTCCTTTGAATGCCACACGCGGGATTTCGTGGAAATCCAGCCGCGCTTTTTCATCCTGTTTCGGGAAACGCAGAAACAGAAATATCAGGATGAAAAAGGCAATCAGGGGCAGGTCCAAGCGATAGACTGTGCGCCATGAAATGCCCAGCCCGAAAAGCCGGCCTGCAAACAGCGGCGCAAGCATGGAGCCAAGTCCGTGCAGGACGGCCATCAGGTTGAGGAACAGCCCTTTGCGCTCGTGGTGCAGGCTGACGATGATTGCGTTTGGCCCAAGTTCGAGCGCGCCCAGGCCAAGTCCGATGATAAAAAGCGACGCGGCCAGCCACAACGCGGTTTCAAAGATGCTGTATCCACTGACACCGATTACAAGGGAGGCGCCGGCCAGCAACATGACGATCTTGAGGCCGAATTTGTCTGCAAGGATGCCGGTGACCAGCGTTGCGATCAGGAAGCCGAGATATTCGCCGACGAAGATATTCCCGCCCACGCCGTAATTGAACTGCAATTCGGTGAGCATGGCAGGCAGGGTGGGGCCTTTGAGATTGTCGGTGAAGCCGAAGACGAAGAAGGCAAGAAAGCAACCGGCAGTGAGCAGGAATATGGTGATGGGTGAAGGTCGTTTCATGAAAGTTGTTATTAAACAACAGACCTGGTTCCGGAACCAGGTCTGTTGCGAAGGAAGGAGCCTACCCTTTCAGCGATCCTGCAAGCAGACCGCGCAGGAAGTACTTGCCGAGGAAGATGTAAACCAGCAATGTGGGCAGGGCGGCCAGAAATGCTCCGGCCATTTGTACGTTCCATGCAATGATCTGGCTTCCCGCCATATTGTTCAAGGCCACAGTGATCGGCCAGTCTTTGTTCCCGGTGAGGATCACTGCAAAGAGAAAATCATTCCAGGCCGAGGTAAATTGCCAGATCAACACCACAACGAAACTTGGAATGGAAATGGGCAACAGGATGTAACGATACACACCAAGCATGTCCGCACCGTCGATGCGTGCGGCTTCGATCAATTCCTGTGGAAGGCTGGCGTAATAGTTGCGAAAGGTGAGTGTTGTGATCGGTATGCCGTAGATTACATGTGCGGTGATCAGGGCGGGGATTCCCGAGAGGCCGACCGCCCGCATGAACTGGACGAGCGGGATGAGGATGCTTTGATACGGAATGAACATGCCAAATAAAATGAAGGGGAAGATGAAATCCGCGCCTTTGAATTTCCATTTGGCAAGCACAAAGCCGTTGATGGATCCCAGGATGGAAGAGATCAATGTGGCGGGGATGACCATCACGAAACTGTTGCGCAGGGCGGGGGCAAGGTTTTGAAATGCGGCAATGTAATTGTCGAAGCCGATCCGCGTGGGCAGGTTCCACATGGTTTTCAAATCAATTTCAGCAAAGGGTTTGAAGCCGGTCACCAGCATGACATACATGGGCAACAGATAGAAAATCGTCATGAGAATCAGTGGGAGATACAACCACTGCTTGTGCAGCCTGAAGGAGGGGGCAGGCAGGGAGAATTTAAAATTGCCAAAGCCGATGGAATATTTTTTCTCGTTCATAGTTGATTCTCGCTCTTCAGCGTGTACCACATGTAGGGAATGATCAAAACCGCGACACTGACCAACAATAATGTGCCAATGGCGGCGCCGCGCCCATAAAATAGGCCGTCAAATGTGCTTTGCCACATGTAAATGGCAGGCACATCGAGAGGAAGTTGTTTGCCGGCGATGGCTATGATCAGGTCAAAAACCTTGAGGGAGATATGCCCCAGGATGATCAGCGCACTCAGCGTGACCGGTGTGAGGATGGGGATGATAATGTGCCGATAGATCTGGGTCTCACTTGCCCCGTCAATTTGGGCGGCTTCCCGCAATTCCTGTGGAATGCTCCGCAACCCGGCAAGATACAGCGCCATCGTGTAGCCAGACATTTGCCAGATTGCCGCAAGCGCAACAGCGGCGATTCCCCAATTCGGAGTCGTATGCCAATCGTTGATGAGGAAATCCAGGTGCAGATGGGAGAATAAAAGATTCAACCCACTCAGACGGGTTCCTTCAGCCGGATTCATCAACCAGCGCCAAACAACCCCGGTAACAATGAACGAGATCGCCATTGGGAACAGGAACAACGTGCGGAAAAAGGCTTCGCCTTTCAGCCCTTGATCGAGAAGAACCGCCAGCAGGAAGCCCAGCGTGATACTTCCAAAAACAAAGATCAAAGTGAAGATTACCGTGTTGCGTATATCCACGTGAAAGCGCGGATCGGCAAATAATTGCTTGTAGTTATCCAAGGCTACCCAGGTGTAGTCCGGGGTGAGTCCCTTCCATTTACTGAAGGACACCCTCACTGACCATCCAATAAAAACATAAATGAAAATAAATACGGCGATGATGGATGGGGAAACAAGTATGAAAGAGAGATAGCGGTCTTTGTTTTTTAGCATGGCAAATTCTCTCGTGTGACTGTAAAAAATTGGGGCTCACCAATCGATGAGCCCCATTGTACTGCAACTTAAACTACTTGCACGGACCGGAAGAGGCGCAGGCCGCGGCAAGCGCTGATTGGAAGGCATCCACGTTCGAATCCTGGATGTACAGGCCAAGCGCGGTGTCGATCTCGGATTTCCATGAGTCGTTGGCAACCACACCGTGTGTCAGCGAGCCGACAACGATATTGGATGACCAATCGTCCATGGCGGACTGAAGATATACACCAAAGAGGGTCTTGTCGCAATCGGTGCGGGCGCAGATGGAACCCTTCACGGGATTGAAAGCTTCCTGTCCAGCCTTGGAGCCGGCAATCTTCAACCAGGCAGTCGCGGCTTCGGGATCAGGAGCGCCAACAGCAAGCACGAAGGAGTCGGAAAGGAACTGGAAAACGCCGCCGCTACCGGGGGTGGGTGCCCAGCCATAGTCGGTCTCGGGGGTCTTGCCGAGTTCGCGGAAATACCCTTCAGCCCAGTCGCCCATCACGTTGAAAGCGGCATCGCCATTGATGACGAGTTGGGAGGCATCCTGCCATGAGAGGGATGTGGAGTCGCTGTTGGTGTAGGTCAACACTTTGGCGTAGTTGTCCAAAGCGGTTTTGACTTCGGGACCGGCCCAATCGGTGGTTCCATCCCACAGGCCGTTGTAGGCGTCTGGGCCGAGCGTGCCAAGCAGGACGGTTTCCAGCAGGTGCATCTTGGTCCACTGTTCGCCGAGGGCGAGAGGAATCACGCCGGCGGCTTGCAGGGTATCCATGGCGGCAAACCATTCATCCATGGTGGTGGGAACTTCAACGCCGTTGGCTTCGAGGACGGATGGGTTGTACCACAGGACATTGGCGCGATGGATGTTGACCGGGACGGAATAGATGTTGCCATCCTTCGAGATGAGCGGGATGAGCGTCTCAGGCATGACCTTGAGCCAGCCTTCGGCTTCGTACAGGTCATTCAGCGGTTCGATCTGCTTGCCGTCGACATAGGTGCCGATCAATTCCTGACCCGCGTGACCCTGCCAGCTATCGGGTGGGTCGCCAGCCTGCAAACGAGTGGCAAGCACAGCGCGCGCGTTGGTGCCAGCGCCACCGGCTACTGCGGCATTGACGAACTCAATGTTGGGATATTGCTTGGCAAAGACGCCGATCATGGCTTCGAGGCCAGCCGCCTCGCCACCACCGGTCCACCAGGAAAATACTTCCACCTTGTTGCCCCCGGCCGAGCCGCAAGCGGCGAGTGCCAGGGATGCAATTACCAGGATACTAAACAGAGTGAGTGAACTTTTTTTCATTCTTCTCTCCTATGAGAAATTGAAATTGAACGAACAAATCGAAGGGTACGGTTACACAACGGGGTCTCTCCTGTAATCACCTCCTTTCAACAATCATCGGGTTTGAGAGTACATCGTCAACAACGATCGCTATCGCCCCGATCAGGCTGGCATCCGGTCCGAAGGATGAAAGAAGCACCTCAGCCTGTTTGTCGATCTCGGGAAACGCGTGACGGGTGATCGTTTCCTTGATACCGGGCAGTAAATATTCACCGGCAATGCTCAATGGGCCGCCGAGGATGATTTTTTCGGGATTGAAAATATTGATCAGGCCTGCAAACCCCTGTCCCATGGCGTGACCCGCTTCGGCGAACGACTCAATTGCCTCCGTGTCCCCCGCGTCCGCGGCCTGTTTGATGAGGGGAATCGTAAGCGGGGCGTTTTGTTCAGCCATCAACTTTGGAACGATACTGCTCCGTTTTACTTCAAGACGGGCCTGCACCCGCTGGATGATGGAATACTGGTTCGCGTACGTTTCCCAACAACCGCGATTTCCACAATGGCAGACTGTCTGCGAGGGTTCAGCCATAATCGGCGAATGGCCGATCTCGCCTGCATAACCGTTTCCGCCGCGGTAAAGTTGCCCATTCAGGAACAAGCCGCCGCCGATGCCCACGCCTGCAAAGACAAAAATGAAATCCTTGCTGTGGCGGGCCATGCCAAACAGGTGTTCCGCAATGGCGGCGGCGTTTGCATCGTTTTCGATATATACTTTTAGTTTGGTGTGGTAGGAAAATATCTTTCTGAACGGCACATTGCGCCAGTGCAGGTTGGGGGCAAAGATCAAAACCCCTTGTTTCAAGTTCACAGTTCCGGGCGTCGAGAGACCGAGACCCAGAAAATGCTGTCCCTTCCTTTTCCCGGTTGTCATGGCTTCCTTTACAATTGCCAGCGTCTGGTCGATCATCTTCTGCTGGCCTTTGGCCGGGTCCGCATCTTCCGTCTGACGCCAGAATGCTGCCCAGAAAATCGGTCACTGCGACAGAGACAAAATCCACGCCAAATTCCACTCCCACAATGCAACCAGCCTGCGGATTGATTTCGAGCAGGGTGGCCGGACGGCCCGCGCCGCCTGAGTTGCTTCCCACTTCGTGCACCAGTTTGCGTTTCAGCAATTCATCCACCAGGCTCGAGATGGTGGATTTATTCAATCCCGTGACCACTGCGAGTTGAGCGCGTGAGATGGGCGACTGGGTATGAATCAACCGCAGAACAGTGGATAGATTCAATTCGCGCACAAAAACGTGGTCCGCTATGGTTTGGGTCATGGGAATTAGTATGTTGCGACAACCAACTAATTCAATTATAGTCATCCCGTAAATTTTGTCAACTTAAAAATTCCCGGAACAAAAAGCGCAGAGGCCTCTTTTGGGACTCTGCGCTTTTTTGACATCCTCATCTGAAAGCAAACGCTTCCAGCCGAACCTGGTAACTGCTTCCGTTATTTTGGGATGATCTATTTCCTCAGGGCATCCCAGCCGGCGTAGCGGGCGGTGTCTCCCAATTCCGCTTCGATCCGCAGCAACTGGTTGTATTTTGCCACGCGGTCCGAGCGGGCGGGCGCGCCGGTCTTGATCTGGCCGGTGTTCAGCGCAACTGCCAGGTCGGCAATCGTTGCATCCTCGGTTTCACCGGAGCGGTGAGAAATGACCGTCCGCCAGCCTGCGCGGTGGCAAAGTTCGACCGCTTCGATCGTTTCGGTTACGGACCCAATCTGGTTGAGTTTGACAAGCAGGGCATTGCACGTATTATCCTGGATGCCGCGTCGTACGCGTTCCGGATTTGTGACGAGCAGATCGTCGCCGACGATTTGGATCTTGTTTCCCAATTCCTTTACCATCAACTGCCAGGATTCCCAATCGTCCTGGGCGTGGCCGTCCTCAATCGAAACAATGGGATAGTCTTTCACCCATTTCGCCCAGAGTTCCACCATTTGCCCGCCTGTCAATTCCCTGCCCTCCTTGCGAAGGTTGTATTTCTTTGTCTTCTCGTCGTAAAGTTCAGACGCGGCCGGGTCCAGGGCGATTGCGACATCTTTGCCGCGGCCCGCTTTGAAGCCGGCTTTTTCAATCGCAGCAAGAATGACTTCGATGGCTTCGTTGTTTGCCTTCAATGAAGGGGCATAGCCGCCTTCATCACCGACGAGGGTGACATAGCCTTTTTCCTTCAAAACGGATTTCAAGGCGTGATAAATTTCCGCGCCCCAGCGCAAGCCCTCGGTGAAGGACGGCGCGCCGAACGGCATGATCATGAATTCCTGCATGTCTGTTGACTGCCAGGCAGTGTGCGCTCCGCCGTTCAGAACATTCATCATCGGCACAGGCAGGACGTGTGCGTACACGCCGCCAAGATAACGATAGAGCGGCATTCCAAATGAATTGGCCGCCGCTTTGGCTGCCGCGAGGCTTACGCCCAAAATTGCGTTTGCACCGAGTTTGGATTTGTTCGGTGTGCCGTCGATTGCAATCAGTTCCTGGTCGATCGCCTTTTGCTCGGATGCATCCCACCCAAAAAGCGCGTCCGCAATTACGCCGTTGACGTTGGCGACGGCATTCTTCACGCCCTTGCCGAGATAGCGTTTCTTGTCGCCGTCGCGCATCTCGAGCGCCTCATGATCGCCGGTTGACGCACCGGAGGGTACCGCCGCGCGCGCCCATGAACCGTCCACCAGCAGGACTTCCACTTCCACGGTGGGGTTGCCGCGTGAATCGAGAATTTCGAGGGCTGAGATGCTTTCAATTGTTGTGTCCATTTTTGACTCCTGGGGTTATATTAACCGCCGAGACGCCGGGTATTAAAACTTGGGCGCTTTGCGGCAAAAATTCTTCCTCTAGTATAATCGCAAATTGACAGGAGAGAGGTTTGTGACCGTATTATCCGTGAACGCCGAAACAGATCCCCGCGATCGCCAAAAATTCTATTTTTCCGAAACGCCTTTGCGCAGGTTTATTGTATGGCTGATGCGGCGCGTCTTCCGCCTTTTCATGAAAATGGAAGTGCACGGTGTGGAAAATATTCCGTTGGATGGCGCGCTGATTGTGGCGTGCAACCATGTGACCAATTTCGATGTCTTTCCGATGCAGTTATCCCTGCCGCGCACGATTTTCTATATGGGAAAATCGGAACTTTTTAAATTTGCGCCGTTTGGAATGCTCATCCGAAACCTCGGCGCGTTCCCGGTCAACCGCGGCGGGAAGGATGTGTGGGCGATTGCACATGCTGCAAAAGTTCTGGCTCACGGCCAGACGCTGGGAATGTTTCCCGAAGGGACGCGCTCGAAAGGCCGGGGACTTGGCGTTGCGAAAACAGGCGCCGCCCGTCTCGCAATTGAAGCGGACTGTCCGATTGTCCCGATGGCGATCACCGGTTCCGACCGGTTCTTCAAATACTTTCCGCGCCGCACGCGCGTCACTGTGACTTACCTTCCACCCCTGATCCCCAAACCCGGCGAGACGCCGCTTGCCCTGACCGACCGCCTGATGTTTGCTCTTGCTTCCGCGTTGCCTGAAGATATGCGCGGTGTGTATCATGATATACCAAAGGGGTTCGGCGCGCCGAAGAATTGAGGCCGCGGCCCGCCAGCCCATTCAACCGGTCAGGATTTTCTTATTTTGATTTGATCGGCGTTCACCTCTACATCCAGCCGGTCGCCGTACTGGATATTGGGTATCTCATACGTGATGACTTCGAGCAGGGATGGATTTTGAAAATGGGTTTTCTTCGTTTCCGGGTGCGGATGATATACCCAGCCTTCATATTCCCGTTCATCAAAATAAACCCTGCATCGCGAAAACGAAAATGTTTCGGGCGGGTGCAAATCGGTCCACTCGACCAGTTCGAACGTGAATTCAGGCGCGCACATTTCAAAGACCAGCGGCGCGATGGAAATGTTCAGCGTGCCGTTGAAGTATTTATACAAATCCAGCCCGCGGTCCTTGAAAAAGGGCTTTTGTTTTTCCAGGGAACTATAGGGATAATCCCTGGATGGACGCGATGCAACCTGATGCCCCTGCACAAGTTGACCTGAAATACGAATCCAGTTTTGATTCATGGGTTTGGGTATGGCAAAACATAAAACAACATCACCAGAAACATAAACATATTGCCCGCCAAAACACAGATGTGCCAGATCTCGTGGCTGCCAAAATGCGGCGGGAACGGATTCGGCTTCCCCTTCGCGAAGATCAACACGCCGACGGTGTAGGACAGTCCGCCCGCGATGAGCAGGGACAAGGCTCCCATGCCGAGTTGCTGGTGGATGGGGCCGACCAGAAAGATGACAATCCAGCCCATCAGCAAAAAACTGAGATTGGATAGGAAGACCGGGATCCTTGTAAAGAAAATGGATTTGAGCGTGATGAAGAAAACCGCCAGACTCCAGACGATGCCAAACAACAACCAGCCCGTCGTGCCGCTGAAAATGGTCAGGCAGAAGGGAGTGTACGTACCCGCAATCAGCAGGTAGATGGCATTGTGATCGAGAATCCCGAAGACGCGCAGGTATTTGCCAAAGAGCAGGAAGAAGTGCAACAGGCAACTGAATAGAAAGGACAGGAAAAGGCTCGTCCCATAGATTGCAAAACCGATCACGTGCACCGGCTTGTGCTGAAGCGCGGCCAGTGTCACCAGAACAGCCAGCGCCGAAATGGACAGGATCGCGCCAATCAGGTGGCTGATGGCGTTGAAGTACTCGTTGGAGTCGCTGGAGGAGATGGATGGGTCGAGGGCGGGTTTTTGCAGGGACATATCACCTTCCTTCAAACGTGCCGGGTTCCTGTAACTATAAAACACTTCCCGGTGTGATGCAATGGATCATCCAGGGACTAGAAATGACATGCCAGTTTGTGATACAGTAAGAGCGGGGGATCGTTTTCCGACTGCACGAAAGGAGGTGCAAGATGTCTCCGAATAAACGGCTGAGTGTTCTCCTCGCCGATGACGGTTCTCAACATGCCCGCTCTGCAGTTGAATTGTTGCTGGAACTTCCCCTGCCGCCAAAAAGCCGCATTACCGTCCTGCGAGTCTTCAACTCCGGCCAGGTTTCATTCCTCCCTCAATTCGAGGCAATGCTCGAAGAGACAAAGTCCAGGCTCGAGGAGAGAGGCTTCAAGGTGGAAACAGACCTGCAACTGGGTTCGCCTTCAGAAAAGATCGTCGAGATGGCGGAAAACAAAAAAGTGGATTTGATCGTTCTGGGCGCAAAAGGGTTGCGGGCAACAGCCGGCATCCTGCTTGGCGGGGTGGCCCAGCAGGTTGTGGAATATGCGCGTTGTGCCGTGCTGGTTGTCCGTGCACCTTATACGGGCATGAGACGCATCCTGTTTGTGACCGACGGGTCTGCGTATAGCCAGAGCGCGGCTCGTTACCTCAAAAAACTCCCTTTGCCTGCGGAAGTGGAATTTCACGTTATGCACGTTTTGCCTCCCGCCATACAGCCGCTAATGATGGAGCCGCACATGGGAGGCTGGCAGACGGTCTATGCCGCGATGCCCGGCGCGGAGGAACTGGCGTTGATCCACGAAAGACAGAAAAAGAAAGGGGAAGCGGTTCTCAAGCGGACCTCGAATCTGCTTCAAAAACTGGGGGTTTTTCCCACCCCTGTCCTGGTCCGAGGCGACGCGGCGACCGAGATCATCGATTACGTCAGGTTGAATCACTTCGACCTGATCGTTGCAGGCTCGCGCGGATTAAGCCAGATCAAGGGCTTTTTGATGGGGAGTGTCTCCCGCAAACTTGTCCACTATTCGACCTGTTCCGTCCTGATCGTGAAGGGACTTCAGAAAGGAGCCAGGCCATGGAAATAGAAGTTGGCCGTGTGACCCATTATTTCAATCACCTCAACGTTGCAATTCTCGAAGCCACCGGTGACTTGAAAGTCGGTGACGTCATCCATATCCTTGGACATGTCACAGATTTTACCCAGCCGGTCGGTTCGATGGAAATCAACCATTCCAAAACAAGGACCGTCAAGCCCGGTGACAGCGTCGCGCTTCAAGTCGTCGATCCTGTCCGCGAACACGACCGCATCCTCAAAATCGTCGAACAGGCATTCGAGTTCGACGTCGCCTGATGTTTCGTGACA
>Ga0172375_10004713_pt1 | contig 20000 bp, 12 predicted proteins | sample LakKiv1m_FD_114537 | JGI IMG/M metagenome (GOLD analysis project Ga0172375, IMG submission 114537) | Freshwater microbial communities from Kabuno Bay, South-Kivu, Congo - kab_092012_11.1m | ecosystem: Environmental > Aquatic > Freshwater > Lake | place: Democratic Republic of the Congo...
AGGTCGCTGAAGCGGGGGACCCGGTAGCTCCCGAAGGAGGCGTTGAGCACCTTGCCCTGTTCGAATTGGATCTCCTCCCGCAGAGCGGGCCCCATGCCCATGAGGAGGCAGCCGACGACCTGAGCCCGAAGCCCGTCGGGGTTGAGCACCGCGCCGCACTCGAAGACCTGGCAGACGCGCCGCACGGTGACCTCGCCGGCGGCGATGGCCACCTCGACGCAGGCGGCGACGTAGGAGCCCTTCTCGGTACCGCAGGCGAGGCCCACGCCGACGGCCGGGTCCTTCCTTGCCGCGCGGGTCTGCCAGTCGAAGCGCTGGGCCGCGGTTTCGAGGACCGCGCGCAGCCTGGGATTGTCGAGATGGGCCAGGCGGAAGGCCAGCGGCTCGGCGCCGGCGGCCTCTGCCAGCTCGTCCATGAAGCACTCGCGGGCGAAGTTGTTGGCGGTGGCGGCGAGGGTGCGGTACGAGCCCTGCCGCATGGGCGAGTCCGACGCGACGAACTGGCTCTTGGCCGCGCCGGCCCGGTACGGGGTGTCGACCGCGGCCCCGCCGGAGTTGATATTGACGAAGTGCCACGAGGTGAGCCTGCCCTGGGCGTCCAGAGTCGCCTCGATATCGATCACGGCGGCCGGACGGAAGTAAGCCCAGGTGAACTCCTCCTGGCGCGTCCAGCGCACCAGCACCGGCTTGCCCGCCGCCTTGGCCAAGCGGGCCGCTTCCAAGGGCGCATCCGGCATGTGCTTGCCGCCGAAACCCCCGCCAAAGTCGGGCACGATGACCCGCACGCGGTCTCCGGCGAGGCCCAGCGCCCGGGCGAGCTCGCCGCGCGTCCCAAACGGGTTCTGCGTCCCGGTCCACACGGTCAGCCGGTCGTCTTCCCACACGGCCAGCGCCGCCCGTGGCTCCAACGGCGCATGCTGGACGTAGGCGGTGCAGTAGGTCTGGCGCAGCGTCTTGGCCGCCTTGGCCAACTCGTCGCGGAAGGGATTGGCCGGGACGCCCCCGTGCGCCCGTTGCCGCAGGACGTCGAAGGCCTCCTCGCTCGAGGGGTGCGGCGCCGGTTCCCAGGTGGCCGTGGCGCTGGCGGCGGCCAAGGCCTGCGCCGCCGAGAAGCCGGTTGGGGCGGCGACCCCGACGAACTGCCCGTCGCGGACCGCCACCACGCCCGGAAGCCCCTTCGCCGGCGCCAGGTCCACGCCGGTGAGCGTAGCCCCGTAGGACGGGGCACGAAGGACTCTGCCGTAGAGCATCCCCGGCTGGACCATGTCCGAGGGAAAACGGTGGCTCCCGGTCACCAGCTCGCGGCCGTCGGGGCGAGGGACGGCGGTCCCCAGCACGCGCCACTCCTTCACGGGCGTGAGCGTGATGTCGGCCGGCGCGGGCTGTCCGAAGCCGGCGGCTGCACCCTCGCTGGCGGCGAGGTCGCCGTAGCTGAGCTCGCGTTGCGTGGCCGCCTGGGTGACCTTGCCGTCGCGGACCTCGAGGGTGCCGGGGTCGACAGCCCAGGTTGCCGCGGCCAGGCGTGCGAGGAGTTCCCGGGTGGCGGCGGCCGCCTGGCGGACCGCCGGGACGGTTCCCGGCGTCGTCCGGCTACCGGCGGTGGGCCCGTCGTCCGGGCAGAGGCCAGTGTCGCCCATGATGAGGTGGACGCGTTCTGCCGGCAGGCGCAGCTCCTCGGCGGCCGCCTGGGTAAGCTCCGTCCGCGCGCCATTGCCGCCCTCGATCTTGCCGGTCAGGACGGTGATGGTGCCATCCTTAGCGACATGGAGGCGGGCGGAAACCGGGAGAGCCTGGCCCTGCCCCCGGCCCGCACGCTGGGCCAGGGCCGGTAAGGGCGTCACGCTCACCAGCAGGCCGGTTCCCAGGAGCTTGACGAACGACCGCCGCGTCACGGTGGCCGCCGCGGATTCCGTATCCACGCCCGCCACCGGCGAGTGGAGCGTACGCTCAGGGATCATGAACTCACCTCCCGGCCTGGGTCGCGGCCCGCTGAACCGCCTTGATCAGCTTCGGGTAGCCGCAGCAGCGACAGAGGTGCCCGTCGAGAGCCGTGCGGATCTGTTCTTCGGTCGGCTGAGGCGTCTTCTCGAGCAGGGCCACGGTGGCCAGGACCATGCCGGGCGTGCAGTAGCCGCACTGGAAGGCCCCTTCGGCCAGGAAGGCCGCCTGGACCGGATGCAGTCCGCCGCCCGCCGCCAGGCCCTCGATCGTGAGGACTGCCTTGCCTGCGGCCCCGGAGACCGGCGTGGCGCACGATCGCGTCGGGGTGCCGTCGATGAGCACGGTGCAGGCCCCGCAGAGGCCCTGGCCGCAGCCGTACTTGGTGCCCGTCAGGCCCAGGTCCTCGCGCAAGACGTCGAGGAGGGACCGCTCGGGATTCGTGGTGACCGTCCGTGGCTGGCCGTTCACCGTGAGCGCGATGGTGGGATCCATGGGCCCGCCTCCGAGAGCTGGCGAAACCGCGGCCTGACGATCCAGCATAGCTCCGCTTCAGACCGCCGAGAGTTCCCCACGGTCTGGAGGCGCGGACCTTCCGCCGTCGCCCCGCGGGCAATGGCGGAACAGGCCGCACCCGCGCTCCCAGCATTCTGGAGGCGCGGACCGCCGTATCCGCGCGGCGGCTTGCGGAGAAGCCGCCCTCCAGGCGTTCCCGGCGTGACCGGGAGCTTGACTCCACGGTGCAGATACTGCTTCATCAAGCGCAGCCAGGGGTGCAGACCTGCGCCCGCTGGGACTAGTCTAGCCGAACCCGGGCGAGGGGTCAAACCCAGGCGGAGTCCGTGGCGGTGGGAATGACCGGGTAGGTCCTTGCCGTCTGCTGCGCTCTGGGGCCAGGGCTGTGTCGCGAAACCGTCGCCAGTCCCGCGGCCGCGGGACCGAAGTCCGTTCGGCCCAGGGGTCCCAGTCGGAGCTGGGACCTACAGATGCAAGCACAGATCCGCCACCCCGCAGGCCGCAATCTCGGAACCGCCCTGCTCGGGGGCCGGGCACCGTTGCCGAAGCGCGGGAACTCGGGTACTGTGTGAGCAAGCACCCAGGCGGCAGGACCGCGCCCCGGGCTGCCCCGGCGTGGCAAGGAGCGAACCGATGGCGAGCGTGCGACGAGAGAGCCCTGGGCTCGGCGGGCAGACGGGAGTGCGGTCCCCAGAGCGCATCCGCCTGCGCGTGAACGGCGCCTGGCATGCGTTCCAGGTCGGCGCTGACCTGGACCCGGCCATGACCCTTGCCTGGCTGTTGCGCGAGCGTCTCGGTCTGACCGGCCTGAAGGTGTCCTGCGACGAGGGCGCGTGCGGGGCCTGCACGGTCATCGTCGACGGCAAGGCGGTGCTCTCCTGCATGGTGCTCGCCGTCGAGGCCGACGGGCACGAGGTGCTGACCATCGAGGGCCTGCCCAAGGACGACCCCGTCATCGAGGCCTTTGCCGAACAGTGTGAACCCGGATACGGCACCGCTCTCCAGTGCGGCTACTGCACGCCCGGGTTCGTCATGACCGCTCGCGCCTTCCTCAACCAGAACCCGACACCGACCATGGACGAGATCAGGGAGGCGCTCTCCGGCAACCTCTGCCGGTGCGGCTGCTACGCGGGGATCGCCCGGGCGGTCCTGCATGCGGCCGAGAAGATCGCAGCGCGGGGGGACCGCCGATGAAAGAGCCGTTCACACCCCGCGTGCCTCGCCCGTTCGTCGGCACGTACCGCCCGCGCGTCGACGCCTGGGAGAAGGCCCGTGGGAAGGCCCTCTACGCCGACGACATCGCGACCCTGCCGCGCTTCCCGAATCTATTGTATGCCAAGGTATTGCATAGCCCATACGCCCATGCCCGCATCCGGGCGCTGGATCTCAGCGCGGCGCAGGCACTGCCCGGCGTGGTGAGCATCCTCACCTACCAGGACCCCGAGGTGGCGCGCCTGAAGCCCACTAGTGCGGGCTGGACCGACGGGGTCGATACGGTGTCCTACGAACGCATGATGTGGAAGCGTTTCCGGGACCGCCGTGTGCTTGGGGACACAGCCTACTGGACCGGCGATGACCTCGGGGTGGTGGTGGCCGCTGAGAGCGAGCAACGGGCGGAGGAGGCGCTGCGGCGGATCAAGGTGGATTGGGAGGTCCTGCCCTTCGTGCTGGACGCTTTGGAGGCCATGAAGCCCGGCGCGCCTGTGGTCCACCCTGACATCGCGGCGAACAATGTGCTGCCGCCGGACGCGGTCGGTGGGCCGGACGTCTACCTGAGCAAGGGCGACGTCGAGCGGGGGCTTGCCGAGGCCGAGGTGGTGGCGGAGGCAACCTGCGCCTACCACAACGCGACCCAGGGCTCGCTGGACAACTGGTGTTGCCTGGTCACCTGGGACGACAACACGCTCACCTGCTGGTCAAACTCCTACGAGACAGACCAGACGCGCATGCACATCAGCCAGATGCTGGACCTGCCCATCCACAAGGTGCGCGTCGTCAGCTCCTTCGTGGGCGGCCAGTTCGGCCGGGGTGACACCGGCGACCAGCCCTTCTTTCTGTTCACCGCGCTGCTGGCCAGGCGGACCGGCCGGCCCGTGAAGTTCAGGCATACGCGCCGGGAGAGCTTCCACGACTCCCGCCAGCCGACCCTCTACCACAGCCGCGTGGGGGCGCGCCGCGACGGCACCATCACCGCCCTGCACTTCCGGTCCATCGGCAACGCCGGCGCCCATGCGGACCACACCCTGTTTGCCCTGAAGTATGCGCCGGCCGAGGTGGCGGAAGCGGCCTTTGCCCCGATCCCGAACGTCCGCATGGAGTCCTACGGGGTCTACACCAACAAGCTGCCCGCCTGCATGATGCGCGGGGTGGGCAATTCGCAGTTGAACCTCAGTCTGGGCCAGATCGTCGACGTGCTGGCGGAGAAGCTGGGGATGGACCCCATGGAGGTGGTCACCCGGAACTTCGGCCACCTCTGGGAGGCGCCCCCGGACCGCAGTCTGACGGCCGTGCTGCGCGAGGGCTCGACGCGGATCGGCTGGCAGGCAAAGCGCCACGCCCCCGGGCAAGGCCCCACCCTCGCCGGCGTCCTGAAGCTCGGCGTGGGCTTCTCGTTCCACCCCGGCTGGCACGCCGAATGGCAGGAGGGACGCCGCGGCAAGATCCAGGTCGCCATCCGGCTCAACCCGGACGCCACGGTCATGCTCGAGGCCCCCACCGTGGAGACCGGAACCGGCTCGAACACCTGCAACCTCCTGGGCTGCGCCGAGGCGCTGAAGTTCCTGGGGATCGGCCCGGAGCGCATCCACATGGCCAGCACGGTGGATACCGCGACCTGCCTCAAGGACACGGTCCAGACGGACAGCGCGGTCTCGTACCTGCAGTCGGAGGCGCTGGCGGTGGCCGCGCAGGAGCTCCGGCGCAAGGTCCTGGCGGCGGCGGCTCCCTGCTTCGGTCTGCCGGCAGAGGCCCTGGGCGTGGCCGGGGGCTTCCTCTTCCCCCTGGCCGCGCCCGCCGACCGCAGGCCTCTCCAGGAGGTGCTCTGGGCCGGCGACCTGGTGCCCATTGCGGTCACGCTGTCGCGACCGCCGTTGGCGGCGAAGACGGGCGTGCCCTTCATGGCGAACTTCGCCGAGGTGGAGGTCGATACCAGCACCGGTCGTGTGCGCGTGCTGCGGCTGGTGGTGGTGAACGACTGCGGGACCGTCATGTACGCCTCGGGGGCCGAGGGCCAGCAGATCGGCGGGCAGTGCATGGCGGTGGGCGAGTCGCTGACCGAGGAGATCGTCTACGACCCCGTCAAAGGGGTACCGCTCAACTTCAACTGGATTGACTACCAGATCCCGACCATGGCCGATATCCCCGATATCGAGCCGGTCCTCATGGAGGTCTGGCGCGGCGGGGGTGAGTACGGTGCCTGCGGTATCGGCGAGGGTGTGGTCACGTGTACCCCGCGGGCCATCGCCAACGCCATCTACAACGCCATCGGTGTGCGGGTCGACGACCTTCCGTTCAAGCCTGAGAAGATCCTGGCCGCCCTGGGCCGGGTCTGAGGTGAGGCCATGGCCCTGCGCCAACTCGACTACAGGACCGCGGATTCCCTCGACGCGGCCACGGCTGCCCTGGCGGCGGCCGGCGGCAGGGCGGTCGCCATGGCCGGGGGTACCGACCTCCTGGGCACACTCAAGGACAACATCCACGGCGCCTACCCGCAGTTCCTCCTCGACCTCAAGCCGGTGGCCGGCCTGGCGGGCATCAGGGCGCACCGGGGCGGGCTGCGCATCGGCGCGCTGACCACGCTCAGCGCGGTCGCGGCGGACCCCCGGGTCATGGCCGCCTATCCGCTGCTGGCCGGAGCGGCCCTCTCGGTGGCTTCGCCCCAGATCCGGAACCGGGGGACCGTCGGCGGCAACCTCTGCCAGCAGCCGCGCTGCTGGTACTACCGCAGTCCCGAGGACGGGTACCACTGCATGCGCAAGGGTGGCACGCGCTGCGCGGCCCTGCTTGGGGACCATCGCTTCCACTCCGTCTTCGGCGCCGTGCGCATGGCCCAGCCAGCCTGTGCGGCCACGTGCCCGGGCCACGTGGACATCCCGGTCTACCTGGAGAGCGTCCGGCAAGGCAACCTCGAACAGGCGGCCAGGACGGTGCTGGAGCGGAACCCCATGCCGGCGGTTACGGGCCGGGTCTGCCCGCACCGCTGCGAGTCCGAGTGCAACCGGACCGACCTCGATGGGGCCCTCTCCATCCGGGCCATCGAGCGCCACCTCGGCGACTACGTGTTGGCGCATGCCGACAGGCTCATGCCGCCGCCGGCCGCAGAGAAGCCGACGCGCGTTGCCGTCGTCGGGGCCGGCCCGGCCGGCCTGGCCGCGGCCTACGTCCTGCGGCGTGCCGGACACCGGGTCACGGTCTTCGAGCGCCTGCCCGAGGCCGGTGGCATGCTCGCCTACGGGATACCGCCCTACCGTCTGCCGCGGAGCGTGGTCCAGGCCCAGATCCGGGCCTACGAGGGCATGGGCATCGAGTTCCGAACCGGCGTCGTCGTCGGCGACCCGGGCGTCTCGCTCAGGACCCTACGACGGCAGTTCGATGCCGTCTTCCTGGCCACTGGCGCCTGGCGTGCTAGAGCCCTTGACCTGCCCGGAGCGGCACTGCTGCAATCAGGCCTTGACCTGCTGTTCGGGGTGCACGCCGGACATCCGGTCGCCGTCGCCAGGCGGGTCCTGGTGATCGGCGGCGGCAACGTGGCGCTGGACGTGGCGGTGACCGCGCGCCGGCTCGGGGCCGAGGAGGTGGTGGTGGCCTGCCTGGAGAGCCGGGAGACCATGCCTGCCTTCCCCGAGGACATCGAGCAGGCCCTGCGTGAGGGGGTCCGGCTGAAGCCCTCCTGGGGCCCGCAGCGCATCCTGGCGTCTCGGGGGCGCCTGCGCGCTGTGCGGCTGGTACGCTGTACGTCCGTGTTCGCTCCCGACGGGAGCTTCCGCCCAGCCTTCGACCCGGCGGTCTCGGAGACCGTCGCGGCTGAGCAGGTCTTTCTCGCCATCGGTCAGGCCGCGGACCTGGCCTATGTCGGGGGGGACCTGCGGACCACCCCGCGTGGTCTCCTCGAGACGGACCCGGCGACGGGTGTCACGAGCCGGGCCCGGGTCTTCGCCGGCGGGGAGGTCACCAGCGGCCCGGCCTCGGTCATCGAGGCCCTCGCCGCCGGCCGGCGGGCGGCCGCGGCGATCGAGGCGGAACTGAGCGGCGAGGCGAGGCGGGCCCCCGTGCTGGCGGACCCGTGCCGTGGCGAGGCCCTCTGCGCCGTCAACTCCCTGGCCTTCCGCGCCTCGTGCCGGGCCTGCGTGCCGGAGGCGCCCCCCGGCGCCCGGACCCTCATGGCAGAGGATGTGCAGACACTGGGCCTGTCCGCGGTGCAGGAGGAAGCGCAGCGCTGCGTCAGTTGCGGCTGCATCGCAGTGAACGCCTCGGACCTGGCGCCGGCGCTCATGGCGTTGGGTGCCAGCATAAGGACCACCCGCCGCTGCCTGCCTGCCGAGGCGTTCTTCGCGGTCCGACCTTTTGGCACCACGGTCCTCGAGAGCGACGAACTGGTGACGGCGGTGGAGCTGCCGCCGGCGCCAACGGCCGCCCAGCAGAGCTACCTGAAGTTCCGCCTGCGCAACGCCATCGATTTCCCCATCGCCAGCGTGGCGGGTGTGGTCACCGTGAAGCGGGGCAGGATTGCGGCGGCGCGAGTGGTGCTCGGGGCGGTGGCACCGGTGCCGCTCCGGGCCCAGGAGCTGGAGCGGTTCCTGGTGGGGAAGCCACTATCGGAAGAGACCGCCTACGCCGCCGGCGAGGTCGCCGCGCACCAGGCCTACCCCCTGGCCCGCAACGCCTACAAGCTCCAGATCATCAAGGGCCTCCTGCGCCGGTTGCTGCTGCCGGAGGTCGCCGTGCCGACGGGTCATGACGGCCTCCCCCACTGCACCTAGCCACCGGTCGTGCGATCCCGGCGTCCAGCACTGGAGCGCCCACGGTCCCGCGGCCGCGGGAGCATCTGGTCCCGCGACTGCGCATGGTCGTCAACCCAAGACAGAGCGGTGACGTGCCGCCGTCACGCCAAAGCCAGGCCTTTGGCCTGCGCAGTGTGTGCTTACCGAGTCCCGGCGTCGGGCGGGACTCTTTGGACTGTCGGTGACGTGTCACCTCTTGCGGCCAGGCCCGCCATGCCAGCAGGGCTTAGCTTGACGCAGACGCGCGACTGCGGGACCGCTCCAGCATGGCTCTACGGCGGGCGTCCGCGTGGTATCAGTCGTTGTCGTCGTCATCGTCCCCGTCATCATCATCATCATCATCATCATCATCATCGTCATCGTCGTCCCCGTCGCCGACGGCGCCAGCGGGGTCGCCGTTGGGACGCAGCGCGATGTGCGCGTTCCGCTTGGCGCCAGGAACGCGGTAGGTGATCTCGTAGACGACCACGGGCTCGGCCAGGGCGGCGAACGTGCCATAGAGCGGCACGCCGCGGACCTCGTGTTTTTCTGCGCCTCGGACCTCGGCGCCGGCCGCGAGTTGCTTGATCTTGGCCGTGACCGCCTCGGGCAGGCTCGCGGGGGCGACGTCGGCCTCGATCTCGCCAATCTTGCCGTCGGCCGTCACCTCCATCTCGAACTCCGTCTCACCCTCCTTCAGCTCGACCTCGAAGTAGGGGACGCCGCGTTCGCGTTCCTTCCCGACCTCCTGGATGGCCGCCTTGGGGAAGCTGGCCGAGATGGCTTTCAAGGCCGCTTCGGGAAGGGGACTCTTCGGGCCAGGGTCGGCGGCCAGGCACAGGCCCGGCAGAAGCAGGACAGCCAGAACGAGGATCGTGCGGCCAAGCGGGCTCTCTCTCATGGTCAGACTCCCTTGACGGTGACGCATGCCATGACCCTTCCGCCGGACGTGCGAGGCGGGTCTTCTCCGCGCCTGGAAGAGCGGTCCATCATGCCCTTCACGCTAGACAAAATGGTACGCCGCGCTCACCGGAGAGTGACCGTGGGATTACCATTTGGTCATCCGGCACTGAGCGCGGCGTTGTCACCGGCGCTGCGGCGAACGAGGCGCCGCAACGCCGGCCGACGGAGCGGGCGTCAGTTGTAGGGGTCGTAGACGATGGGGCCGCCTTCGCGGGCGTTCCGCATCTGGTTGACCTTGTACCACAGGACATGGCCATCGCAGAAGCCGATATTGCCGCCGCCGTTGTGGACGCCATTGGTCTCGTTGGGGTAGCCCGCCTGCCAGCCCGGCGAGGCGCAGCAGATCGTCCCCGTATCGCTGCCGGCCGCGGCGTAGCGCATGAGCCAGCCATCCACGATGTTGCCGCCCAGACTCGCGCGGCAGTCGCCGAGCAGGAGGGTGCTCGACGGGGCCCTGATCGCGGTGGTCTTGGCGCCGGCGTTGCTGATGTACTCATGGTAACCGTAGCTGAGGGGCTTCGTGACGCGGCTGCTCCACGGGTAACAGGTCACATGGCAGCCATCGCGGGCCAGCGTCGGGCAGGTGAAGACGTTCTCGTCCGTGACGTAGGGCTGGATGGCCGCCCAGTACATGGTCATGCCCAGGCTGCCACCCACACTCTGGCGCACGCCCCAGTTCCAGTAGGGGAACCGGTCGCCGCTGTCACCCGCGTACATCATCATCCCGAGGGTGAGCTGTTTGAGGTTGTTGACGCAGCTTGCCTGCATCGCCTTGGCCTTGGCCTTGGAAAGCGCCGGCAACAGCATGGCCGCCAGGATGGCGATGATGGCGATGACCACCAGCAACTCGATCAGGGTGAACGATCTTCTGCGCATCTTCTGACCCCCCGTTTTGGCGGACCCTTCCAGTGCCTGAGTTCAACCTCTTGGACGCCGACCCCAGGCCCGCGGGCGATCCACGGACCCGCGCGCAGGACACACCTCGTCCTATTTGAATCCCAGCATACTCACGCCTGGCGCGCGTGTCAATCGCCCTTCCGGAGGGTGACCCTCCTCCCCCCGGCGCGGCCGATCTGCGCTTGGTGAGGCAACATCAGCACCGTTGAGGCCAGTTCCCGGCCGAGCCGGGAACGCCTGGAGGGCGGGTCCTCCGTAACCCGCCGCCGGGATGCGGAGCTCCCGGCCTCCAGACCGCTGTGAGCTCTTGGCGGTTTGAGGCGGAGCTTCGCTGGCCCCGTGGCGGACCTATTCCAGGCCGTTGGCCAGGCGAGCGCTCTGGACCGTGTTGTAGAGCAGCATCGTGATGGTCATGGGGCCGACGCCGCCGGGTACGGGGGTTATCAGGCTGGCCTTCTCCTTGACCCCATCGAAGTCCACGTCCCCCACCAGCCGGAAGCCCGACTTGCGGGTGGCGTCCTCGACACGGTTGACGCCGACGTCGATGACCACGGCGCCTTCCTTGACCATATCGGCGGTGATGGTCTTCGGCCGGCCGGCGGCCGCGATGATGATATCGGCCTGGCGGGTGAAGTGGCCGATGTCCCGGGTGCGGGTGTGGCAGACGGTCACCGTGGCGTTGGCGTTCTCCTTCTTCTGCAGGAGCATGTTGGCGACCGGCTTTCCGACGATATTGCTGCGGCCGACGACCACCACGTGGGCGCCGTCGATGCGGACGCCGCTGCGGACGAGGAGCTGGACCACGCCATGGGGGGTGCAAGGCAGGAAGGCCTTCTCGCCGACCACCATCTTGCCGACGTTGACCGGATGGAACCCGTCCACGTCCTTGGCGGGATCGATGGCGAGTAGCACCTCGCTCTCGTTGAGGTGCCTGGGCAGCGGCAACTGCACGAGGATGCCGTGGACCTTCGGGTCCGCGTTCATGCGCTTGACCAGGGCCATGAGGTCCGGTTGCGAGGTCGTGGCCGGCAGGCGGTTATCGCTGGAGTAGAGGCCCGTTTCGGCGCAAGCCTGCTCCTTGGCGGTCACGTAGGACTTGGAGGCCGGGTCGTCGCCGACGAGGATGACGGCCAGGCCCGGCACGATGCCCCTCTCCCTGAGCCGGGCACACTCCTGCCGGAGTTCCTCGCGCATGGCCTGGGCGACCTGCTTGCCGTCGATGATCCGTGCTGACATGGACCGCGCCCCTTTCCTTTAGCGGCTCCGCCCGGGCAAGGACGGAGCCTGCTGGTGAACGTCGATCCCCCAGAGCATCATCAGGGCGTGCTCAAGGGTCTTGAGGATCTCGTCGAGGTACTCGCGCACGGCCTGTTCGCTGCCGGGCAGGGCGTAGACCAGGGTCGTGCCGGCCACCCCGGCCACGGCCCGGCTCAGGGCCGCCTGGGGCAGCGTCAGGGCGCACCGTGTGCGGATAACCGCCATGATTCCCGGGAGCTCCCTGTCGAGGACGGAGCGGACCGCCTCGGGAGTGTGGTCTCGCGGGCCGATCCCCGTGCCGCCGGTGGTCACGATGATATCCGTGCCCCGGGCCAGAGCCGCGCGCAGCGCGGCGCGCAGCCGCCGGGGATCCTCGGGCAGGACCGTCCGCCCCAGGGCGAGCGGCCAGCGCGAGCCGCCGAAGTGCTGGCGCAGGAGCTCCTCGATGGCCGGGCCACTGCGGTCGGCATAGTCCCCCCGGGAAGCCCGGTCGCTCAGGGTTACCACGAGGACCTCCAGCGGCCGGCAGGTGACGCGGACCGCGTCGCCCGGCCCCACCGCGCCGCCCCGCAGGACGCGAGCGAAGATGCCATGGCTGGGCATGACGCACTGGCCGACGCTGCGCTGAACGGCACAGCCCGGCCCGTGGCAGGCCTTGCCGATCTGGGTGACCTCCAGCACCGCCGTGCCGACCTCGATGCGAGCCCGGAGAGCGACCGCCTCGAGATCGACACCGCGGGTGGTGATATTCTCGGCGAAGTCGCCGGGACGGAAGGCACGACCGCAGTCGCTGGCGAGGCGGTCGACCTGTTCCTGGGCCAGCAGGCTGACCTGCCGGTGCCAGTCGCCGGCATGGGCATCCCGGGCCAGCCCCCGGGGGTGATGCGGGCCGCGGCGACCGGCTGCTTGGGGGTCCCTGTGCGCGCCGAGAGGTTCACGGAGACCACGGTGCCGCTCATGCGCCGGGCCTCCTGGCCGGGGGCCGCGCCGACCGAGGCCGGCGCGGGGCAGGGGGGGACGATAGGACCCCCGGCTCGGCCAGGCCCCGTTTCGTTTTGCTGAGCGGGCGCACGTCCGAGATCACCATGGCCTTGTCAACGGCCTTGCACATGTCGTACACCGTCAGCAGGGCCATACTGACGGCGGTCAGCGCTTCCATCTCGACCCCCTGTCCGATCCGCACACTTGACCTCGCTGCGCGCCACCACCGCGTCCTGTTCCACCGTACACTGTACCGCGATTCCGGTGAGCGACAACGGGTGACACAGGGGGATCAGACTGCCGGTCTGCTTGGCCGCCTGGATGCCGGCCAGCTCCGCACAGACCAGGACGTTGCCCTTGGCGAGGGCGTCCGCGGCAATGAGCCAGCGGTTGGGGTGCTTCCGGTCGGCAGACTCGCTGGGCATCGAGGGTGTCCTTCCCACGGTCGAACCGCTCCCCGGCCTGCATGGCATCGCCGCGGCACCGTCCGGTCCGTCTCGTCCATGCCGGGGCCACGTGGCCCGCTGTCAGAGGCACAAAGGCTACACCGGCAGCCCAGGGAAACCAAGGCTGTGGCATTCCTCGCGGGGCAGGCTACAGTGACACTCCATCGCGGGTTGGCTTGACTGAGGAGACCGCCGCCACGTTCTGGCGTGGCGTTACCCACACGCGCTGGTCCCGAAGCACAGCCCGGTAGCGTGAACCGGAAACCGGTTGAGGCAGCACCATGGCTAGGCGAGCACTGGACCCCACCGCCCTGAAGGACTGGCAGATCGCGGCAGAGTGCGAGAAGGACATGGTGCCGTTGGCACGGTTGGGTGCCCGGTTCGGACTGCACGCCGACGAGCTCATCCCCATGGGCCGCCAGGTCGGCAAGGTCGACGCGCTCAAGGCCCTCAGTCGCCTGAAGCCGGCAGCGGTCGGCAAGTACATCGACGTGACCGCCATCACCCCGACACCCCTGGGCGAGGGCAAGACCACCACCACCATCGGCCTGGTGCAGGGACTCGGCGCACTGGGCAGGCGCGTGGCGGGCGCCATCCGGCAGCCCAGCGGCGGCCCGACCTTCAACATCAAGGGCTCCGCTGCCGGCGGCGGCCTGGCCCAGTGCATCCCGCTGACGCCCTTCTCGATCCGCCTGACGGGCGACATCGACTCCATCACCAACGCCCATAACCTGGCCATGGTGGCGCTCACCTCCCGCATGCAGCACGAGAGCAACTACACCGACGCGGACCTGGCCAAGCGCGGCCTGAAACGCCTCGACATCGACCCGGAGCGGGTGGAGATGAAGTGGGCCATCGACTTCTGCGCCCAGGCCCTGCGCAACATCACCATCGGCAACGGCGGCAAGATGGATGGTGTGCCGATGAAGTCCGGCTTCCAGATCACCGTCTCCAGCGAGATCATGGCTATCCTGGCAGTGGCTCGGGACCTGGCTGACCTGCGGCAGCGCATGGGCAGGATCATCGTTGCCTACAGCCGCTCCGGTGCGCCGGTGACGACGGCCGACCTGGAGGTCGACGGCGCCATGACCGCCTGGATGGTCGATGCCATCAACCCCAACCTGCTGCAGACCATCGAGGGCCAGCCCGTCTTCGTCCACGCCGGGCCCTTCGCCAATATCGCCATCGGCCAGAGCTCCATCATCGCCGACCGGCTGGGACTGCGCCTGGCGGACTACCATGTGACCGAGAGCGGCTTCGGCGCCGACATCGGCTTCGAGAAGTTCTGGAACCTCAAATGCCGGTTCTCGGGGCTGCAGCCGAACGCGGTGGTGGTGGTGGCGACGGTCCGGGCGCTGAAGATGCACGGCGGCGGCCCGGCCGTGAAGCCCGGCATCCCGCTGGACGCGGCCTACACCAAAGAGAACGTGGCCCTGGTCGAAAAGGGCTGCGAGAACCTGGTGGCCCACATCCAGACCGTACGCCGGAGCGGCGTCCGGCCGGTGGTCTGCATCAACAGCTTCCATACCGATACCGCCGCCGAGATCGCCGCCATCCGCCGAGTCGCCGAGCAGAACGGGGCCCTGTGCGCACTCTCCCATCACTGGCTCAAAGGCGGCGAGGGGGCGCGGGAACTGGCCGAGGCGGTGGTTGCCGCCTGCGAAGAGAAGAACCCTTTCCACTTCCTCTACGACCTGAGCCTGCCTTTGCGCCAGCGCATCGAGCTCATCGCCCGGGAGGTCTACGGGGCTTCCGGGGTCACCTACTCCGAGGCCGCCGCCGCCAAGGCTGCCCGCCTCGAGGCCGACCCCGCTACCGCCGCCCTGGGCACCTGCATGGTCAAGACGCACCTGAGCCTCTCCCATGACCCCACGGTGAAAGGCCGGCCGACCGGCTGGACGCTGCCCATTCGCGATATCCTGATCTACCAGGGCGCCGGACTGGTGGTCCCGGTGGCCGGTGAGATCAAGCTGCTTCCGGGCACGGCCTCGGCCCCGGCCTTCCGTGGCATCGACGTGGATGTGCAAACCGGCGCGGTGCGCGGCCTGTTCTAGCCGCGCTTGATGACGCGAGATCCGCGCCTCTGAGCCACGTTCCCGGCCGAGCCGGGAACGCCTGGTGGGCGGCCTCTTCCGCCGTCGCCCTATGGGCTATGGCGGGACAGGCCGCAAGCCGCCGCGCGGTCCGGACCGCCGGGAGCTCTCGGGGGTCTGGGGCGCAGCTTCGCTGGCCTGTAGCCGATGGGTGGTACCATGCTCAAAGAAGCCTTGGCAGACGGGTCCTTCGTCATCACCTGTGAGTTCGTGCCCGGGCGCGGCTATGACGGCCCTGCCGTCGCGGCGGCGGCCCAGTTCACGAAGGGGATCGCGGCGGCGGGTGTGACCGTGCACGCGGTCAGCCTCACGGACAATCCCGGGGGTGGCCCCGCGATCTCCCCCGACGTGCTGGCCGGAGAGATCATCCAGGCCGGCGGCGAGCCGCTGGTGCACTTCACCTGCCGCGACCGCAACCGCAATGCCATGGAGTCCCGTGCCAGCGCCTTGGCCCATGCGGGCGTGAAGAACCTGCTGGTTCTCAGCGGCGACTGCCCTGCACCCGGGGCCTACGGCGGCCAGGCCAGCCCCGTCTTCGACCTCGATTCGGTCCAGGCGGTCGTTCTGCTGAAAGAGATGAACCGGGGCCTCGAGGTGCCCGGGCGCAAGCCGGGAACCACCCTGCGGATGAAGCCTACGGATTTCCTCATCGCCGCCGCCGTCTCACCGTTCAAACTCGGCGAAGAGGAGCTGCTCTGCCAGTACCTCAAGATGGAGCGCAAGATCGTCGCGGGGGCTGACCTGATCATCTCTCAGCTCGGCTACGACATGCGCAAGTTCCTTGAGATCCGGCGGTACCTGGCCAGCCGGGGCCTGGCGACGCCGGTGCTCGGCAATGTCTACGTCCTGTCGGCTGGCGCCGGCAAGGCGATGAACGCCAACACCGTGCCCGGGTGCGTCGTCACCGATGCCCTGGTGGCGACCCTGGAGCAGGAGGCCAAGGACCCTGACAAGGGCAAGGGCAAGCGCCTGGAACGGGCCGCCAAGATGGTGGCTATGTTCAAAGGCATGGGCTTCGCCGGCGTCCACATCGGCGGCTTTGCCCTCAAGACCGAGGACTTCGCCACCGTCATCCGCCGTGGTCTGGAACTCGCGCCGCGCTGGGAGGAGTTCGTGCCGGAGGTCTGCTTCAGCCGCCCCGGCGAGTACTATGCTTTCCCGCCGCCTAAGGAGTACCGCGTCACCCAGCCGGACGAGGACCCGGTTCGGCGCCTGAGCCCCGGCGGCAAGACGGTGGCCTACTCCGGCATGCTGCTGGCCCACGACCACCTCTTCGAGCGTGAGAGCCTGGGCTGCAGAGCGCTCACGGCCTACTACCAGTTCATGGACAAGCACCCGCTCCTGGCCGCCGTATCCCACACCGGGGAGTTCGGGGCGAAGCATCTCATGTTCGGTTGCCGTGACTGCGGCGACTGTGCCCTGCTGGACCTGGCCTACCGCTGCCCCATGAGCCGCTGCGCCAAGCAGCTTCGCAATGGGCCCTGTGGCGGCAGCGTTGATGGCATGTGCGAGGGGTTCCCCAAGGAGAAGCCGTGCGCCTGGACCGAAATCTACCGCCGCCTGAAGAGCAGCGGCGAGCTCGAACGGCTCCGGCAGGGCTGCCTGCCGCCCTGCCGGAGCGACCTGGCCAACACCTCCGGCTGGGCCAACTACTACCTCAACCGGGACCATTCCGCGGTGGCCGTCGCCGAACCGCCCAAGCCGCCGGATGCGGCCAAGGCCGGGCCGGCGGCCCCCGCGGCCAGCGCCCCCGAGGCCCCGGCAGCGCCAGCGCCCGCGGCGCCCGCGGCCAAGGCCACTGAGGACCCCAAGCCCTGAGCGGCCATCCCTCGGCCGGAGGCGGCGCACAGTCCCATGGGTCCCATGCCCCGGATGCGCGCCGCCGGGTCGGGGGAAGGGGATGTATGGGACACCTGGGAGCTATGGGACCCATGGGACCGGCGGCGCGGACACCGGCTGGCGGCAGGTCCGCACCCGGGTCATGGGTGCGGACCGGGCGGGTTCCGCTCCGGGCCTGAGGCCCGGACGCGTGGAGCCCCGGCCGTCCGCGACCGGGTACGGGCGGCGGTGGGCACCCCCAGAGCATCGAGGGCTCGTCACCGCGTCCGGAACGGCACCGTCGCCTCAGTGCAGGACCGCCTCGGCGACCACCTCGGCGACGTCTTTGACCTGCACGTTCCCTGCCTCGGCGTCCTTGACGCCGTCCTCGAACATGGTCATGCAGTACGGACAGGCCGTGCAGATCGTATCGGGCTTCGTCTCCAGGGCCTCCCGGACCCGGGTGACGTTGATACGCTCGCCCACGGTCTCTTCCATCCACATGCGTCCACCGCCCGCGCCGCAGCAGAACCCCTCGCCCTTGGCGCGCGCCATCTCGGCCGGGGCGGCGCCCGTCGCGGCCGCCAGGACCTGACGCGGGGCCTCGTAGACCCCATTGTGCCGACCCAGGTAGCAGGAGTCGTGGAACACGGTCCGGCCCAGTTCGGTCGCCTGCCGGTTGGGGCGGAGACGGCCTTCCCGTAACAGGTCCCGGAGCAGCTCAGAGTGGTGGATGACCTCCAGCTCCAGACCATACTGCCGGTAGTCGTTCCTGAACGTCGAGAAGCAGTGCGGGCACTGGGTGATGACCTTCTTCACCCCGCGCTGCCGGAAGAGCTCCACATTCTCCCGCGCCATCCGGTCGAAGGCGTACTCGTTGCCCAGGCGGCGGAGGCTGTCGCCGCAGCACTTCTCGTCCTTGCCGAGGATACCCCACGAGATGCCGGCCTTGTCCAGGAGCTGCGCCAGGGCCACGGTCACGTGCTTGCTGCGAGAGTCAAAGGAGCCCGAGCAGCCAACGTAGAAGAGGTACTCCGTTTTGCCCTGCTCGAAGGGCTTGACCTCCATCTGCGAGCACCACTTGACGCGTTCGGACGGCGCGATGCCCCACGGGTTGCTGCGACCCTCCATGTTCTCGAACAGGTTCAGCAGCTCATCCGGGAACTTCGCTTCCATCTCCACCAGGTGTCGCCGCATCTGGACGATCTTGGGCATCTGCTCGATGAAGACGGGGCAGGCCTCCATGCAGGCGCCGCAGGTAGTGCAGGCCCAGAGCGCCTCCTCGCCGACGTTCCCCTCGGCAGCGGCCCCGATGAGCGCCTTCGTGGCCTTCCCATCACGCTTCAGGGCCGCCTCGTTCTCCAGCAGGTTCACCTTGATCTCGTGGATCACGGCCCGGGGGTTCAGCGGCTTGCCGGTCAGGCCCGCCGGGCAGACGTTCTGGCAGCGCCCACATTCCGTGCAGGAGAAGGAGTCCAGGAGGTCCTTCCAGGTGAAGCGCTCTGGCGAGTTGACGCCGAACGTGCCGCCGGCGACAAACTCCTCCTGCGGCTGCGTGTTGGGCTTGCCGAGGCGCTTGAAGAAACAGTTCGGAATCGCGGTGAGAATGTGCATATGCTTGCTGCTGGGCAGGTAACAGAGAAAGGCGAGGAGCGCCAGCGCATGCGCCCACCAGGCCACGCCGTAGACGCCCTCCGCCCCGCCGGCGGACAGGCCCCCAGCGACCAGGCGCGAGACTGGCATCCAGGCCGCCTCGGCCGCGGTGATGCGTTCTTCGGCCCCGTGCATCCGGGCCGCGTTCATACTGAAGAAGGCCACCATCAGGATCCCGATCAGGCTCAGGATGAAGAAGGCCTCCGCCGTGCGCGCCTCCGGATACGGCGGCGAGATCACCCGCCGGACGGCGGCGATCACCACCGCCGCCAACGCCAGCAGCGAGACGATGTCGAGCACCAGCACCAGGGGCAGGTACACCGGGTCCGGCAGGAGCCTCAGGCTGATGCCCGGGACCAGTCCGTGGAGCATGAACTCGGAGTTGGCGATGACTAGCACGATGAACGACCAGAAGATGACGAAGTGGTTGATGCCAAACAGCTTCGCCACCACACGCTTCTGGCCGAAGGCGTAGAGCAGCATCTCCCTCACCCGCGTGGCCGGGTCCCCGAAACGGTCCTCCTTGCGGCCGACCATGACCAGGGACGCTCGCCGCCAGACGCTCCAGGCAAAGACCGCCAGCGAGACTGCCAGGAGGACCGCAAACACGATGGAATGAGAGGCCATGTCTGAACCTTCAGCCGTCGAGCGCGAACCTATGCCTTCCGCCGCTGCTTCGCCTCGCGCACGGCCTGCGTGAGCGCCGGCACGACCTTGAACAGGTCGCCGACGATGCCGTAGGTCGCCACCTCGAAGATGGGGGCGTTGCGGTCGCGGTTGATGGCGATGATGATATCCGAGTCCTGCATGCCCACGAGGTGCTGGATGGCCCCCGAGATGCCGCAGGCGATGTAGATCTTCGGCCGCACGGTCCTGCCGGTCTGCCCCACCTGCCGGTCGTGCGGCATCCAGCCGGCATCCACCGCGCTGCGGGACGCGCCCACGACGCCGCCGAGCTCGTCGGCCAGCGCCTTCAGGATGGCGAAGTTCTCCGGCGACATCAGGCCGCGCCCCCCGGAGACGATGAACTCGGCGGCGGCGATGTCGACGTGGCTGTGGTCCTTGGAGTCCCGGACGATCTCCAGGACCTTGGTGAGGACGTCCGTCTCCGGCACCGCGAAGTCCTCGTGCAGGATGGCTCCGGTGGCCTTCTCATCGCGCTCCGGCATGGGCATGACGTTGGGCCGGACGGTGGCCATCTGGGGCCGGAACTTGTCGCACATGATCGTGGCCATGATGTTGCCACCGAAGGCGGGCCGCGTCTGCATCAGGTTCCGCTTGTCGTCGATGTCCAACCCGGTGCAGTCTGCGGTCAGTCCGGTGGCCACGCGCGTCGCTACGGCTCCGGCCAGATCCCGCCCCATGCCCGTGGCCCCCATGAGGATGACCTCAGGCTTGTATCTGGCGATCAGATGGCAGGTGGCCGCCAGGTAGGCTTCCGTGCGGTAGGTGCGGTAAAC
>Ga0172375_10004715_pt1 | contig 19999 bp, 17 predicted proteins | sample LakKiv1m_FD_114537 | JGI IMG/M metagenome (GOLD analysis project Ga0172375, IMG submission 114537) | Freshwater microbial communities from Kabuno Bay, South-Kivu, Congo - kab_092012_11.1m | ecosystem: Environmental > Aquatic > Freshwater > Lake | place: Democratic Republic of the Congo...
ATTCTTACCCGGCACCGAAATCATCAAGACCGGCCAAGAAGTTGAACTCTGGCGGAGTTACATTTCCGGGACAATTCTGCTCGGGATTGCGCCCTGCACGGCGATGGTGCTGATGTGGAGTTATCTCGCAAAAGGCAACGATGGTCTGACACTGGTAATGGTGGCGATCAATTCTTTGACGATGCTATTTTTCTATGCTCCGCTGGGCGGATTCCTGCTGGGCGTAAACGCCATGCCGATTCCCTGGCAGACGATTTTATTATCCGTCGGAATATATGTAGCATTGCCGCTGGTTGCGGGCTATTTTTCACGCAAATGGATAATTCGTTCGAAAGGCCTTGACTGGTTCAACGGCAGATTCATTCATTTTCTGACGCCGGTGAGCACAGTGGCACTGCTGGTGACTTTAATCCTGCTGTTTTCCTTCAAGGGCGAGATCATCGTGCAAAATCCGCTGACCATTTTCTGGATTGCAGTTCCATTATTCATTCAGACGATGTTCATTTACGGCATCAGTTATTTCTTCTTTGCCCGCTGGCTGAAATTGTCATACGCGGATGCAGCGCCGGCGGCGATGATCGGCGCTTCCAATCATTTCGAGGTCGCAATCGCCACGGCCACGATGCTTTTCGGGCTTTCTTCCGGGGCTGCTCTGGCGACGGTCGTCGGCGTCCTGATCGAAGTTCCGGTGATGTTAATGCTGGTCTCGATCAGTAAAAAGTATCGACATCTGTTCAAGTAATCAATCCACTTAAAATAAATTAAAGTAATTTCAAGTATACAAAGTACTGTTACAAACGAGCCGGGTTGCTTAAATTACTGCCGTGAGTTTTTTCGATTGTTAGTTTTACTTTGATAGATTAGATAACGCCCCTTATCGATTAAAATGGATGAAATTGCTTTAAAACTATTGCCGCTGGTCGTGGCTATGCTTTTAGGCAGCGTGCTAATAGCTTTGGTGGAGACGAAACTCAAATCTTTATTCGCCTATGTCGTGCTGGTGATAATAGTGATTGGTTCGTCTGTTCCGGCGATTCGGGCTTTGGCGGGGCATCCCCTTGAAGTCATCATAAAAAACCCTCAGGTATTTGGCGACATACCGATCCGCATCGATGCTTTGTCGGGGTGGTTTATCCTGATCATCAATCTCACTATGCTCACCGGCGGCTTTTACGGAATCGGTTACCTGAAGGCTTACCGGAAGGAGAATACCAATCTTTCCCTGCACTGGATTTTAATGGTGATTTTCCATTTATCCATGCTTTCCGTATGTGTGATTCAAAATGGGCTGCTGTTTTTAATAGCCTGGGAAATCATGTCGCTGTCTTCGATGCTGCTGGTGATTTTCGAGCATTATAAACCGGAAACACTGCGGGCCGGCCTGAATTACTTAGTCCAGATGCACCTGAGCGTGGTCCTGCTGACCCTGGGAGTCGCTGGATTATATTTGCAAACTCAGTCGTTTGATTTTTCTTCAGCAATGCAGCTGGATAACGCTGCAATCCTGCCATTGTTTATCCTTTTATTCCTCGGTTTTGCCTTCAAAGCCGGATTCATGTTAGGATTTATACCGCTGCATACCTGGTTGCCGCATGCCCATCCGGCGGCGCCATCGCATGTTTCGGGTATCATGTCGGGCGTCATGATCAAGATCGGGATTTTCGGAATCCTGCGAATGATCCTGCTTTTTCCGTTAAGCAAAACCGGTTATCTGGAAATTATCGGATGGATAATACTCGGTGTCTCTCTGGCTTCCGGACTCTATGGCGTCATGCTGGCGATTATCCAGCACAATCTCAAAAAGCTGCTGGCCTATCACAGCATCGAAAATATCGGGATTATCGGCATGGGGATCGGGTTAGGCTGTATCGGTCTGGGAATAGACAATCCCTATCTGAGCGCGGCCGGTTTTGCCAGTGCGCTGCTGCATACTTTGAATCATTCCTTATTCAAGTCCTCCTTATTTTATGCGGCTGGTAATGTTTATCGCGCGGCGCATACATTGAATTTAGAATCGTTAGGCGGCCTGTTTCGGAAGATGCCGCACACGGCTCTGCTTTTCCTGCTGTCGGCCCTGGCGATCTGCGGGTTGCCGCCTTTCAACGGTTTTATCTCGGAGTTTATACTTTACGGCGGTCTGTATCAGGGCAGTCTGCATGCCCGCCCGGTCGGGGCGTTGCTGTTAATCCTGACGATTTTAGGCTTGGCGCTGATTGGCGGCCTGGCGATGCTCTGTTTCACGAAAGCCTTCGGGATTGTCTTTCTGGGAAAAGGACGGAAGCCACTTCCGGAGTCTGACTGGCAGGAAGGGCCGGGCAATCTGATTCCGCTTTACGTCAATAGCGGGCTGATTTTGGCGATCGGCCTGTTTCCGGCAACATTTGTAAAATTTCTGAGCGCTCCGCTGGCGCTGTTCATTCCGAATTTTAATCTGTCATTTTTTAATTTCGAACTGCTTGATAATTTGCAGCAGGTCAGTCGGGCGACTGTCGGTCTGTTGGCTGTCTCCTTAATAATGCTGGGAATCAGGTATATTGTCACCCATAGAACCGTTCAAGAGGTTGCGCCGACGTGGGGCTGCGGTTATAACGGCGGAGCGGAGAGGATGCAATACACGGCGACTTCCTTTGTCAGAATGTATCGCAAACTCGCGGCGCCGGTGTTGCTGGTTCACCGCAAAAATGTGGAATTTCCCGAGATTTTCCCGCACGAAAAACGTACTTATGAAACCCACCCGGAAGACGCATTGGAAGCTAATCTCATTGACATTCCGATCGATCTGATGCAGCGCTTTCTCTCGTTTTTCAGATTTATTCAGAATGGCAAAATCCAGAATTACCTGTTGTACGGGCTGGTGTTCCTCTTTTTGATCGGCCTGTTGAGCTGGAGTAAACTTATATAGATTATGCACGGTCTGATTTTAATTTTGATAGTAAGTCTGTTCTTTGGCGGGATCGTAGTTAAAACCAAGAGTATTTGTGCCGGCCGGAAAGGGCCCGGAATATTCCAGCCGCTGAAGGACATTTGGCGGCTGATCCGCAAGGGCGCCGTTTTCAGCGAAACCGCGACGATATTAACCCGCATCGCGCCCTCGATCTATTTCGCGAGTGTGTTGCTGGCAGTTGGTTGTATTCCGTTCGGGAATGTCAGAGGCCTGTTATCCTTTCAGGGTGATTTCGTGTTTTTCGCGTATGCCCTGGCGCTCGGGAAATTCTTCATGATAATTGCCGCGCTGGATACCGGCAGCAGTTTCGAGGGGATGGGCGCCAGCCGTGAAGCCCATTTTTCCATGCTGGCAGAACCGGCTTTCTTCGGCGTGATCGGTTCGCTGGCGTTATATACCGGGCGAACTTCGTTTCTCGATATTTTTACCTATTTGCATTTCGGTAATTACCTGTCCTACGCGCTCGGTTCGGTTATGCTGATCATTCTCGTTATACTGACGCTGATCGAAAACAGCCGCATGCCGGTTGACGACCCGAATACGCACCTGGAACTGACCATGATCCATGAGGTGATGGTTTTGGATTACAGCGGGTTCGATCTGGGACTGATCCAATATACGACCAATCTGAAATTCGCCATGTACGCCGCTCTCATGGCCAATTTATTCACCGGAACATTGCGGGCCTTACCGGACATTCTGATATTCCTGGGAACCGGTTTTTTACTGGCTGTAATAGTCGGGGGAGTGGAGTCTTTTACCGCCCGGTTACGAATGGGCCGCATCCCGCAGTTCGCTTTTTCGCTGACTTCGTACGCATTATTATTATTTCTGCTGGTTTTATTCATCACAGGGCGGTTCAGTTAAATGAAAGCCATTATCCTGATCCTGTTTGCCATTTCGTTACTGAATATTTCAATTTCGAATCGTTTGCGCGGTTTTGCAAGGCTGCTAACCTTGCAGGGATTTTTATTATTTGTGTTGGCTTTCATTCAATTGAATGAGGTTACGATCCTCAATTTGGTCTTTGTGCTGCTTGAGACGTTGGTATTCAAGACTATCGTTCTGCCGCTTTTTCTGGATTACGTCATTAAAAAGAACCGGATAACCCGCGAAACCGAACCGTACGTGCCGTACTTTGTTTCGCTTTTAATTGTTACGGTAATTATCCTCGCGTCGTTTATTATTGTCCAGCAAATCGAAGGACTAAGCGGCAATACCTTATTTTTTATCGTGGCTTTGTCCACTATTTTCACGGGATTGTATATCATCATTTCCCGGAAAAAGCTGATCACGCACCTGATGGGATATGTCGTCGTTGAAAATGGCGTTTTTATCCTTTCACTGGCGATCGGGAACGAGATGCCCATGATGGTCAATACCGGCATTCTGATCGATCTGTTCATTGGCGTTCTGGTGATGGGTATCTTTGTCAATAAGATCGGCGATGTGTTTCAAGAGGCTAATAATGAATATCTCAGTCAGATAAGAGATTAAGATGGTGTTCGGATACTATTTCGGTTTAGCGCTTCTAATCATTGCCGGTCTGGTATTCAGCCGGAGAACTCAGGGGCATCTCATTCTGTTAGGATTATTCAATCTTCTGCAATGGAGTCTGACCGCTTACGCCGGTTTGCATCTCAATTCCGGGACTGGTTTTTTCAAAGTCGATGCGCTGGCGGTAATAATGCTGGTGGTGCTGAGCATCCTGGCGACGACCTCCTCATATCACAGCGTTTTCTATCTGCAACATCATCACCGGCTTCATTCCACTCCCGAACGGGCGCAGTCGCTTTATTATGCCGGTCTTTGTCTATTGATTATGGCGCAGACCGGGGCTTTTCTGGCCAGCCATATCGCGGTAACCTGGATTTTTGTGGAAATCACCACCTTTGCCGCCACTATCATGATTTACCACGAACGCAGCGAGGAGTCGATTGAAGCCGCCTGGAAATACCTGTTCGTCTGCTCGGTGGCACTGACGCTGGCCTTTACCGGTATTCTATTTCTGGGCATCGCCGCCGAGGAAGCCGGAACCGTCAATCTGTTTTACGATTCATTAGTCACGCACGCTCCGGTGTTTAATGCTTTCTGGCTGAAGATGGCTTTTCTTTTGACCCTGATCGGGTACAGCGCCAAGATGGGCATTTTCCCGATGCATACCGTGACAATTGACGCCCATACCGTCGCGCCGCCGCCGGTGAGCGCCTTTATCTCCACGACCCTGATGAATGTCGGTTTTGTCGGTATTTACCGGATGTATGCCGTCGTGGCCCGGACTTCCTCTTTCACCTGGGCTAAGCATGTTCTGCTGATCGTAGGGATGTTATCGGTTTTCGTAGCGGTGGTTTATCTTGTCAGAGTCAGGCATTTCAAGCGAATGTTCGCCTATTCCAGTCTGGAGAATATGGGACTGGTGGCAATCGGATTGGGCGTCGGCGGACTGGCTTATTATGCCGCGCTCCTGCATCTGATTTTTCATTCGTTCACGAAGGCCAGCATGTTTTACCAGATTCAGCAGGTGCACCAGATGTTCCGGACTTACGTCATCCGTAAAACCGGCGGTTATTTTAGAAATTACCCGGCGGGCGCCCTGGTCATGCTGCTGTGCTTTATCTGCATCGCGGGCATTCCGCCGTCGGGATTGTTTATCAGCGAGTTTCTGCTGATCAGAGCCATGTTGGCCGAACGGATATTTGCGATTTTGGTTACCCTGCTAGTACTGCTCACTTTTGCGATCTGGGCGCTCGGTAAGAATTTTATGCAATTGATCTTTGCCGAGCCGGATCAGCCGATTGGAATCCAAAGCGAAACGCTTAATCCCATTCACAGCCTTTCGCAGTTTGTCCTGTTGGGCTTAGTAATTTATCTCGGCCTGAATCCCCCGCCGCAGATGGTGACATTGATTAATGAGGCTATTAAAATTATCCAATGATATGACGGAATTTCCCGCAATAAAAAACAACGCCTGCATTGCGCTCTCCGCTATCCCGGAAATGGATTACGCTACTTTCCGGGAGCAAAATATCGTCCTGCTCGGCGCTGAAAATAATCACTGCGTCACGCTGTTCGGTTATCCATGCGGCGACTCTTTGCGTTTAATTTGCGCAATCGCCGACGACCGGGCCGGCGCGATTCACGTTTCCTCGTCCACGATTATCCCGGATGGCGAATTTTCGTCGCTTTCTGCCATGCGTCCGGCTTTGCATGTTTTCGAGCGGGAATTGCACGAAAATTTTGGCGTCCGGTACAGCGATCATCCGTGGCTGAAGCCGGTTCGTTTTCCCCAAAACGCATTTTCCGGCGTAAAAATTCCCGATTATCCGTTTTACCGGATCGACAGCGAGGAACTGCATGAGGTCGGCGTCGGACCTATTCATGCCGGGGTGATCGAGCCGGGACACTTCCGTTTTATCTGCAATGGCGAGCAAATTCTGCACCTCGAAATCCAGTTGGGTTACCAACACCGTGGAATCGAGAAATTGTTTTTGGAGAAAGAAAATTTGCTGCAACGCACGATCCTGGCGGAAAACATCGCCGGCGATACGGTCGTCGGGCATACGCTGGCCTTTGTGAATCTCTGGGAAAGCCTGTGCGGATTTGCCGCCGGTCGCGATTTACAGTTCGCCCGCACGCTGGCGCTCGAACTCGAACGCATGGCGATTCATACCGGGGATCTCGGCGCCCTTTGCACCGACATCGGTTACCAGCTCGGCAACGCGGTTTTCGGGCGTTTGCGGACTCCGATTATTAATTTCTTGCAGCAGTGGTGTGGCAACCGGTTTGCCAAAGGTCTGATGCGCGCCGGTATAACCAATTTTCATTTTACGGCAGAACTGGCCGGTAAACTGAATGACATCCTGAATGCCTACGAATCCGATTTTCTGGAAATTGCCGACAAAGCCTTTCATCTGCCGACTACTTTAGCCAGGTTTGAGAAGACCGGAATTGTCACGACCCGGCAGGCGTCCGAAATCGGCGCGGTGGGCATGGCCGCCCGGGCCAGCGGATTGACCCGCGATATTCGCGCCAGTCATCCGTTTGATTTATACGGAGAACTGGAGCACGAGCCGGTCGTCAAACATCATGGCGATGTTTATTCGCGGGTGCAGGTCAGAAAGGAAGAGATCATACAATCGCTGGCTTACATCCGCAGATTATTGCAGACAATTCCGGAGGTTCAGCCGGTGCGGGAAATGAACAAGCCGCGGCCGAACGCTATGGCGATTTCTCTGACGGAAGGCTGGCGGGGCGAAATCTGCCATTGTGCTATTACCGGTGATAACGGCCGGCTCATTCATTATAAAGTGACCGATCCCTCGCTGCACAACTGGCTGGCGCTGGCGCTGGCAGTTCGAAACAACGAGATTTCCGATTTTCCGATTTGCAATAAAAGTTTCAATCTGTCGTATTGCGGACACGATTTGTAGTCAGGTCGATCATGTTTAAAACACTCAGCATCTTATTTCACCAGGGCAAACAGTATATACCGCACCCAACCGAGGCCGAGGTTCCGGGAATCTTCCGGGGCCGGCCGCTGATCACGAAAGCCGACGTTGACGAATCCGCCCTGGCCGCCCTTTGTCCGGTCAACGCCATCGGGAAGGCGCCGGTGAGCATCGACCTCGGCAAATGTATCTTCTGCGGCGAATGCGCCTTAGCCTTTCCGCATAAGATCGGTTTTACCAAAGATTATAAAATTGCCACTAACGAGCGTCGCCGGCTGATCATTTCGGCCGGGGACGACCGACCGGTCAAAATCAATCCTGAATTGGTCCGCAATGAAATTTTCAAATATTTCCACGGCTCGCTGAAACTGCGGCAGGTCTCGGCCGGCGGCGATAACAGCTGCGAACTGGAGTTGAATGCCAGTGGGAATGTGAACTTCGACGTCGGGCGCTACGGCATCGAATTCGTGGCTTCGCCGCGCCATGCCGACGGCCTCGTGGTCACCGGTCCGCTTACGCAAAACATGGCCGAGGCGCTGGAGATTTGCTATCAGGCCGTCCCCCAACCGCGCATCGTCATCTTAGCCGGCACAGACGCCATCAGCGGCGGCATTTTTGCCGATAGTCCGGCGCTGGATCGCAGTTTCTTAGACAAATATCCGGTCGATCTTTTCCTGTCCGGCAATCCGGTTCATCCCCTGACTTTTCTTAACGGCGTGCTGGAGCTGATCCGCACCCGCAAATCCTGACCGATTCCGGCAATTTATCCGACGAACATCGCTTACCGAGTCCGGAACAGCCTAAGGTTTACGATTTACTCCGAAAACCTCGTAATTCGTAAGGTTTTCCTGCTTCCGAACGAGGCCGAGTATCTTCCGAAGTGATATAGATACCTTCCGAAGTGACCTGAGTTCATTTGAAAGAAACCGAAGTAGAGACACAGCGTCAACGATCCCGCAATGCGGGGCCGTGTCTCTGCAGATTCATTTGCTCGTAACAATTTTCACAGATGATAAAGCCGTAGAGGCACAAAATTTTGTGCCCCTACAAGTCAAATGGCATTTCGTTTTTCATTTCTCAATGAACGGGTATATATTTAGGCAAATGAAGAATGTCGGAAATATGAATTATGGATAAAATCACCCGGCAAATCTACCGGCACAAATCGATTCGTTTGAAACATTACGACTATTCGCAACCGGGTTCCTATTTTGTGACCATCTGCGCCCGAAACCGGGAACCGTTATTTGGGAAAATCAACGACGGTGAAATGGTATTGAGTGCGATGGGTAAAATCGTTAAAACATGTATAATGGATATTCCCGCGCATTATCCCAATGTGGCATTGGATAAATTTGTCATTATGCCGAATCATGTACATGCCATAATTGTATTATGGGGAGAAAACAGTAGAGGCACGGCATGCCGTGCCCCTACGGAAGAAAAATTTGGGCAACCTAAAAAATATTCGATCTCAACAATCATTCGATCCCTCAAATCAACCAGCACAAAACGCATTAATATTTTAATCCATACCAGCGGTCACTCCATCTGGCAGCGAAATTATTACGAACACGTTATCCGCAATGAAAATGAACTGAACAAAATCCGTCAGTATATTATCAACAACCCGCCCAAATGGGAATACGATCGTGAAAACCGAAACGGAATACCCGTTGACGAAAAGAAACGATTCTGGACGAAATATTTCAATGAATTCGCCAGCGAATCAATGTAGAGACACGGCAGGTCAACGATCCCGTAATGCGGGGCCGTGTCTCTACACAATTACATTTTCTTCGCGACCTGGTAGCGGATGATGGTCTTATACTTTTCGGGATTGCCTTTGCCGAACATGCCAGGGCCTTTGAGATATTCCTCCTCGTGCGGACCGATGATGATATAGCCCTGGGCCGTGATGTAATCCATCAGTTTCTGAATAGTCGGCGGTTCGGCGCTGTACGGTCCGACATGCAGAATCTCAGCCACGGCGCCATACTGCCAAACCTCGATCTTCAGGCCGGCCGGGATTTCTTTCAATTCCGTTAGGTTCTTAACGTCCTCCGGTAAAGGTAAAGCCCAAAGACCGATCCACTGCTCCTTGGATTGGCCGAAATCCGCCAGCCAGCGGGCGCGCGGCGCGCTCATCTGAATGTTCTTGTGCTGTTTTTTCAGGGCATAAAAACTCTTGAATAAGTCTTTCATGACTGCGCCGGCCTGGCTCGGATCGCCTTTCGATTCAATAACCAGCATATTCTGGTCCGGTTTGACGCTGATCTGCGGTTCGAGCAGTTTATTGTATTCGGACAAATCACGCCGGCAGGCGTTCAGCCCGACCAGCAGAATCAAACCCATCAATAAAAGCATAAAACGTCGCATAAATTCCTCCTCATTTTTACCGCTGAGAATGCAGAGGTCACAGAGAAATATTTTTTAAAATATCTCCATAACCTATGTGGTGAATATTTCTCTCGGGTTTTGTCATTATCAGACCATCATTGAAAAATTTATTGTTACCGTAATTTAATTAGCCGCACCGAAATTCCGAATTGCATTTTTCGTTTAGTTTTAATACGTTCAGACAAAATTATGAAGGTGATTGGTTGAGACTGAGATTAAAAGATTGGATCGTTTTAGGGTGGTTCGTCACCGGGTTAGCGGATGTCGCCGGGGCCGCCGAATTCCAATTCGCCTGGTTTAGCGATCCGCATGTGGGTTCGTTGACCGGAGCCGAAGATTTGCAGGCTGCGGTGGCGGATGTAAATTCGCAGCCCGCCATTCAATTTGTGATAATTTCCGGCGATGTCACCGAGCAGGATTTTAATGGCAACCTGAACATAGCTAAGTCAATCCTGAGCGGCTTGGGCTGTCCGTATTTCATCATTCCCGGCAATCACGACCTGAAGTGGACCGATTCCGGCGGTGAACGATTCAAAAAAGGATTTGAGAAGGATCGTTTCGATTTTGAATTTCAGGGCGTCCGCTTCATCGGTTTCCATCAAGGCCCGCTCCTGAAAATGGGAGACGGCTACATCGCCCGCGAAGAATTGAACTGGTTAGACTCGACGCTGCACAACCTGCCGGATCAAAGCCAGCGCCTGATTGTCGTTACCCACTATCCGATGGACAATTCTGTCAGCAATTATTTTGACTTTTTCCGGTTAATTGAAGGGTACAATGTTCAGGCGCTGCTGTGCGGACACGGGCACGCCAACCGGATTTCCGAGGCTCAGGGATTGCCGCAAATCATGAGCCGTTCGACTCTGCGCGCCAAATCCGTCGCTGGCGGATACACATTGGTGGAAGTCGAGGGCGATTCGCTATATTTCCGCGAACGACCGGTGAACGGGACGACCGGTGTACCCTGGGCGGCAATTGCGCTACAGAATCGTCCGTATATATTCACCAATTCCGTGGCGCGCCAACCGGATTTCAGTCAGAATAAAAATTATCCTTTCGTCAAAGTCAAATGGACATTCGATACCGGCGCGACCGTCACGGCGGCCCCGGCCAGCGACGGCAGAATCGTCGTGATCGGCGCGCGTGATGGCAATTGTTACGCCTTATCGGCTAAAGACGGCAAACAATTATGGTGCTTTAAGACCAAGGCGCCGCTGCTGGGAACGGCGGTGATTGCCGGTGACCGCGTTGTTTTGACGGCCTGTGATTCGTCGATCTACTGCTTATCGGCTAAAACCGGCGCGCCGCTCTGGCGGGTAAAATGCAATGCGCCGCTGTCGAGTACACCGGCGGTAGAAAGCGGGACGGTTTATGTTGGCGGCGCTGATAGTATTTTCCGCGCTATTAATCTGAAAACGGGCAACATTGCCTGGCAGACTAACGGTATCATTGGACTGGTCGAAACCCAACCGCTGTTGCATGACGGACGGCTGATTTTCGGAACCTGGGCCAATCGCTTATATGCTCTGCAAGCAAAGACGGGCGAAATCGCCTGGGAATGGCGCGACGGTTCCGCACAAATCAACCTTTCACCGGCAGCCTGTTACCCGGCAGCTTTTCAGGATAAAATCTACATTGTAGCGCCGGATCGTTATATGACCTGCATCCGGGCGGACAGCGGAAAAACACTCTGGCGCTCGAAGCGCTATAAAGTCCGCGAATCGCTGGGCATTTCTGAGGACGGGCGGACGGTTTTTGCCAAAACCATGCAGGACACGGTTATTGCTCTCGAAGCGGAGGCCGACACACCGCACTATCAATGGGTGGTTTCGGCCGGCTATGGTTATGAAATCGATCCGTCCCGGCCGGTGGAATGCGGCGGGAAATTATTCTTCGGTGACAAGAATGGATTTGTACACGCGCTCGATGCTCAAACCGGCGTAGTCCTCTGGCATTACCGGCTTGGTTGGGGGGCCGTAAACGATGTCGTGCCGCTGAGTACCAATGTACTATTGGTTTCGGCCGTCGATGGGAAACTTAGTCTCATCGAAATAAAACCGAACCGAAAATAATCATTTAAGAAACGTATAAAGTAAATCTTTTCCGGAATAAATTAAAAACGCCAGGGCTTTGCAAACCTGGCGCTTTTTTAAAAGTAAAATGAAATTATCTGATCTAAACGAACAGGTCGCCGAAGCGGGCTTCCGGGCGTTTCTTCCAGTTACCCTGATGATAGGCGTAACTGACCAAGAGCGGCATCGTCAGAGTGGCTTCGCCATAGACCATTTGTTCGTATTTGGTATCGACTTTGCCCCACGAACTGGCTTCCTTGAGGGTTGAACCGGAAAGGCCGCCGTCGCGTTCGTCGGCCACGGTCAGTTGCACGGCGTATTTGTGCATTGGTTTTTCGATTTCCAGTACGTCGGTGGCTACCACGACGTCCTGGGTGAAGTTCTTCGGGACGCCGCCGCCGATCATCAGGATGCCGGTCTCTTCCGCGGCGATTTTGACTTTGGTAAGTTCCAGGAAGTCGCGGGCCGAATCGAGGGTGACCATGGCGTCTTTGCGATTCCACTGATGATGGATCAGGCCGAAACCGGCGGAACAGTCGGAGAAGGCCGGTACGAAAATCGGTACGCCTTTTTTATAGGCTGAGTAGATAATGGATTTTTCGGTTTTGATACCGACTTTATCGAGATACTTTCCCATTTCCCAAATAAATTCGCGCGATGAGAAAGGGCGGGGAGGCAGGGAATCAGCAATTTCGGCGACGGTCATGTCACAAACGCGTAGTTCGTCTTCATCAATGTAGGTGTCGTAAATGCGATCAATCGCCAGATCGCGCAGTTCACTGTCATCGCTGAACGGCGTGCCGACGTAATGTTTATAGCCGAGGGCTTCGAAGAAATCCTGGTCGACCATCAGGGCGCCGGTCGAAACGATGGCGTCCACCATGTTATTTTCGACCATGTCGGCGACGACGTCTTTGAGTCCGGCGCTGAACAGCGAACCGGCTAAAGTCAGGATGACTTTGCATTTTTCGTCTTTGAGCATCCGGTCGTAAATATCGGCTGCGACGGCCAGATTGCGCGCCTGGAAAGCCATATTGTTGTAAGCTTTCAGAATCGGACGCGCGTCGAATGTTTTGATATCGATATGTTCGACTACCTTTTTTAGATAATCGTTCTTTTTCATGACATTGACTCCTTTGCGTAAAGCATGCTTAGGGTTCGGTAAATGAGTTTGGCCGCCAGAAAATCGGGGGCCTTGTTGGATGGATTGGGCAACAGCTCGTTGACATCCAGGCCGACGATGCGCTTTTTTTGAATAACGTGCGCAATAATGTTGATGACATCATACCAGTCCAGACCACCCGGTTCGGGTGTGCCGGTAGACGGAAAAACCGCCGGATCGAAGACATCCAGATCGACGGTCAGGTAGACGTTATCCGTCAGATTGGCGCATATCTTTTCGAAGATTTCCGGCGAATTACGGAACTCATGGGCGAAAACCACGCGCGCTTTATCCAGCCGCGGTAGTTCGCTGATGTCCAGGCTGCGAATGCCAACCTGCATGATCGGGCAGAGTTCGCGGATGCGGGCCATGACGCAGGCGTGATTGTAGCGGCTGTGTTCGTACTCGTCGCGCAGGTCCGAGTGGGCGTCCAATTGCAGCACCGAAAGATTTGCGAAATGATTGACATGAGCTTGGGCCAGTCCGATCGAGATCGAATGTTCGCCGCCGATGCCGACCACGAATTTGCCATCGTCCAGCAGCTGACCGGTTTTGTCGGCGACAATTTTCGCCAAGTCTTCCGGCGATTCCGGGTAAGCGATTGGCGCCAGAGTGGTAATCCCCTGATGATAGACTTCAGTATCCGTTTCGATGTCGTAGAGTTCCATATTGGCGGAAGCAGCTAATAGAGCCGCCGGGCCGCGATCGGCCCCTTTTTGCCAGGTGGCGGTTCCGTCATAGGGAATCGGCAAAATCGCGATCCGGGATTGCATGTATCCGGAGAAATCCGCTTCGAGCGCACCAAAGGCTCCGGGTGAAAAGGCAGTCGGCATAGGTTATGTCAGACTAAGGGTGTTGCGGGAAATCTTCGCCGCGCTCCTTCAAATGCCATTTAGGAGATTTACATTTAAAATGATCGATGATATAATTGCGTGCCTTATCGACGTCAAACGGTTTACAGGAGAACAGGTCGACGAACACGAATTTCTTCTGCGGATAAGTGTGTAAGGAGATGTGGCTTTCGGCAATGATCACGACACCGGTAATACCTTCATCGCCCGGGAAACGTCCTTCGTACCGGAACACATAAGGTTGGGTAATTTTGGTCATGCCGATTTGGGGGGGGAGTTCGTTTAAAAGTTTGAAGCAAGCTTCGAGACTGTCTAAAACCGCTGGGTCACAGTCATTTAAATCCAGCATTAAGTGGGGTCCATAGCCTTTCTTGATTTCTGCCATTTCGCATAAACCCTCCATTAATGAGTTAATCACAACGTCACAGTTCAAACCGATGTTCGGCATCGTTTTGAAGGCTGTAAAAAAACGCGCTATTATACGTCATATTTTTAATTTTTCAAACAAAAATTATTCAAAAAATAAATCGCCGGTTACCGACGGAGAACGAGAGGAACTCAATATTACAGTTGCTTAAAATATTTTATTGACTTTGAATAATTATTCGTTTAATTTGGAAACGTGAAAAACGAAATGAGTTTCCAATGAACGGTGATCCTGAAGAAAAATTAGCCCCCGCCATCGCCTACACCCGCCGCTTCGTCCTGGCCAATGGCACCCGCGGCCTGAACCTCGATCAGTTGGCAAGCGATCTGCATATTGCGAAAAAAACGATCTACAAACAATTCCCAACCAAGGAAAAATTCATCGAATATGTTCTGCTCGACATATATCATGAACTGTTTGCCGCCACCCGCACTGTGCAGATCGATGAAGCGGACCCGCTCAAGTGTTTTTACGGTTTGATGAAAGTGCTTTTCCGGCATATCTCACAGATCAATTCGAAAATGGTCCTGGATGTAAAACACTTTTTCCCAGGGGTTTGGAAAGAGGTCGAGGCCTTTGAACAGGAGATCATCAACCGGATTCTGGATTCTTTTCAAAAGGCGGATAACCTTGGCCTGTTACGGAAAAAATTTGACCTTAAGTTCACCGCCGATTTTATCGTTAAAATGCTGGAGAATACCTTCCAACCGGAAATATTCATTAACGCCCCGTACTCGCTGGCCGAAATGATCAAGTTATTTGTCGATATAATTATGAACGGAATTATGGAAAAACAATTCACTTTTGATTTTACGGATGAAGAATGATTCGCAGATTAATTGAATTTGACCTGAAATACCCGCGCACCATCATCGCGGCGTGTATCCTGCTGACTTTACTGATGGGCTGGAGTATTCCCCGCATCCAGCTCGAACCGGATGTCAAGGCGCTGATGCCGCAGGATTTCGAGATCATCAATTCCATGAAAGAAATGGAAGATACCTTCGGCGGCAACGATCTGGTCGTGGTCTCGATTACCGCGGAGAATATTTTCTCGCCGTCTACATTTGAGAAGATCGAGACAATGACAGCCGAGATTGAAACGCTTGCCGCGGTCGACCAGGTGGTTTCGATTACCAATGTTCCGGATGTTCTGGGCACGGTGGACGGATTTGAGGTGCGAGAACTCATTGAGGAATTTCCAACGACTGAATTGCAGGTTGATTCGTTGAAGCAGCGCATTGCCGCGAACCGGATGATTTACGGGACTTTGGTTTCGACGGATTTCCAGAAAGCCGGTATCATCGCTTATCTGAATGTTGCCAGTCACGAGAATACCGATAAAGAAATTTACGAGACCTTCATGGCGCTCAGGCACCGGTACGAAGGGCCCGAGCGGATTCACATAGCCGGATTACCATTGACCCGCCGGGAAGTGACCACCACGATGACATCGGATATGAAAAAACTTTTCCCGTACGGGATTATCCTGATGATCCTGTTGCTGGTTTTTAGTTTTCACAGCTGGACCGGGGCATTTTTGCCATTCACCGTTGTCATAATGTCGATTGTCTTCACAATCGGACTGATGGTTATGGTTGGGGTGAAAATGACCGTTGTCGAAATGATGATCCCAGTGATGCTGATAGCGATTGCCAATAGTTACAGTATCCAGGTTATCACCCAGTATTTCGTGGAGTATCTCAATAATCCCAAGGCCGATAAGGATAATCTTATCCGGCTGATCCTGTCTTACCTGACGACGCCGGTGCTGCTGTCCGGATTTACGACGCTGGTGGGTTTTCTCAGCCTGCGATCGCACATTTTGCCGCCGGCGAAAAATCTCGGATTATTGTGTGCCTGCGGGACGACTATTGCCTATATTTACAGCCTGACATTCATTCCGGCGGCGCTGAAACTGCTCGATTTTCCGGCGATCCTGAAAGCCGCCGGATCGCATGAACGGACCAGCCGGTTTCTGCAAGGCTGGGGACGCTTTTTCATTCGGTTCCGCAAACCGTTTCTGGGATTGTGTCTGCTGGCGATTATTGTCATTTCGACCGGGATCGCCCGTATTATTGTCGATACCAATCCGATCGCCTATTGGAAAAAATCTTCCGAAATCCGCCAAAGCAATGACGTAATCGACCGGAATTTCGGCGGCAGTTCGACTTTGTCTGTGCTGGCAACCGGTGACATTAAAGACCCGGAATTTCTGCACAAGATCGAAAACCTATGTACATTTCTGGAAAGCCAGCCAGCCGTAACCCGCGCCAATTCCATCGTCGATATGCTGAAACGTATGAACCAGGCATTTCATGGGGATAGTATTGAATATAGCGTCATTCCGGCCACCACCGAGGAAGTCGCCCAGTATCTTTTTCTCTATTCGCTGACTGGCGATACGAAGGACCTCGATCGCTTTGTGGATTACGACTATACTCAGTCCCAGATTCTGGCGCGCGTCAATGACTCCGGCTCGAAGACTTCCTATAAACTCTACACCGATGCGAAGGAATATATCCTAAAAAACCTGGGAACAGAAAATTTCCCGTCGGTTTCCGGGATGGCGCCGCTTATCGGGGTTTTATCGGAGTTGATTGTCGACGGGCAAATCCGCAGCCTGGCGCTTTCGATTGGGGCTGTTTTTCTGATTGTTGCAATTGCGTTTCGCTCGGCGATTGCCGGACTGATTTCGATCATTCCGCTCGGCGCGGCGGTTCTATGTCTGTTTGGGATTATGGGATATGCCGGTATTACTCTGAATATGGCAACCGCCTTGCTTTCCAGCATCATGATTGGAGTCGGGATTGATTACACGATTCACTTTATGTATCGTTTCCGGTTGGAAGCCCAAAAAGATGCCAATGCTGAAATGGCTGCGATTCGTACTCTGATCACGAGCGGGAAAGGCATTGTCTATAACGCGGTTTCGGTAATTTTGGGTTTTACGGTACTGATGCTTTCCGGATTCGAGCCGATCTTTTTCTTCGGCTTTCTGATTATTGTTTCGATTACCGGTTGCCTGTTCGGAGCCTTGACGGTTTTACCGGCTTTACTGGTATTGATCAAGCCGTCTTTTGTGTTTGGTAAAAGGAGTTCGCGATGACATCTGATTGTAAGGATAAAAATATAGCGCGTCTGATTCTGGCGATTTCGGGCGGAATCGTGATTTACTGGCTCTTCCGGCTGAGCGTCTGGCTGATTCACTGGCTGATTAATTCCAGTCTCCAGACGGCCGGAATGTGGACGAATTTCGGAGGATTTTGTCTGAATAATCTGAGCATTATTCTGGTCGTTTATGTGATTATTTGCCTGCAAATCGCCGGGGTGATGGAATTCCGTTATCGCAGGAATTTTACACAGGCATTTTTCCTGGGAATTATTCTGACGCCGGTATTCATGCCAATTTATTTGAAATTGAAAAAAGAGCGGCTTCCTCAAGCCCGAAAGGAGGTTTGAATGAAACGGTTTTTGTATCCCGGATTAATTTTAATGCTGCTGACGATTTTCGTCAATTTTGCGCATGCGCAATTGACCGGGCGTGATATCATGCTAAAAGTCGAAAAACAACAGGAGGTCAAAACCCGGGCGGTCAAATCGAAAATGATTTTAATTAATAAACAGAACAAGACCCGCGAACGCGATGTGCGGCAATATACCAAATCAGTCAATGACCCGAAAGGCATTGATGATAAAATCCTGGTATTTTTCGAGTATCCGGCGGACATTCGCGGCACCGGTCTGCTGATGTATTCTTACTCGGATGCCAGCAAGGATGATGATCGCTGGCTTTACCTGCCGGCTTTGAAAAAAGTGCGCCGGATTGCGGGCGAGAGCAAGAACGAATATTTCATGGGAACTGATTTTACCTATGATGATATGGGCGGGCGCGGCATCGATCAGGATATGCATAAATTGCTCGGCGAGGAGACGATTGACGGCGTTAAATGTTATAAAATTGAATCGGTGCCCGTGAATAAGAACGATTTCTACAGTAAAAAAGTCGGTTGGGTGATCGCGGATAAATGGGTACATCTTAAAGTTGATTTTTACGATCGCAAAGGTCAGCTCATGAAGACCATGCAGGCCACGGACATCCGCAATGTTTCGGGCGTCTGGCTGCAGTTTAATCTGGAGATGAATAATTTTACCGAAAACCACAAGACCGTCCTGAAAATTCTGGAGGCTAAAATCAATGAACCGATCGACGACCAGATTTTCACAACGTCAGCCCTGGAACGCGGAGGCATCAAATGAAACGGGTAGTAATCGGAACTGCCTTAATGCTTCTGATTTGCCAGAACGAATTGCTGCAAGGCCAGGCGACGTTACGCGGTTTTGTCCTGAATCAGGATATGTTCAGAGCACGTCAAGCGGCGGACGCGATGCTGATTCGCAACCGCTTGCGCCTGAACACTGAACTCTCCGGTGATAACGTGGCGGCTTATGCTTCGCTGGACATTACCAATGACATAACCGACAGTACGACAACACTTCCCAATTTGCGGGAGGTTTACCTCGATATTTACAGCAACTGGCTGGATTTGCGCATCGGCAAACAGCAGGTCGTATGGGGCAAAACCGATGGTTATTTCATTAATGATATTGTAAATCCGCTGGATTTGTCCTATTTCCTGTTGCAGGAGTTCGACGATATTCGCATGGCCACGACCATGCTGAATGCCAAACTGCATCGCGGCAATCATTCCATAGAAATGCTACTTATTCCGGAATTCAAACCGATCAATTTGTTATTTAGGGGCGACTGGGGATATACACGGCCAGATTCCGTTGACATTCCTGATCCGCTGTCAAGCTACATTGGCGGTACCGTTGCAGTTCCAATAAATTATCAAAACAATTCAGATGTGAAACCTTCCCTGAAAAATGCCGAATATGGCTTCAAATTAAACACCTTTCTTTTGGGAACCGATCTGGCCCTGATCTACCTGCGAAGCCGGGAAGACCGGCCGGTTTATTTTACACAAATGCTTCTCACTACATCGGGAATAAGTGTGAATCTGACACCGACGCATCCCTGGCAACATTTCTTCGGATTGAATTTTTCAAGGCCAGCCGGATCATTCGTTTTTCGGGGAGAAGGCGGTTATTATCCGGAACGGCATTTCAATACGGAGAATCATTTGTATCTGGCAGATGGTATGATCGTCACGAAACCGTTCTCGCAATTGATGCTCGGCGCCGATTATCAATTATCGTCCGCCTTTGATATTTCCATACAGGGCATCCATGAACGGGTTCTGGATTATGAAAGTGGAATTCAGAACGATGAAAACGTCATGATCGGGACGCTGATGCTGCGAGGACATTTTGTTAACGAGACGGTTTCGCCGCTGGTGTTCATGATGCGAAATATTGAAGATAATTCCATGCTGCTGCGTATGAGTGTGGATTGGAACTATGCCGACAATTTCACAATTACCGCCGGGGCGGATTTCCTGAGCGGCGATGCGGATACGATTTTCGGAATGTATGACGCCAACGATAATTTTTATGTGAAAGTAAAATACAATTTCTGAGCATCTGCAGTCAACCTAATAGTTGGTTGTCGAAGCATGTAATTTCTTGTGATGGTGGAAAAAAAGGCTCACCTTATAAAAGAGAAAAAAGAAAAAAGAGAGGTGAGCCATGCAAACAATCAGTTTACAATTCAATGTAGGCTATGATTTTG
>Ga0172375_10004716_pt1 | contig 19997 bp, 15 predicted proteins | sample LakKiv1m_FD_114537 | JGI IMG/M metagenome (GOLD analysis project Ga0172375, IMG submission 114537) | Freshwater microbial communities from Kabuno Bay, South-Kivu, Congo - kab_092012_11.1m | ecosystem: Environmental > Aquatic > Freshwater > Lake | place: Democratic Republic of the Congo...
AAAATCAACCTTGATAATTGAACTCATATTAGCTACAATTCACATATAATTACGAAATTTGGGAACAACTAAACTTTTTTGGCGAACAGACTATCAGATCAGGGCTCCCTCTCTTAGGGTTGTCGACTCCGAAGGTAAATTGGTTGGAGAGTTGGGAAGAGATGAAGCAATAAAGCGCGCCAAAGAGGAAGGGTTAACTCTTATTGAGATTGCCCCTAATGCAAATCCGCCTGTTGCCAAAATTGCGGATTTCGGTAAGTTTAGATATTCGGAAGAAAAAAAGGCAAGAGCTCAGGCTAAAAAAGTAAGGGGTGGGGAGGTTAAGGAAATCAGATTCAGTCCTTTTATAGCCGAGAACGATTTCAATGTAAGAATTGAAAGAATTAAAGAGTTTTTTGCCGATAAAAATAAAGTTAAAGTGGTTGTAGTTTTTAAAGGGCCCCAAATGAGAGTAAAGCATGTGGGGTATGAGATGATAGAGAAGATTAAAAAGGTATTTGGTGATACAATCATAACCGACATGGAACCAAAGTTCCTTGGTAAATACTTGGTCACTGTAATTTCACCGGTAACAAACAAAAAAAATGTCAAAAAGGAAAGTAAGGAAATCGATAACAAATAGATTTAAGATTACCAAGAATGGTAAAGTGATGCGTCGTCAAGGTTTTAGGCGTCACCTTAAAAGCAGCAAAAGTGCCAAGCAGCTTAGGAACTTAAAGAAAGTCGTTGAGCTGAAAGGGTATTATGCCAAAAAGGTTAAAAAAGCTGTTGGAAAAAAAGTGAGAGGTAAGGCTGGAAAGGAAATCAAAAAAGATGAGAGTTAAATCAGTATCGGCAATAAGACACAGAAAGATTCTTGCAAGGGCAAAGGGCTACAAACAAGCTCGAAGTAGCCGTATCCAAGTTGCCAAAGAGGCCGTCCTTCATGCAGGAGCTTATGCCTATCATGGCAGAAAACTCAAGAAAAGAGATTTAAGAAGGCTTTGGATAACAAGAATTAATGCCGGAGTTAAAGCTCTCGGTACTTCATACAGTAAATTTATAGCCGGTCTCAAAAAAGAAAAGATTGAGATAGACAGAAAAATACTTTCAGATATAGCCGCAAAAGACGTTAAAACTTTTGAAAAAATTGTAAAAGAAGCAGGATTTAGCTTTACCCCCGAGAAGTAACGGAGGTTTTGCTATATATTAAAGAACACCTCCGAAAGGGGGTTTTTTAGTTTAAGGGGAATGTTAAATAGTCGGAATGCGAAAAACGGGTTGGTGTTGTAGAATTAACTTTATATGCAAGAAGAAATATTAAGTATTAAAAATCAGGCTATTGCTCAAATTTCATCTGCAAAAAATGCTTCTGAGCTTGAGGATATCAGAGCTTCATATTTAGGCAGGAACGGAAAGTTTACTCTTCTGATTAAGAAGATTAAAGATGTACCAGCGGAAAAAAGGAAAGCATTCGGAATTACTTTGAACGAAAGTAAAATTACCATTGAAAATATTTTATTGGACAAAAAACATACTCTTCTTAAAGCCGTTTCGGAAAAGCGTGATTGGTTTGATTTATCTATGCCGGGAGCCGAAACCAACTATGGACACCTTCACCCTCTAACCTTGGTTCTAGAGGAAGTTAAAAGAATATTTAATTATCTAGGTTATCAGATAACTGACGGCCCTGAAATTGAATCTGACTATTTTAATTTCGAAGCGTTAAATATCCCGAAGGACCATCCTTCCCGCGATACTCAGATGACCTTCTATGTCGATACTAAAGGAACTAAACTCAAAGCAGGAGAAACTATTCTCAGGACTCAAACTTCAGCCATGCAGGGACGGGTAATGAAACTTATGAAGCCTCCTTTTAGAGTTCTTGTTCCCGGAAGAAACTTCAGGTATGAGCAGGTTGATGCCTCGCACGGATTTGAGTTCTGGCAGGTAGAGGGGTTTGTAGTTGATGAAAATATTCACTTAACAGACATTTTTGGAACAATCAGTTACGTTTTGGGTGAGCTTTTCGGAAAAGAAACTAAAATCCGCTTCGCCACAACCAATTTCCCGTTCGTTGAGCCTGGGGTAGATACATATCTTGGTTGTACGATTTGCCATGGGAAAGGTTGCTCATTTTGTAAAAATACGGGCTGGAGTGAAATTATGCCTGCAGGAATGATTCATCCTAATGTCTTGAAAACGGCAGGCATCGATACAAAGAAATGGAACGGTTTTGCATTTGCCATAGGACTATCCCGAATTGTGAACCTGCGTTACCACATCTCCGATCTTAGAACCCTGACAACACCGGACGCGCGAATACTGAAACAATTTTAAATATTTATGCTTATACCTATTAGCTGGCTAAAAGATTATGTAGATATCAAGCTTCCCTTAAAAGAGCTCATGTGGAAGATGACTGAAGCGGGGCTTACATGTGAGGCTTCCCAAAACGTAGACGGAGATACCGTTCTTGATGTCGAAGTTACAGCCAATAGACCCGATTGGATGAGTGTTCTTGGGGTGGCAAGAGAGGTAGCAGCAATCCAGGGGGTAAACTTTAAGGAACCCAAAATTGAGAAAATTCCCGCCCCTTCCGCCAAGTTTCCTATAGATTTGGTTCCAGATTTTAAACTCTTTGACCGCTGGAGCGCTATTGTAATTAAGGGGGTTAAAGTTGGCCCTTCACCCGATTGGCTTCAAAAAAGAATCAAGTTAATGGGCCACTCTCCAATTAATAATATTATTGATATTACAAACTTTGTTATGTACGAGCTTGGTATGCCCATGCATGCATTCGACTATGACGAGATAGCGGGACAAATAATGAGTGTTCAATTATCTAAAGGTGGAGAGGAATTTACCTCTGTTGATGAAATCAGCTACAACCTACCCAAAGATGCAATTATTATAAAGGATTCCGAAAGGCTTATTGATTTAGCCGGAATCAAGGGGGGATTAAACTCCGGAATTAAGGAATCTACCAAAAACATACTTCTCCATGTAACCATCAATAATCCCGTACTGGTCAGGAGGACGTCGATTGCAATGGGCTTAAGAAGTGAAGCCTCGGCTATTTATGAAAGAGGTCCGGATAGGGGTGGAACAATTAGGGCTCTAGAAAGAGGAGTTGACCTTATTTTAAAGCATGCCGGTGGAGAGGTTGCTTCAAAGACTATTGATATTAAAAAGGAAAACTTTCTTCCCAAAAAGTTAAATCTCAGTTTTGAAAGATTGGAAAAAGTACTGGGGATTAAAATTTCCGACAAGGAAGTGATGAATATTCTTTCCAAACTCGGACTTAATCCCAAAGTAGGTAAATTGTGTGTAAGTTGTCTAATTCCCACATATAGGGGGGATATTAAAATTGAGGAGGATCTTATCGAAGAAGTTGCAAGAATATACGGTTACAACAAATTTCCGCTGACGATTCCGGAAGGACGGATTTCGGTAGAGAAAGTTCCCGAATATTATTTTGATGATTCCATGATTGTTAAGATTAAGAATATTTTTGCAGCCAGCGGCTATTCCGAAGCAAAAAATCTGTCTTTAATCTCAAAAGACATGATTGATAATTTTCAGATGGATGAACCTTCTCACTTTAGAATTACAAATCCGGTAAGTCTTGAATATGAATATATGAGAGTAAGCCTTGTTCCAGAGCTTGTAACTTCTATTAAAATTAATTCTCAACCCAATATTAAACTGTTTGAAATAGATAAAGCATATACCAAAACTGTTGAGGGGGCTTCCGAAAAATATAAAGTGGCCGCTGTCTTTGTTGGAGAAAACTTCAGAAAATTTAAGTCGGTAGTAGATTTACTTTTGGAAAGGCTTTCCTTCGAAAACTATGAAATTGAATTTGATACCGATAGGCCCTATATGCATCAATCCCATTCGGGAACAATTAAAATAGGCTCAAAGGTTTTGGGCTACTTTGGAGAGGTAAGCCCGATTGTTCTTTCCAAACTTGAAATCAAATCTAACGTTTTTTGTTTTGAGTTTGATTTAGAGGTCTTGAAGGATTCTTCTACCGTAAAGTCGTTTAATCAAATTTCATCAAACCCTGCACAAATTGAGGATTTAACTTTAAAATTCCCCGCAAAAACAAGAGTTGGAGAGGTAATAAAATTAATTGGTAATTCAAGTAAATTGATAACAGATGTCTTACTAAAGGACTCCTATAACGACTCTTACACATTTAGGGTTTGGTTCCAGGATGCAAATAAAACCTTAACCAATAGTGATGTTGAAAAGGTAAGGCTTGAAATTGTCAAAAAACTTAAAACCAAGTTCGGCGGAGTCTATAATGATAGTTAACCCGCTAGAGGAAATCTCTCCGAAATTGTTCTCACGGCATTAATAAACAAACTGTTATCAAAAAGTAGATCATGCGCATCACTAAATTTGGAAATTAGTTCCTGAACGACATTCTTTTCAATTTCGCGGGCATTTCCGCCTCCGCGTATAACAGTCAGTTCAATCAGATGAGGTCTGAGCTCGTCAGGAATTTTCTCACCAAAAATATTTTTGACTGAAGGCTCAATAATTTTCCAATAGGTAGACTCGGAATTTCTATATTGCTCAAAAGGGTCAGATGATTTTTTCTCTCCACGCCTTTCTGGCATCAATTCATTTTATCCTATGCCGTCAAGTGGCTGTTGGAGTGGGTGTCGGTGTAGGGGAGGGTTTGGGAGTGGGTGTCGGCGTTGGAACGGGGGTTGCCTCCCAGGATTGCCCTATACCTATTGTGATTGTTCTACTTGATTGATGGTTTTCCGCATCCATTGCAGAAGCTTCAAGTTTGTAAATTCCCTTGGATGAAAAGTTGACTGTACACGAATAGTTGTTGGCTCCACTATTAAAGGTACATTTTTTATCTCCATTTGATTTAAGATCCACCTGAGTAATGGCGGAGCCGGAATTGGCCGTAAATGTGACATTAATATCGCCGTTCGGTAAGTTGGAATCATGATCATGTGGATTTGTAAAATCAACACTCAAGGGATTACCCGTTCCGCAGTAATCGGATGGTGGGTGATACTTGGGATCAGATTGGGTATTTAACCAGTTAAGAATAGCTTCTTGCCAACGGTTAACACCACTTGCGCCACTTGTCGGGTCCTCCTCTTTAAAGCGGAAGTATTCTTTCGCATCGTAATTTCCACTAGAGATATCGGCAGGAGTTGCAAGTTTTCCGTCACTTTTACAAATCTTTAGAAGAACATGGGTGGGGTCTGCTAGAGTTGGCTCTGTGCCTTTTACAAAATATTCCATGCGCGAAGGAAAATTGTCATGGGACGGGTAGCCTGAAACGGTATCAACAGAAACCTGGATAATACTTGATGGCGGTTTAAAACTAACGGATGGCTTTCCTTTCAGAGCTTGGACTATAATATTGTGCCAAATTGGGGAAGCACCGCTTATTCCCGAGGCAACACTGAGCATTGGAGTATTATCGTTATTTCCCACCCATACTCCTACCATTGCATTGGCATTTCCCCCCATTGTCCAGTTGTCCCTTTTATCATTTGTTGTTCCTGTTTTGGCCATAGTGTTGGCTACATTAAGGTACGAGTTAACTCCAAATGTGTCCGCACGGGCCCCGTTATCCGAAAGAATACTGTTAATCAAAAATGCCTGGCCATCAGTCAGAACCTGCTTTCCTTTCTGGGGTTTATTATCTTCCAAAACTTTTCCGTCCATATCGGTAACTTTAAGAATCGCTACCGGTTCAACCCTATAGCCCCCGTTTACAAAAGCGGAGTATGCGGAAGTCATATCAATGAGCCTAACCTCTCCTCCTCCAAGAGTCAGAGAAAGTCCAACTCTTTTTAGGGTATCCGAAGTCGGGGGAAGGGTTGTGATACCCATGTCGGTTGCCGTCTGAAGAACATCCTTTATTCCAACAATGGCAAGAGTTTTTACGGCCGGAACGTTTCTTGAATTGGCAAGCGCATATCTGATTTGGATTGGTCCAACATATTTTCCGTCATAGTTGACAGGGTTATAGTCCGGTTGCCCTGTTCCTCCGGGAAAACTGGTCGGAACATCCATCAAAAGAGTGGCAGGGGAGTAGCCTTTCTTAAAGGCAGTTACATATGTAAACGGCTTAAAAGAGCTTCCGGGTTGCCTTAGGGAGGTTGTAACATTAACCTGACCGTCGTAATCCTCAGCAAAAAAGTCCTTTGAACCAACCATGCTTAGAATTTCTCCTGTTTCCGGATTAATTATCACGGCTGCACCGTTTGTAATGTGCTGTTTTTCTACTTTGGCGATTTCTTCCGAAACTATTTCCTGGGCTTTATCCTGCAACTCAAGGTCAAGGGTTGTTATAACAGTTAACCCTCCCTGTTCAACCGAGGCCTGTCCGTACCTTTCCTCAAGAATATTCTGTACATATTGAACAAAGTGTGGAGCATTAAGACTTGCTCCTTTTGCACGGAATTCAACACTGGCAAGTTCGTCAGTAACTGCTTTTTCCTGATCAGAGGTAATGTATCCGTTTACCCGCATTTGCCTTAAGACATCTTTAGTCCTTTGGATATATGCTGTAGGAGTAGAAGAGTATGGCGAATAGGCAGATGGGGCCTGGGGCATACCGGCAAGGATTGCACATTCGGTTAAATTAAGGTCAGAAACTTCCTTTCCGAAATAGGTTTCGGCGGCAGCACCAACCCCCCAGGAAGTACCACCGTAAGGAACTTCGTTAAGGTACATTTGCAAAATTTGGTCTTTGGTGTATTTCTTTTCAATTTGGATAGCCAAAACAAATTCTTTGATTTTCCTTATAATAGTTCTGTCATTTGTTAAAAGAACGTTTTTAACCAACTGTTGAGTCAGGGTTGAACCCCCCTCGGCTCTTCCTGAAGTAAATATTCTGGAAAATCCTCTTAAAATTCCAATTGGGTCAAAGCCCTGATGTTTATAAAAGTTCTTGTCTTCAATGGAGATTGTTGCCTGTCTTAAGTATAAAGGTATGTCCTCGAGAGCAACGGGGGTTCTATTTTGATTGGCGTAAATATCGTAAAGAAGTTTTCCGTTTCTATCGAGAATCTTGGTGGAAAAGCCTTGAGTTCTGACAATCTTATCGGGAGAGGGAAGATTAAATGCCAAAAGAGGTAAAACAAAAAAGAGGAACACAAAAAATCCGATAGCTGAGATGAATCCAATTTTCGTCCACTTAACAAGTTTTCTGCTGCGGGTAAGGGATTTGCCAAGTTTTCTTCTATCCCTCCATGTTGCACGCCGACTTACATTCCTCCACATATAGTTTCATTCTATCAACTTGTGTGAAAAGAGACAAATTTGACTTTAAATTAACATCTGGTGTATCATTCCCACAACTATTCACCAATAGTTATTTTCTCATATGCGAGAAAAATACTTGGGTGAAACGTCCGGCGCGGTCGCCAAGTGGTAAGGCAACGGTCTGTAAAACCGTCATCGTGGGTTCGATCCCCATCCGCGCCACGTTAGTACATTTCTTTTGGGGAGCTAGGTGAGACTAGAAAAAATATAAATAAAAAAATATTTTTTCCAAGACCATCAATGCTCCCCAGTTCGTTTTTATAAGACCACAAATGGAAAGAAACCTTCAAGCTTTGATTGTTGATCGTATTGAAAATGATGAGCATATTAAAGAAGTAACTAAAATTGGACTTTGTAGAGTTTGGTCAAAAGTTGCTAAAGATTATATAACCTCAAACTATCCGGAAATTATTGTGGAAGCTCGCGAAGTTGATCTTGAACCCTATCTTCAGCATACATTTCTACGACTAATTATTAAAAATGAGGAACCTTTTTTAATCGATGGTATAGGATCAGTCAAGTTTCCTCCATTTTCAGGTTTTGAAAGTGAGGCACCCGAGCATCTTAGAAACAGCAGGATGGACATAATTAATAATCTTTAATTATTGACAAATTGCCAATATAATCGTAAATTATTGAAATAAGAAAGGCTGAGAAACAGCGAAGTAGTCAAAGTTGACAGAAAAAAGAGACAAGGCGGTTGGTGCAAGACCTTGCAAATCAATTTTGATGAATTACCCTGTGGAGCTGGTTAGACAAAATCTAACACGTAATAGCGCACGTAACAGCGCGAAGAAAGTGTCGCAAGTAGCGGAGCTTTCGAAAGAGTAAAAAGCGAGGTGGTACCGCCAATTTTAAGGCCCTTGCATAGATCTGATTTTAAACTCGGATTTATTCAAGGGCTTTTTGTTTGGTTAATATATTATGAAGGATTTATCGGAAAGAAATAACATAATTACACAGGAAAATTTAGTTTGGGAAAAAATTAATCAAAAACAGGTTTTCCTTAAACAACTCGTGTCAACCGTATCTAAATTCGACGTTTTTTCGACAAATGAAAACGACGAATTTCAAATACATAGAGAGGACGGAACAACCCAGGGTATTTTTAAATGCTGGGCTGCTCCGATAATTCCATTTTTAGAGCTCGATAAATTAAATAGTTTTCCGGATGCAGCTAGTAGAGAGGGTACATTCTGGAACAATATTAATACAACTGATACTGCTGCTGTGGAGCAATGGACAAAAGAATTGTCATCCAAGCCGGCGAAACTTTGGGAAACACTTGAACACTGGCGTGGTTTTTCTGCTACTCAGGATAAAAGATTGTTTTCAGTTTTTCAAAATAGACCACTTCCTGAAGACGGTGACGAAAAAATTGCCGAACTTTATTTAAGATTGTTTACAGCATTTGGTTTATCATCACCTTTTTACAATATTGAATCAATGGTGGGAGGAGCAAACGAAATATCCAATCCGATTCTTTTTGATAACAATGAGGTAGATAGGGGGGGTGCGCTTGATTTGGTTGCAATGGCTCTTCCTTCAGCGCTGGAAAGTAAAGTTAAAGCCACAAATCTTAATTGGAATAATTTAAATTGGGACGAAATTACAAAAGACTCAAAACTCGACCCACATGATCCGGAGTCTCTAATCGCCTTTAGAGTAAGTCGTGCTTTGGGAATACCCATTGAAGATGTAATATTTGCTGCAAACGCTTTAGAATTCATACCCGCAAATGTTGGAGGCAAGAAGGGAGACTTACCACCGGAAGATGCACAAGAAGTCATTAATAAAGTCCTAACAAACAAAACACTTTCGCATTCATCGACAGTGGCAAGAGATGTCAATGCATTAATACGATTTTTAAACTGGGTGCCGATGATAAAAGGTGTGGAAAATTTTTCCGGACTGGGTTGGCAATATGCTTCCGTATGTGACACAACCAATTTATTATTTTCTGCCTTTATTAATCACAAACCTCTAGATGGTAATTTTCAGAACACCTTTGAATCATTGTTGGCAGACCAACTGAAACACCTTGATGCCTCTTCAGCCAGAGGAAGATTCTTAATTCAATTATTTAATGAAAATAAGATTAAACCGGAAATATATAACCTAGTGACACAAAAATCCGACATCTTTTTTAAAGAAGTGTCTGCTTCTCTTGTAGCAATGGAATTAAACGAACAGACGACAGATGCACTGGAATTTTCTCCGCGATTTATGGTTGGTGGAAAAGCCGCAGGTTTAGCAGAGGCAGCAGAAATTTTTGGACGCCATTTTATTCCCGAAAGCACTGTTATTACAACAGAAACCATTGAAAATTGGCTCAAGGCCGATCATGACATTTGGCGTCTAACAATTGAACTTGATGGTACTAGTGACATAAATAGGAAACTAGCTATTTCCTCCTCAATTTCAATGCTTATTAAACAAAAATTGTTTGATACTTCATTTATCGAAATTCTATCCAATGGACCCGATCTTTTTGTTGTACGTTCCTCGTCTTTTGATGAAGATACTGATTTTAACGGTACAGCTGCGGGAATATATGAAAGTGAACTTCCTGTCAAAAAAGAAAACTTAAATAATGCTATCTCGAATGTAATTTCTTCGTTTTTTTCGGAGAAAGCGGTTAGTTATCGTTATATGCAGGGTTTAAGTGATCGTCCCATGTTTGCCGTAATAATATCTCCTTTCATTCATGGCGTAGGTGGGGTCGCTTTTTCTTTGGGAAATAAAAGCGGTTGGGAAATTGTTGTTTCGGATAATCCAACCAACGTTGCAGGCAACAAGGGCGTAGATTTTGATTCATATAAGTTACTAGATGGGACATTAACTAAGGTTGTTAATAAAGGATTCGCTGATGAGAATACTGTAATGAATCTAGGTCGTATGGTCGAATCAGCAGAACATATACTGGGTCATCGCGTGGATGTGGAGTTTATAATTGACGATAATAATAAATTATGGATATTGCAATTGAGAGAGATTAAAGACGGTAAAAAATCTGAAAACAGGGCAAAATTCTCAACCCTTATCGATTATAACTTAAACAATCTTAAAGATTTAGACAATCCGGAAGAATTTAATCTACCAACCAACACCAGGCTCATTCTCAATGAAAATATAAACATTGATCAATTCCAAGGAACTTTGTTTAGATGGCTTACAATTAACCATGATTCAATAAGAGAGATTGTTTTGCCAAAAAGGATTGCAAGAACCAGTCATTTTGCCAATATTTGTATTAACCTTGATATCGATTTAGTATTTGCAGAAAATGAATAAATTACAACACACATTAATCAAGAATGTTTCCAAAGATTCGATTGATCTTGATTGGAAAATCGCATTTGGAGGAAAAGCTTTCGGTAATAGACATCTATTTAGAGTTGCTAAAATAGTGAAATTTCTATGTAAAAGAGAAGGAGGAGATTTGTTTATTGCTCAAATGGGGGGATGGATTCACGATGTCTCATTGGCCTGGGGAAGCGACTACAATGAGGCTCATGTTGAAAAATATACACGCGTGTTTTTAAATAATTACAAAGGTTTAAATAAAGTTGAGGTTAATCAAATAGTCGAATGTGCTACATTACATGAGAAATCAGGGGTTTCTTCTAGCCTTGAGGCAAAAATTGTTCACGATGCGGATGTCTTAGACAAAGGCGGTATGCTTGGAGTCATTAGACACATTTGGAAAATGACAAACATGCTTGAAAATAGAATACTTTTCTGTGACAAAGATCTTAAAAATCTACATAAGCATCTTAAACAGAGAAGTGCCAGTGTATACACCAATACATCGGAGTTGCTTATGAAAATACTTGATAAACAGATGTATGATTTTTTTGCCAATGACACTGAATCTTTAGAACTTATGAAAGTCGTTTCAGAAAAAGCATTTAATGGTATAACTTCTGATAAAATTGCCAAGTTCCTTATAAAATCACACGGATCTAAATTTTCTGAAAACCTACAATCTCAACTTAAGTGTTCGTATCTAAAATAATTTATGTTGTAGGAATATACATTCGACAGTATTGTGTATAAAGGTTGCTAAATTAGATAAAGATTGTTATCAAAACAGTTCTTATTGACAAAAAATGCTTTAAGAGTTAGTATCCGAATCATTGGAATGAATAGTTGTTACTATTATCACCTGTCAAATTTAAACGTTTAAAACGCGCTGAGGCGCGTTTTTTTATGCTTTAAAATATATGACACTAGAAAGAAACGAAACACCAAAGTCGCTAGAAGAAGTTAAAAAATACTTTGTCGATCCCGATAATCCGGAGCTAGCAGAAGATCTTGCCGAGTTGAGTGGAAAGGCCATTAGAGTAATGGCTCATATTTATGCTCATGGGGGAGACGTTGAGCAAATGCCGGAAAAATACAAGGATTGGCTCAAAAACTCCGGAGATGACCCTGATACCTTAAAAGATGTTTTGGGTGTTATTCTTTCAGAAGAGACCAAGACACGAAGGTTTGATAGCAGATTTATGGGACAGATTCATCCACAAGGCAACAAAATTGGAATATTGGGAAATTTGATTGCCGCTTACATGAACACCAACATGATCTTTGATGGTGTGTCCCAATCCGAAACCAAAATGGAACAGGAATCAATACAATGGCTCGCTAAGACATTTGGTTTTCCGGAAACTGCTACAGGAAATATAGTTTCGGGTGGAACCCTTGCTAATCAAGCTTGCTTAAAAATTGCCAGGGATAGAGTACTTAATTCAATGGAGGGAGACCTTAAGTATGACCTTAATAAACGTGTTGAAACTAAAATTCCACCAATGTATGTACTAACTTCTAAATGGCGACATTACTCCGTAGAAAAACAGTGTGATACTTTAGGTCTTGGCTTAAAAGAAATCGAATCTAGCAATTTTAAAATGATTCCAGAAGTTCTCGAAAGAACAATCATCGAACTGGAAGATGCAGGTAAGATTCCTGTTGCAATAGTTGGTTTAGCTGGAGAAACAGAAACAGGTATGATAGATGACCTGAAGGCACTTTCAGAAATTGCCAAAATACACAACGTTTACTTCCATGTTGATGCTGCCTACGGAGGAGGTTTTTTACTTTCCAGAGCTCAAACCGAAAACCATTATTTCGATGGAATTTCTGAAGCAGATTCAATAACTTTTGATCCACACAAATTACTTTATGTTCCATACTCTGCGGGAGCATTTATTGTTAAAGATCCCAAAGATCATGACTTACTACATTCACAGTCTCGATATATTCGAGGGCTGGCGTCAACTCAGGAAGGAACAAGGGGTAGTGCCGGCGTTATTTCCACATATGCAACCATTAAGCTTCTCGGAAGAGAGGGCTTCAAAACAATTATTAATCATACGTTGGATCTTGCAGAGTATGCGTATAAACACATAAAAGAATCAACTGTATTAAAGCCCCTACATGAACCCCAGCTTAATACCGTACTTATGGTACTATCTGATAATTTAAAGGGTATGCTTAGACAAAATGGCATCGTAGATGCCGAGATTGAAAAAGTTATAAAGAATATGGAGCCAGATTACTTCAATTTAATGACACCAGGTAAGCATTATTTAGCTGTAAATTCTGGTGTGGATGAAGATAGTAAAACTAATTTTTGTTTTTCAGGTTTTAGATACATAGGTATGCATCCATATACAACCGAGCAAGATGTTTTAAATGGTATAAACGATCTTGAAAGAGAGCTCATGGAAAGATTCAATACATTGATGAATAAAGAAAAATAGTATGTCAATTGAACGAGAACAAATAGTTAAATTAACTAATGAAATGATTCAAATACGATCTGTTATGGGTGATTATGAAGAATCGTCTAGAGTGCTAGATCTCGTCGATTCATATTTATCTGAAGAAATAAAAAGTGGGATTTTAATCAAAAGAAGATATGAAAATGAGGGGATTGTTTCTCAAATATGGGGTGACAAAAATACATTAATGGAACCAAAGTTGCTTCTTTCGGGCCATATTGATGTCGTTAATGCTGATGCTGATTCACAGTTTACCCCAGTAGAAAAAGATGGAAGAATTTATGGGAGAGGGGCGGGCGATATGAAAGGCCCGGATGCTGCCATGGTTATTGCATTCAAAGAGTGGATTAATAAAAACAATTCTAATGGCGTTTCTCTTGTATTAACTTCGGATGAGGAAAAGGGGGGTTTTAAAGGCACAGAATATTTAATTAAAAATAAGCATCTTAAGCCCTCTGTTGTTTTTATACCCGATGGGGAAAAGGGTACTAATTTTAGTATTACAGATTCGCAGAAAGCACCCCACCATTTTAGAGTAGTGGTAAATCGTAAAGGTGGTCACGCTTCAAAAGCTTTTGAAATTGAAAATCCTATCGACATTCTTGTCGCCGCATACTTAGATGTACAAAAAGAATTTAATAAAGCTAATAAAATAAATGATTGGGAATCTTCGCTTATTATGACAAGTATACAATCACCAGTTATAGATGTTTTCAATCCAATTACTGGAGCTAATATGAAAACTATGAAAGAAATGGATAAATTTGATTACGACAAGCTTGTAAAATTGCCAGAAGGAAAAAGATTAATCATGGATCTCGTAAACGCTAAATTCGGAAGAGCTAATAAAATTCAAAGCAGCGCCGAAGCTTGGTTTTCGTGGCGGTGGCCATTAGAAAAAAAGGGTTTTAGAGAAGGCATGAGAGAAATCAGAAAAATTTTTCGACAGCACGGATGTAGTTTTCCAACACCAAAAGATGAGCATGGTCAGGGAGCAGGTTGTGTTTTAACTAATGAAGAAAAAGCGTCTCCTTTTGTACAAAATTGGAAGGAGATTATTGAAAAATCTTTAGGTCATGAGATCGGATACGTCAAAATGCACGGTGCAACAGACGGTAGGTTCTTCCAAACAGCTGGCTCACACGTTTTGGTAACCTCCGTTAACGGAGACAACTATCACGGATTGGATGAATGGGTAGACATACAAAGCCTAGTTACACTTTCTGAAGCAGTGGTTAAATATCAAGAAGCTATGACTAAATAGTTAATCTTTTAAATTTGACTTTTTGATGTATAATCATCAGCAAAGCCAGACCTGATCCAAACAGAAATGGGTAAAGAATTAATAGAACAAATAGCAAAAGTTGAAAATGAAGCAATCTCCATTCGTGAAGCATTGGTCCGCGGTGTTGCGCAAGATGAAAATGGTAATTCTTTAATAGCACCAGATTATCAGAGTCTGGAGCATGCGATGGGTGAGAGGCGGCTTAAACTATACCTTGGCATTGACCCAACCAGTCCCGAACTTCATATAGGACATACGGTCCCCCTAAGAAAACTTCGACAATTTCAAGAACTTGGGCACGAAGTAAATTTACTTTTTGGAACATTTACGGGAATGATTGGGGATCCTACCGATAAATCTGCGGCCAGAGTTCGTTTAACAAGAGAACAAATCAACACTAACATAGCAGATTATAAGGAGCAGGCGGCAAAGATCTTAGATTTATCCCCTGACGCAAAAAATCCGATTAAGATTGTTCATAATGATGAATGGCTTGCTCCGATAAATTTTGAGGGAGTACTTGACCTTGCTTCGAATGTTACAGTACAGCAAATGTTGGAGCGTAGGATGTTTAAAGACCGTATAGATGCAGGTAAACCTATATCTTTAACAGAATTTTTGTACCCCATTCTCCAGGGCTATGATTCTGTTGCCATGGAAGTAGATCTTGAAGTTGGGGGGAAAGATCAAATATTTAACATGCTTGTAGGAAGAAACTTTGTCAAAACATATCTTAATAAGGAAAAATGGGTATTACCTACAAAATTAATTGAAGACCCTAGTGGTAAAAAGATGGGTAAAACCGAAGGTAATATTGTTAATATCAGAGATTTTCCAGAAGTTATTTATGAGGGGATAATGACATGGCCAGATAGCGCAATTAATATGGGATTTGAGTTAATTACCTCTCTTCCCATTGAACAGGTTCAAATTATTAATGAAAAGCTTATAAACGGAGAACTGGACCCGATGGTAACCAAAGAGGCCTTATCATTTAGAGTAACGCAGGAACTTCATGGAACTGATGCAGCTATTTATGCAAAAGAAGAGTTTCAAAGAGTAAAAAGAGAAGGTAAACTCCCCAGGAGAATGCATGAAGTTTCGATTGAAAGTGGTACTAAACTATCGGAAGTTTTGATATTGTCAGGGCTTTGCAAAACCAAAGAGGATGCCGCTAGAAAAATTGCTCAAAAATCTATATTTATTGACGGCCAACAACCACAAAAAGACATTATTTGGCCGGAAACAGCTTTCAGTGTTCAGATTGGAAAAAAGACTATAAAAAATGTTAGACAAGTTGTGTTAAAATAACTCCTCGTTTAGTTTTTAGCTCTTTTAAATTTTAAAGAGCTGTCCGATTTTCAATCTCGTTAATTTTATTCCTCAAGAAACCTAGACAAACAAAAAGGAGAGTGTCATGAATAAAAATAGCAAGGAGGGTATCTATTATATCTTCTACAGTATCCTGGTGATTGTTCTCTGGGGACTTGTCCCTGCTTTCGCCAAAATTGGTAATTTACCCGGTGGATTAACTACACTATACGTCAACTGGTTTGCTGTCGTTGGTGTTTTTATAATTATGATCTTCACCGGAAGAATGAATCAGTTTGCAAAACCGCAGCCATACAAAAAGTTGGTTTTTGTTGGTTTGATTTGGCCACTTGCATATTCGATTCTTTACTTTACATCGATAAACAAGGGGAGCGCATCACTGACAACCATTGCCAACTATACTTGGCCGATCATGTATTTTATTCTTGCATCAATTTTTGCAAGAAAAAGATTCAGCGGTCGCAATTGGATTGTTGTTGTTCTTGGAATACTTGCAGTCGCTATACCGATTCTTATAGGAGGTGATCTAAAACTATTAATACTTCCTCTAGGACTAGCAATTGGGGCTGCGCTTACACAATCGGTTTACTCACTTATAACCGAGAAATTTAACGAAGATGCCTGGTTAATCACATTTGTTGTAGAGCTGGTAACAGCAATAGGTTCGACAATCTACGTGCTGATTTTCGAACACTTTAGTTTACCGGATCTTAAGACACTTGGTTACCTGGCCTTCATTGGCATTCTGTCCAATGGTGTAGGATTTTGGGCATTTCTTAAAGCATCGCAAGAGTCGGCAGACAACACAGGTCACAAGACAACATTTCTTGTTCTTATGTGTCTAACGCCACTTGTGCAGGTTGTTCTCTTGCCAATATTTGGTGTCGAATCTGTTAGTCCAGCAAAAATGATTGGGGTTTTCCTGATCTGTATCGCGCTGGTAATTCATCGGATTTCGCCACAAAAGAAAATGGCAGGTTAACAATATTCAATAAACGAGGTAAGACCTCTTCTATAAAAAGGAGAGGTCTTTTTTTTGCTTATATAGTGGAAAATTTATACGAATAATAGTACTATCAATCTATGGAAAAAGTAATTGAGATAAATGATGTGCTTACCAGGGGAGTTCAGCAAGTTTTGCCCAATAAAAAAGGACTTTCTGAAATAATGTGTGACAGAAGAATTAAACTTTACCAGGGGTTTGATCCCTCTGCGCCATCTCTTCATCTTGGAAATTTTGTAGGCTTAATGAAGTTAAGACAATTCCAGAAGTTGGGTCACGAAGTAATTTTCTTGGTAGGTGATTTTACCGGAATGATAGGAGATCCCACCGATAAACTGGCAACAAGAAAAAAACTGACCCGAGATCAAGTGTTAGAAAACGCCAAAGCTTGGTACAAACAGGCAGGAAAAGTTCTTGATTTTAAAGGTAAAAATCCTGCAAAAATTATTTTCAATTCAGAGTGGAGCGACAAAGTCACTTTCAAAGATATCATCGAAATTACCTCTAACCTCACAGTACAACAAATGATTGAAAGAGATATGTTCCAGGAAAGGCTTAAGCAGAATGAGCCAATATATTTACACGAATTTCTTTATCCCGTTGCCCAAGGATATGACTCCGTTTTTATGGATGTAGACCTGGAGATTGGTGGAAATGATCAACTATTCAACATGATGGTTGGAAGAACACTCATGAAAGCTATTAAAAATAAAGAGAAATTCGTTTTGACAACAAAGCTACTTGTAGACAAAGAGGGTAAAAAAGTTGGAAAAACAACAGGTAATGCACTTTTCCTTGACTCCAACCCGACCGACTTTTATGCAGGAATAATGTCTTTTCCAGATGAAGTTATTCTACTTAGTTTTGAACTATTAACAGAAATTTCCATGAATGGTCTGGAACAAAAAATCAAGAACGATCCTATGGGAGAAAAAAAGCACCTTGCTTTTGAAATTGTAAGTTTTCTCTGGGGTGAAAGTGCTGCGAATGAAGCACAGAAAAAATTTGAAAAAACGTTTCAGGAAAGAGCACCTGAATTTAAGACAGAAATATTAATCGGTAAGTCTTTATCGGAAACAATATCCCCATACACAGCATTGGGGTCAATATCCGACGCTAAACGTTTAATTCAACAAGGTGGAGTTGAAATTAATGGAAAAAAAGTATTGGATCCAAATTACAAATCAAAAGTAGGGGAGAAAGTCAAAATCGGTAAGAAAACTTTTGGCATAACGGTAAATAAATAATACGCTTATGTTAGGCAAAAAAGGTAAAAAAATATTCGTAGTTATTGTAATTGTTTCATCAATTGCACTGCTTTTGGGAGCGATATTGCCGTATATTCTTTACTCCCGCTAATCTAAATGGATTTGACTACTCCAATTACAGAGCTTCCAAGAATCGGACCTAATTTTGCCAATAAATTTGAAAGGCTTGGAGTTAACTCTCTTGAAAGTCTTTTTTATCATGTTCCTTCAAGATATGTAGACTATTCAAATATCACTACGGTTAAAAATCTTCGGGCAGGGGAAGTTGTGACAATTCACGCAACAATTGTTTCCCTTAAAAACATTTACTCAAAAAGGGGGCTTAAAATGCAGATAGGTTCAGTTGAGGACTCAACCGGAAAGATTGCCGTTCTTTGGTTTAATCAGCCATTCTTGGTTAAAACTCTTTATCCGGGAAGAGTTGTTTCTCTGTCGGGCAAAGTGGGTTTTTTTAATAGAAAGCTTTGCCTCACCACTCCCGAATATGAAATTTTGGATGAAACAGACTCGGAAACTATGCATACGGGACGACTTGTGCCGATATACCCCGAAACTGCAGGACTTTCCTCAAAATGGATAAGAAGAAAAATAAAAGAAGCATATGACATTGCATCAATTAAGGAATATTTACCTAAAGATGTTTTAACTGAAAACAAAATTGTTGGGATTAACGATGCCATCAAGTTTGTCCATTTTCCTGAAAATATTTCTCAAGCAGAGACGGGAAGAAAAAGACTTGCTTTCAATGAACTTCTCGGACTTGAACTTAAAAGCTTAATCCGTAAGCTCAATTGGAAAAGTAATAAGTCCGCCCATAAACTCGTAATTGATAAAAAAGCCATCGACAGTTTTATTGATAGTTTGCCTTTTAAACTAACAAAATCACAGGAACATGTGATTGAGGAAATTCTTACCGATCTAAAAGGAAACATTCCTATGAACAGGCTTCTTGAGGGTGATGTGGGAAGCGGAAAAACAATTGTCGCAGCAATTGGCATGTTTGCTGCCTTTAGCCAAGGGTTTCAAAGTATTATTATGGCTCCAACTCAAATATTGGCCGAGCAGCACTATCAGACCCTAAAGGTAATTTTTGAGAAATTTAATATCCGAATTTCTCTTATTACAGGAACAAATAAAAAGATTGAGGTGGGGAGAACCGATATCTTTGTGGGTACCCATTCTTTGATTCAAAAAAGGCTGGATTTCGGGTCAAAGGGGATAGGATCAAGCGTTGCCTTTGTCGTAATTGACGAGCAGCACAGGTTTGGCGTTGAACAAAGAAAATTTTTGATCAAAAAGACGGGAACACCACATGTACTGACAATGACCGCTACCCCGATTCCCAGGACGGTTGCTTTAACCTCATATGGGGATATGGATCTTTCCGTCTTGACCGATATGCCCAAAGGCAGGCAAAAAGTTACAACATGGGTTGTTCCAGAGGAAAAAAGGCTGGGGGCTTATGATTGGATTCGGTCACAAATTAAATCATTCCGCTCACAATGTTTTATAGTTTGTCCCTTGATTGAGGATTCGGAAACCGAAACTCTGGCCGATGTAAAGTCCGTCACAAGTGAGTTTTTAAGGCTAAAATCGGTTTTTCCTGATCAGAAGCTGGGACTTTTACACGGCAGGCTTAAATCTAAAGAAAAAGAGGAGGTTTTGGATAAATTTAGAGACGGAAGCTATGACATCCTTGTTACAACTCCTGTAGTTGAGGTGGGAATTGATATTCCTAATGCAACTATTATGGTAATTGAGGCGGGGGAACGCTTTGGTCTTGCCGGACTTCACCAGTTGCGCGGTAGGGTGGGAAGAGGCGTCAAACAGTCTTACTGTCTGCTTTTTACCAATTTCCATTCAGGAAAGGCTTACACGCGTCTAAAGGCGATGGAAAAACTCTATTCCGGGTTTGAACTGGCCGAACTGGACCTTAAGATGCGCGGACCCGGAGAAATATTCGGAACAGCTCAGTCAGGTTTTCCCGAGCTTAAGGCTGCAAGTTGGTCTGACTTTGAGCTTATAAGAGC
>Ga0172375_10004718_pt1 | contig 19991 bp, 19 predicted proteins | sample LakKiv1m_FD_114537 | JGI IMG/M metagenome (GOLD analysis project Ga0172375, IMG submission 114537) | Freshwater microbial communities from Kabuno Bay, South-Kivu, Congo - kab_092012_11.1m | ecosystem: Environmental > Aquatic > Freshwater > Lake | place: Democratic Republic of the Congo...
CAAAAGTCACAGATTGTCATTCCGAACGAAGGTGAGGAATCTTATACCCCATTGATTATAAAAGATTTCTCGTTTCACTCGAAATGACAAATTGTCCTGTTTTGGGACTTTTGCAAGAGCCTCCCATTGCTGAAGATTATTAATTATGAAATCAATAACCTGTTTATGTTCATCTTTACCGTTTCCCTGAATTGAAAAAGGCTGGCCGAAAACCATGTGGATAGGTCGGTTACGGTTTATGGGTCCTGCATCCTTAAGGTATTTGCCATTCTCCCAAAAATCTGTCTTAACAGCCACAGGTAAAACCTGCACACCTGCGGCCCTGGCAAGCTTGATGCCGAGAGAATTAAATTCCTCCGGAATAAATTCTACAGTCCGGGTACTCTGGGGAAAAATGATGACGGAAGTTCCCCTGGCTAAAAATTCCTTCCCTTTGATCATAACCATTTGAAAATCTTCCCGGGGATTGTTTCTTTTTACAACTATGGGGTCCCGAGCGCGCATTACGGGTCCAAATAAAGGATGCTTGACCAGGCCTTCTTTGACTACAAAAGTTACCTCCATAAGGGGTGCAATAATGCAGGGAAATACAAAGGTCTCCAGGGTGCTCATGTGGTTACTGATAAAAACTACAGGTCCCTGACAAGAAATCAAGTTTTCTAACCCGCTTAAGTGAAAACGTCCGCCGCAGCCTTCTATTAATTTGAATACTCTATAAGAGGACTCTGCCCAGGCTTTTCTATCGTAAAAGCCCTTGACAGCCACGGAACGTGATCTGATAATTTCTCTTGTGTATCCTCCTACAAAATACCAGCGAGTATTTAGAAATAACCGGTCCCCAAGCAAACGAGGGTGATCTTCAGAAGTATCATAGGAGGAACCAGTGAAAAACGATTCCATATTTATCGCAAAGATTGGGAGATATTTGCCTTGCTCCTTACTTTTCAGCTCCTGTAAAGAGATCCTTGAGCTTTTCCTTAAAAGATTTTGATACTTCATCCCCGTTTATTTGTGCAAATTCTTCGAGGATTTCTTTCTGCCGAGGGGTCAGCTTCCTTGGCACATCCACATAAACCCTCATAATCTGGTCTCCTCGGCCCCGGCCTCCGAGTATAGGGATGCCCTTTCCTTTTAGATAGAATATTCTTCCTGAAGGTGTTCCTTGTGGAATTTTGATTTTGGATGTTCCTTCAATAGTTGGAACCTCGATTTCGGATCCAAGGGCTGCTTGAGGGAATGACAAAGGAACATCGCAATACAGGTCATTCCCTTCTCTTTTAAAGAATGGATGCTCTTCAATATTGAGGACAATATAAAGGTCTCCTGGAGGACCACCGTAAAGACCCATCTCTCCCTCGTTAGAGATTCTGAGCCTTGAGCCTGTGTCCACACCTGCGGGTATTTTTACTTCTATGCTTTTGATTTTTCTGACTTTGCCTTGCCCTTTACAAGACTTGCACGGGTCTGTAATAATCCTTCCCGCACCGCCACACTTTTCGCATGTTTTGGAGATGCTAAAGAAACCCTGCTGAAATCTCACCTGACCAACCCCTTTACAATTCGGGCATGCAGCAGGCGATTTCCCAGGGGCAGAGCCCGTTCCACCGCATTCAGAACAGTTTTCCCATTTCGGCACTTCTATAGTTTTCTCCGTGCCAAAAGCCGCTTCCATTAGTGTTATATCAAGATCGTATCTAAGGTCATTGCCCTTTGCCGGCTTCGGCCTGCGGCGGCCAGTAAATGTTCCAAAGAAATCTCCAAAGATATCTTCAAATATATCTCCAAAACCTGTACCAAATGGTCCAAAACCTGCTCCGACCTCTTCCGCAGTCCCGAACCTGTCATAATTAGCCCTTTTCTCAGGGTTAATCAGGCAGGAGTATGCCTCGTTTATCTCTTTGAATTTTTCTTCCGCTTCTTTGTTCCCCGGGTTCCTGTCAGGGTGGTATTTAAGGGCAAGCTGTCTGAACGCCTTCTTTATATCAGCTTCAGATGCATCCCTTGATACGCCAAGAATCTCGTAATAGTCCTTCATATTAAGTAGTCAGTAGTCAGTGTCAGTAGTCAGTAGTTAAGAGTCTTTATTCTTACCCTTTATTACTGACCACTTGCTACCTGCTACTTTCTATTTTTCTCCTTTGTCCTTATCAACTTCCTCAAATTCTGCTTCAACAACTTCTTCTTCAGGGCCTTTTGCACCAGCCTCTGCTCCAGTTCTGGCAGCGCCCGCACCAGCCTCTGCTCCAGCACCCTTATATATATGTTCTGCCAGTTTGTGGGATGCCCTTGTGAGGTTTTCTATTGCAGATTTAATTTCGGATACTTCATTGCTCGTGTCTTTTGCCTTTTTGCAACTTTCGAGGGCATCCTGGATTTCTTTCTTCTCAGATTCAGTCAGTTTATCACCATAATCCTTTAAAGACTTTTCCACTGTATAGATCAGTGTATCAGCCTCGTTCCTTACCTCTGCAAGCTGTTTCTTCCTTTTATCTTCGTCTGAATGTGATTCGGCGTCACGCATCATCTTTTTTATCTCGTCTTCGCTGAGGCCACTCGATGCGGTTATCCTTATAGACTGCTCTTTACCTGTACCAAGATCTTTTGCAGCGACATGCAGTATGCCGTTCGCATCGATATCGAATGTTACCTCTATTTGCGGGATTCCTCTTGGAGCTGGCGGAATGCCGAGGAGCTCGAAATTACCGAGGAGTTTGTTATCTGTAGCCATCTCCCTTTCGCCCTGACATATCTTGATTGAAACAGCAGGCTGGTTATCTGTTGCTGTGGAGAATATCTGGCTTTTCTTTGTCGGAATAGTTGTATTTCTTTCTATTATTTTTGTAAAGATTCCACCAAGTGTCTCTATCCCAAGGGACAGAGGGGTAACATCAAGAAGAAGCACCTCTTTAACTTCCCCTTTCAGAACAGCAGCCTGTATCGCAGCTCCTACCGCGACTACCTCATCAGGGTTCACAGTTTTATTAGGTTCCTTGCCAAAAAAGCTTTGCACCGCCTGCACGACCTTAGGCGTCCTGGTCTGGCCACCTACGAGCAAGACTTCATCTATATTTGATGAAGAGAGGTTTGCATCGGACAAGGCATTTTTGCACGGGCCTATCGAGTTTTCGATGAGGTCTCCAACAAGCTGTTCAAGTTTTGCCCTGGACAGTTTCATAAGCAGATGTTTGGGGCCCGTTGCATCTGCAGTTATAAACGGAAGGTTTATCTCTGTCTCCATAGCGTTCGAAAGCTCTACCTTTGCTTTCTCAGCAGCTTCTTTCAGCCTCTGTAACGCCATCTTATCACTTTTAAGGTCTATGCCCTGGTCTTTCTTGAACTCTTCAACCATCCAGTCTATAATCCTTAGGTCAAAGTCATCACCACCTAAATAGGTATTGCCATTTGTGGATTTTACCTCTATAACACCTTCTCCAATCTCTAAGATTGATATATCAAATGTTCCTCCACCAAGATCATAGACTGCAATCTTTTCCTCTTTCTTTTTGTCCATGCCATATGCAAGTGATGCGGCTGTTGGTTCATTTATTATCCTAAGGACATTAAGTCCTGCAATCCTTCCAGCGTCCTTTGTAGCCTGTCTCTGACTGTCGTCAAAATAGGCAGGCACTGTGACAACCGCATCAGATACCGGTTCTCCTAGATAATCCTCAGCAGCCTGTTTGAGCTTTTGAAGGATCATTGCTGATATCTCCGGTGGAGAATAACGCTTACCTCTTATTTCAACATGGGCATCACCATTAGATGCTTCAATAATTTTATAGGGAAGTCTTTTCTTTGCATGCTCTACTTGCGGCGAGTTATATTTCCTTCCCATAAGCCTCTTTATTGAAAATACTGTGTTTTCAGGATTTGTTATCGACTGTCTTTTTGCAATCTGTCCTACAAGTCTTTCTCCCTTTTCTGTAAAGGCCACAACTGATGGAGTTGTTCTGGTCCCTTCCTGGTTTGGAATTACAACCGGCTCTCCGGCCTGAACAACTGCCACAACTGAGTTTGTAGTTCCAAGGTCAATTCCAATTGCCTTTCCCATTTTTAAGATTCCTCCTCTATGTTTATATTTATCTTCATTTCTTCTTCTGCCTTTTCCTGACTAACTACTGTTTTTTTTGATACTGCAACAAGAGACGGCCTTAATACTTTATCTCTGAACATATATCCCCTCCTGAACTCCTCCACAACTGTCTTTTCATCAACATCGTCCCTCTCAACCTGCGTCATAGCATGATGTACCAAAGGGTCAAAAGGTTTGCTATTTGCCTCTATAGGGCTCAGACCGAATTTTTCGAGTGTCCTCTGAAGTTCTTTTAATGTTATTTCTACTCCCTGTACGAGCCCTTCAGAAACACTGTTCGTAGCATGCTTCAAAGCCATCTCAAGGTTATCAATAACGGGTAACAGCTCATAAAGAAGACTTTCATTGCCATATTTAAATATTTCTTCTTTATCCTTATTAACCCTTTTCTTATAATTTTCAAATTCAGCATAAAGCCTTAAATATTTATCATTTATCTCCCGAAGCTCTGCGGTTAGCCGTTCTTTTTCATCAGCCGCTTCTTCAAAGCTACCTTTCGCTTCTGTTTCTTCTTTATTCGAACTTAATTGATTTTCACTCATCTCGTGCTCTTGCAATGTTATGCCCACCCTTCTGCAAGCATTTCTGTAATAAACTTTGCTGTATTATCAACTATGTAAATAACCTTTTCATAATCCATCCTTGTAGGTCCGATTATACCTACAACACCGGCCGGCCGGCCATTTTCCCTGCACGCAGCAACTACCATGCTTAATTTTTTCATCTCATCCATCGAAATTTCCGAGCCGATTAATATCTGAACACCGTCAATCTCTGAGACTTCATCAAGCAGCTTTATTATAGTATGTTTGTCCTCTATTGCCCTTGATAACTCCCTTATTTTTTTTAGATCAGCGAAATCGGGGAGATCGAGTACATCTGAAAGTCCTGATACAAAAAGGTCGCTATGTGGAAAAGAAAGCGCTTCCCGACATATCCTCATTGCCTTTAAAATAAGCCTATCACATTTGGTCTTTTCTTTTGACATTTCTTTTAAAACCATTAGTCTTATCTCATTAAATGTACGTCCGAAGAATTCAGAGTTAAGGTAACTGGCAATCCTGTTGAGATCTTTCTGGGTAAAGTCAGGATCAAAGGATATAACCTTGTTTTTAATCAGCCCTTCATCTGTAAATAATATCACGGCTACTTTATTAGCTTTGAATTTAAGAAGTTCAATTCTTTTCAGGATCGTCTTATCAAGCCCTGGAGATGCCGCAATCCCAATGTAATGAGATAACTTAGAGAGGGTTTTCGTTGTCTCACCTAGAAATACATCTAGGTTATTCCTTAATGCCTCGAGTCTTTTATAGACCTCCTGCAGAATGTCTAGGTTTGAATAGTAATATTTCTGCTCAACAAGTGCATCCACAAAGAATCTGTAACCCATGTCTGTTGGTACCCTGCCTGCCGATGTATGGGGTTGCGTAAGGAATCCCATATCTTCGAGATCTGCCATTATATTCCTTATAGTAGCCGGTGAAAGCCCAAAAGAATACCTTTTAGTCACAACCCTTGAACCCACAGGTTGAGGAGAGCTAATATAGCTCTGAACAACTGCGCAAAGGACTTTTTTAGTTCTTTCATCAAGCATTTGCATCTTTAGCACTCTCAGTGGTTAAGTGCTAATAATTTAGCAATTAACTGCCTGATGTGTCAAGTGGTTGGCTTAGGCGATTGGATTCGATTAACTCAAAGTTTGTCCATTAAAATTTCATTTTTTAACCAGAAGCTCTGCCTTTTTTTATCTCCTCTTCCTTGAAGAATTTTTTGTACAGGATTTCCCACTCAGGACTTCCTTCAACTAGCTTTTTTGAAAATGACTGAAGTTTCCTCCTGACAGCAGAATCGATTTCTTCCCCTATCTTCAGTTCCGAAATAATACTTCTTTTAATCTCAGTCCTTATCTTACTTTCTTCCTCTGTAACTTCAATTAGTTTCTTTTCTTTAAGCCCTTTGAGAAGTATATGACTCAGGTGCGTGATCTTATCATCAGAGAGCATCATAATATAAGGTTTCTTTCTTTCACAAGTTTCTGCTTTGTAAGTTCAAAAAGTTTTCTGTAATCCATATGGCCTTGCTCTATTTTTGAGGAATGTTTTCTTAACAGTTCCCTGACCTCTTCGTTCAACCTGTCCTCTACCGTAAGTTCATTCAGGATAAGTTCTTCCGTCTCTAATAGGAGTTTTTCTATAGGTACGGCTGGCTTAAAGAGTGCCTTGGATATGCTATTTTCTACTAGCTTTTTTGCTAAGAGAGGAACCCAGGCTTTTGGGACCCTCATTCTACTTTTCCGCAAAAGCAAGCAATGCTATGCTTCTTGCCCGATTTATAGACTCCGTCAATTCTCTCTGATGCTTTGCACAGTTACCTGTCATTCTTCTGGGAAGGATCTTCCCACGTTCGGTGAGATAGCTCTTGAGAACCTTGATATTTTTGTAATCTATGTACTCTGCTTTTTCCGAACAAAATCTGCAAAACTTTCTTCTCTGGAATCTCTTGTGCTGCAAGTTAACTCCTTTCTTTCTTAATCCCCCCCTTCCCCGCTTTAATAAAGGGGGATTATTTTATTTTCTTTTGTGTTAACATTCGAAAAATTGCTTTACTTTCCCTCTTTTTAAAATGGTTCTAAATCGGTAGTTTCCTCAGGCGGAATGGTATCCCCTTCTACTTGCTCCTGGGTACCTCCCCTCTTTGAAAGAAACGTTACAGATTGTGCAATTACCTCGAACTTGCTCCTCTGTTGCCCATTCGATTCCCATCTTCTTTCCTGAAGTCTGCCTTCAACAAGAACAGAGCTCCCCTTGTTAAGATATTTGCTGCAGGATTCTGCCTGTTTTCCGAAAACTACATTGTCTATAAAAGTCGTCTCCTGTTTTGCCTCGTCAGCCTGCTTATACCTGTAGTTCACCGCAAGCCTGAAAGATGCCACAGGCGTACCTTGCGGGGTATATCTTAGTTCAGGATCTTTTGTAAGGTTACCTATGAGTATTACCTTGTTATACATCTACCCCTCCCCACTTTTTTGTTCAGCAGGTTCTGAAACAGCTTCAATTTTTTCAAGTTCACGCGCCTGCTTCGCATTAAGCTTTATGATTATATATTTTAACACAGCATCAAAGACCTTGTAGAGCTCCTCTAGCTTTTTAATTGCAGCAGGTGGTGTCTTATAGAACAAAAGTACATATAACCCCTTCTTTTGTTTTTTAATCTCGTAAGCGAGTTTCTTCCTGCCCCAGATATCTACCTTAAGAACCTCGCCCCCCTGATCCGCAATGAATTCTTTAATCTTTGTAATAGCTGCCTCTGCTTCTTCATCAGCAAGCGCTGCATCAAGAATAACAATATTTTCATATATATTCATTCAAGATTCTCCTTAATTATTATTTTCACCTGAAAATACCTTTGTAACACACCCCCACCCCTCTTAATAGAGGGGAGTTCAGCGCTTTCCCCTCTAAAAAGAGGGGATTAAGGGGTGTGTATTTTCATTCCCCTTTGTGCTACTTTGTCAGCATGAATGTTTCATTATGATTTTCAGCCCTCCCTAAAGAAAAGCAAAAAATCTACTTTATATAACATAGCAAACAAGATAAAATCAACTTATTTCAGCAAATTATGGTCTTTACCTGGACACTGGTTTATAATATCTTGCAATGTCGCTGCTTGCATCTATAGATACAGGTTCCAACACGATCAGACTCCTGATCGGAAAGGTTAGAGATAATAGGATAGACGAGGTATTTTATGACCGGAAGATAACACGATTAGGCAATGGTGTTAATCAGACTGGAAGACTTCAAGATAAAAACATTGAAGCCTCAATAGCAGTACTCGAGGAATTCACTTCTATTATTTCAAGACATGGAGTTAAGCATATAAAGGCTGTTGCTACAAGCGCCGTGCGTGAAGCCTCTAACTCAGATTTTTTTATAAAAAAGGCATTTACTCATACAGGCATCTCTATAGAGGTTATATCAGGCAGAAAAGAAGCCGACTTAATACTTAAAGGTATTATCTCATCCTTTCCGGACTCGACACCCATCACTCATAAATCATTCCTCATTGTTGATATGGGAGGGGGGAGTACAGAATGGATTTTTTATAAAGAAAACTACCCCGTTGACATGGGAAGTATTCCCATCGGGGTTATAAAACTTGCAGAGAAGATTAAAACTGACCCTGTTTCTGAGGCCGATATTGCAGAGTTGAATAAGGAAATCCTATCATTTTTAGACAGCCTTAAAACCAGGATCGGACAATATATAGAAAGAGATACATACCTTATTGGAACTGCCGGCACCTTTACTACTATTGCCTCGATTGACCTCGGACTCGAGACCTATTCAAGGGAGAAAATACATCTCCATAATTTAACTCTAAAAAGATTGCAGGCTATAAGCAAAAAACTCATAGCCCTTCCCCTTGGGGAAAGAAAAAAAGTTATCGGGCTTGAACCCGGCAGGGCAGACTTGATTATACCGGGCGTACAATTTACAATTAATACGATGGAATTTTTTAAGTTTGACGAATTAACTATAAGCGATTATGGACTTCTTGAAGGAGTGCTTCTCGAGATCCAAAACAAAAAGAATGAAAAAAATATTCCAGAGACCAGATAGTCTTAAACAGGCGCCATTCAGATTCTGTCCCGGCTGCGGACATAGCATTATCCACAGGCTGATTGCAGAGTGTATCGACAATTTAGGTATCAGGGAAAAAGTAGTGGGAATTGCTCCGGTTGGATGCGCTGTATTTGCCTATGACTATTTTAATTTTGACGTACTTGAAGTTGCACATGGCAGACCTCCTGCTGCAGCAACCGGACTCAAACGCACAATGCCTGGCAGGATAATTTTTTCTTATCAGGGGGATGGAGATCTTGCTGCTATCGGAACAGCCGAAATAATTCACGCTGCTAACAGGGGAGAAAACATATCAGTATTTTTTGTCAATAACGCAATATACGGGATGACCGGTGGTCAGATGGCACCTACTACGCTCCCGGGACAGAAGACGACCACGACCCCTTCAGGGAGAAAGGTCAAAATAGCAGGTTATCCCCTGCGTATATCAGAACTCCTGTCCACAATTGAGGGTGTTTCATACATTGCAAGGACATCTGTAGACTCATATAAAAACCTGATAGATACAAAAAAAGCAATCGGGAGGTCGTTCGAATACCAGATGGAAGGCAAAGGGTTCAGTCTTGTCGAGATACTTTCACCATGTCCCGTTGACTGGGGACTTTCTCCCAAAGATTCAATAAAATGGCTTCGAAAAGAAATGATATCTGTGTATCCGCTCGGGACATTAAAAGATAAACCTAAACGTTGCATAAAAAGTGAGGCAGATATGCTGAAAAAACCCCGCCAAAGTGATAAAATTTTATTCTGATACACATGACTGTACATTTAACCTTTAGTGCATTTTGCAGAAAGGCTGGCTGGCCAGGCTGAGGGCTGTAAGGTATCACTGGTCGGGCTTTTTTCAGCATATCTGCCTCACAAATTGAACAAAAGTTATGCAACTGGTGGATAAATTTAAGGAGATAGGATAACTGGAAAACAGAATTATAATAGGAGGCTTTGGCGGTCAGGGAATACTTTTTTTGGGAAAAATCCTTGCATATGCAGGTATGCTTGAGAACAGGGAGATAACATGGTTTCCATCTTATGGAGCGGAAATAAGGGGAGGAACTGCAAACTGCACCGTGATTATCTCGGATGAGTTAATAGGCTCTCCAGTTGTTAAGAATCCCGATACATTAATTGTCATGAGTGATGCATCTCTTAACAAATTCCAGCCAGGGCTTAAACAGAATGGTTTACTTATATTCGATTCATCTCTTATCAAAGAGCCTTTATTGCGGGATGACATTGAAATTGTAGGAACTCCTGCAACAAAGATATCAAGTAAAATTGGTAACATAAAATCTGCTAACATGTTTTTACTAGGCGTATTCATTGCAAAAACTGGGCTGTTGAAGGAGGCATCTTTATTTGAGGCTATTGAGAGTTCAACGCCGGGCAGGAAAAAGAAATATATTGGAATAAATAAAAAGGCTGTTACTGAAGGGATACAGTTCATTGAAGATAAGAAAGGCTAAGATTTTTGATCTAAAGCAGGTTCATAAGCTCATAAATGATTTCGCAAAGAGGGAGGAGATGATCCCGAGGTCTCTCAATGAACTCTACGAAAACCTGAGAGATTTTGTTATATGCGAAGATAACGGAAATATATGCGGCGTATGTGCACTGCACATTATGTGGGAAGACCTTGCAGAGATACGTTCACTCGCAGTGGATAAGAAATACCAAAAAAAAGGCATAGGTAAAAACCTTGTTGCAAATTGCATCAAAGAGGCAAAGACCTTAGGCATAAAGAGGATTTTTGCATTGACTTACCAGCCGGAATTTTTCAAAAAAATAGGTTTTGTTGAGATTGATAAATCAAGCCTTCCTCAGAAAATATGGGGAGATTGTTTGCGATGTCCCCGGTTTCCAGAATGCAACGAACATGCAGTTATTAAAAATCTGTAAACCCCGTATCACGGACTTATGTCCGCAGCTAAAGGGGATATAGGGGGATTACTTAAAATTTAAAAAGATTTTTTGCCTTATTTAATCTTTCAGATAATCAGGTTTTTACAACACTTCTGTAAAAGCATGTTCTATGTCCTGTATGGCAAGCGCCTGAGCCGTGCTGAACTACCTTAACAAGCAGAGCGTCTTCATCACAGTCGTACAAAATTTCCTTAACCTCCTGAACATGGCCTGATATCTCTCCTTTCTTCCAGTATTTCTGTCTCGAGCGTGACCAGAAATGCGTAAATCCTGTCTCAAGTGTCATTTCAAGGGACTTACTGTTCATATAGGCCATCATCAAAACATCACCGTTTGCTGCGTCCTGTATAATGGCTGGTATTAAACCTTTATCATCATATTTAAGTTCAGGTATCATATTACCTCCTTAAAATATTAAAGCTTATATCCAATCTTCCTCAAAAACTCTTTTCTCTGAGCTTTATCTTCAGCTTTCTCTACCTCTTTAGGGGAAAAACCGTCAATTACACCGAGCACACCTTTGCCCTGCGATGTTTCTGTTACAACCACTTCAACTGGATTTGCTGTTGCGCAGAAAACCCTGCAAACCTCAGGACAATTCTTTACCTGATTGAGAACATTAATGGGAAATGCATCTTTAAGGAGGACGCAAAAAACATGGCCAGAGCCCAATTCCTGGAGGTTTTTGATACATATATTAATAAGTTCGATATCATTGCCTTCTGTCCTTATCAGACAGGGGCCTGAAGCCTCTGCAAATGCAATGCCAAATTTTGCCTGAGGGACAGTCGTTGCTAGGACCTCATAAAGATCTTCTGCCGTTTTTATAAAATGTGTTTGTCCAAGGATGATATTACAGCCTTCTGGAATATCTAGCCTTATTACCTTTAACTCCACTTAGCACCTCCGTTTTATTATGGCATAAAGGGTTAGTAACAAGTAAAATTAAACTGTTGTCTTTTGTTTCAAACCTGACGCCCCACAATTTTTAAGTATGCTATAATGAAAATAAATTTTCCTGAAGATGTCAAGACTTAAATGTCAAAATATGGCTACTGGCGGCAAGTCCAAATCAATCTTCCGCTTTTTACTTATTATCTGTTACCTTTTGCTTTCACATTCACTGTCAAACGGTGCGGAAATAATCGGGCCTGAAGTAAAGTTGCAAAACAATGAAATTTATGTCACAACCGCCCTTTCTCTTGAGGAAAAATACATCGAGGAACTGAAGAACGGAATACCAAAGGAATTTATATTTTATATAGACCTTTTCAAGGTCTGGAAAATATGGCCGGATGAGTTTGTACTCGGTAATCTCTTCGTAAGAACTTTGAAGTGCGATCCAGTAAAAATGGAATACTTTGCAACCTCAAATGATGGGGCTACCCTCGTAGAAAAAAGATTCAAGTCATTTGAATCCATGATAAGATGGACAATGAACATCCACAACCTGAAGCTTGTTAATACAAGAGAACTTGAATCAGGAGCATATTTTATAAGAATAACTGTTGAGTCTAAGATAAGAAAATTACCCCCCATTATAGGACACTTTTTAATTTTTTGGTCTGAAAATGAATTTAAAATCAAGAAGGACTCTTCTTTTTTTAACATAGGTGCAGTCAAATGAGGAATCTCCGTTTTGGCATCTCCCTGGCAACAGTATTTCTTCTAGTGATTATTTCCTTTGGAGTTGAATTGCATTACATGAGACTCAAGGCAGCGCCATTTTTAACAAAGCTCATCCTTCTTTCACTTTTAAACCTGACCATTATCGCTTTGCTGGTTCTAATGTTTTTTGTAGCTAAAAGCCTTGTAAAACTATACTTTGAGAGAAGGAATAAGGTGCTTGGATACAAGTTTAAAACAAAACTCGTAGTTGTTCTAGTTGTCCTGACCTTGATACCTGCTGCCTTTTTATTTATTGTATCGAGCGGTCTTATTACAAATTATATAGAACGATGGTTCACTCCACAATTAAAACAGCCTTTGGATAGGTCAATAGAAATTGCAAAAACTTTTTATGAGATTGAAAGACAGAAGGCGCTTGATTATGCAAAGTCGCTATCAAAGGGCAAAACAACCCCGGGCAATTATAATGTCAGACATCTTGCAGACATACCAGAAAATGCTACTGAAACTGTACGGGCTGCATTTGAAGGTAAGGCAGATGTCGAAGTCATATCAGGTGAAAAAGGAGATACTGTCCGGGCAGTTGTGCCTGAATACAAAGAAGGCAAACAGACAGGCATAATAGTCATCGAAACCTCTATACCCAGGAAAATCACTGATAATGTAGAAAAAATCAAGGATGCCTATGAAAATTATCTGACACTCGAAACATGGAAAGTGCCGATAAAAGTAAATTACCTTTTAATCCTTGGGTTCCTCACCTTGATTGTTGTTTTCATGGCCTTATGGGTTGCCCTCAGGATTGCGGCAGGAATAACGGAGCCTATACAGAGCCTCGCACAGGCAACAGAGCAGGTTGCTGCTGGCGACCTCAATATAAAAGTCGCTCTTAATAGGGAGGATGAGATAGGACTTCTTATAAACTCATTCAATCATATGGTAAAAGAGTTGAAGGATGGGAAAGAATCATTACAGGCTGCATATCTGGACTCTGATAAACGAAGACTTTTTATCGAAAATATACTTGATAACATAAATTCCGGCGTTATTATGCTTGACACCTCAGGGAGCATATCTATGATAAATGGCGCTGCATGTACAATACTTAATATCAAACCTGAAGAAGTTATTAATAAGAGTTACAGGGAACTTATATCAATGATAAATTCTGATGAACTCCAGAACCTTGTCAGGGGGATAGAAGGGCGGGAATTCAAGGGTGTTGAAAAAGAAATAAAAGCAATCATAGGTAATAAGAGGGCTAGCCTCAGGGTATTCATAACCAGTCTCAAGGATTCTCAAAAATACATCGGTCTCCTCGTTGTCTTTGATGATCTTACCGATATCATAAAGGCTGAAAAAGCAATTGCATGGCAGGAGATCGCAAAAAGGGTCGCGCATGAAATAAAAAACCCTTTAACGCCTATTAAACTATCGACAGAACGTATGATAAAGAAATGGGAGAACCGGGATACCGATTTTGACCAGGTCTTTAAACGGTCTGCAAAAACCATTATAAAGGAAGTGGACAGCCTCAGGAAATTAGTTGATGAGTTTTCGAGGTTTGGTAAGATGCCCGAAATAAATAAAACTCCAACATATATTCCGGCCATAATAGACGAGGTAGCTAATCTGTACAAAGGGTTTAAGGGTGTAGAAATAAATGTATCGACACCAGATAATTCTATCCTGGTAGAACTGGACGGTGAGCAATTCAGAAGGGTTATGATAAATATATTTGAAAACGCAGTACAGGCAATACCTGACACCGGCAGTATTAATGTAACACTTAATTTTGATACCCTGTCTAATAGGGCATATATAAACATTGCAGATAACGGGCCAGGAATAAGGGACGAGGATAAGGAGAAATTATTTCTCCCATATTTTTCGACTAAAAAGGATGGCACCGGCCTGGGCCTCGCAATAGCAAGCAGGATTATAGCAGAACATAGAGGCTATATCAGGGTTAGGGATAATAAACCAAATGGCGCTGTTTTTACAATAGAGATCCCTATAAAGGACATTGCTATTTAGCTATGTCTTAAAGGAGAGTTAAAAATGACAGAGTCTCTTGTGCTTGTAGTAGACGATGAAGAAGGAATCCGTGAAAGTCTCTCAGGTATATTTGAGGATGAAGGATATAATGTTCTTGCATCAAGTTCTGGAGAAGAGGCGCTTAGAATTTTAAAAGAACAGAACCCGGAATTGATACTACTTGATGTATGGCTCCCGGGTATCGATGGTGTTCAGACACTTAAAGATATTAAAAACATGAAACCTGACTTACCTGTAATCATGATTTCGGGTCATGGAAATATAGAACTTGCTGTAAAAGCAACAAAGATGGGAGCATATGACTTTCTTGAAAAACCTCTTTCTCTTGAAAGGGTTTTGTTAGCTGCAAAAAGGGCGCTTGAACGACGAACACTCGAAATTGAAAATAAGACCCTCAAACAGGATTTAATAAAAAAATGGAGACTTATCGGCAATTCTCAAAAAATGAACCAGCTCAAACAACAGATAGACATGGCTGCACAGAGCAATAGCAGGGTATTGATACTCGGTGAGAGCGGTTCTGGTAAGGAGCTTGTTGCACACATCCTGCATGTTAAAAGTAATCGGATAGATAAATCCTTTGTTGAGATGAATTGCGCTGCGATACCTCAGGAGCTTATTGAGAGCGAACTATTCGGCCACGAAAAAGGGTCTTTTACCGGTGCATTTGAAAGAAAGAAAGGTAAATTTGAGCTTGCAGATCAGGGTACGTTATTTCTTGACGAGGTTGGTGATATGTCACTATCTACTCAGTCAAAGGTACTTCGAGTTATAGAAACTCAGGAGTTTCAGCGTGTCGGGGGCAACAGAAACATAAAGGTAGATGTCAGGATTATTACAGCCACTAACAAAGACCTCTGGGAAGAGGTAAGGAAAGGTAATTTCAGAGAAGATCTGTTTTACAGGCTTAATGTCATACCGATACTTGTTCCTCCTTTGAGGCGCAGAAAAGATGATATACCCGCACTCATTGAGTATTTTTTTAAGTATTTTGCTGCAGAGTACGGACAGAAACCGAAGAAGATAACGTCTGAGGCATTAAAGCTGTTGGAGGCGTATGACTGGCCCGGAAATATCAGGGAACTCAGGAATGTGATAGAAAGAGTTGTTATAATGACCCCGTCAGATACCGTAACAGCTAAAAACATAGTCATAGGGGAAGGGGAGTCAGCCCGTTCAGATTATTTCACATTTGAAACCCTGCGAGAGGCAAGAGACTCCTTTGAAAAAGACTTTATTACAAAAAAGCTTAAGGAAAACAATTGGAATATATCCAGGACAGCGGAACTCCTTAATATTGAGCGAAGCAACCTCCATAAAAAAATCAAGGCATACAACATAAAGACACCCTGACAAATTTTTAAACACATCGTTCTTCCTGAAACACCTTTTGCCCCACTTTTGTAAAGGGGCGGAGGGCTAACTGTCTTTCTCCCTTATATTTATAATCCTGTCAACGGCTACGACAATCCAGCCGCTTTCTGATTCAAGATGAACATCGTCCTCTCCGATCTCGATGAGTTTGCCCGTATAAACCATATCTGGTGTTTCTACGTCAACAATCTTTCCTACTAAATCTACCATATTACCTCCCATATGTTACTTTTGTTGCTAACAGCAATTGTACCATTTTCTCTTATGTTATGGGCAGTTAGAGTTTATGTATAGACTCTAATTAAAGCCTGACAAATATTGTCAGGTATCGGAATTAAAGACACTCATAATGATCATAAAAAACATTAAATTTCAATAAGTTATCTTCGGGCATAATTATTGCTTACGGAATATACAGTCATGAAATAACAAGGTTAACACAACAAGGAAGGACATCATGTTTACCGTTGCTATAGTTTTAGCAACCGTTTCACAAGTCTTTTCAGAAACTTGATAAGAGGAGGGCAAAAGTGTGGGAAAAAGGACCACCAAGAGAATACCTGTCAGTTTAGAGGCGGATCTCGTTTCCGGTAACATAACTTACAAAGCCTTTATTGCAAATATTTCAGAAAAAGGCTTATGTGTGATTGCAGCGCCAGGCGAAAAAGATTTTGCCAATTGTGGTGAAAGAACGTTTACGGTGAAAATCCATATCTCATCAGGACAATGTTTGAAATTACAGTGTAAAGCAACACGGTCCACCGGGGATGTATCCGAGCATTCGCCAAAGAAAATGGGCCTGGAAATTCCTGATCCCCCTGCTGAATTTAAAGAATTCTATAAGGCTTCTTACTATAAGGTAAAAAAGGAAATATCTCATGATGCCATTGCTGTTATCGGTATGGCCTGCTATTATCCAGGCGCCCCAAATCTGAAATCGTTCTGGGAAAATATCCTTGCGCGCAGAAGGGAATTTCGCCGGATACCTGACCAGCGTTTGCCTATATCCGAATATTATGATCCTGACCCTTCTGCCCCTGATAAGACCTATGCGAATCGGGCTGCAGTTATTGATGGATTTGAGTTTGACTGGATCAAACGGGGTATTCCGAAAACGGTTGTAGAGTCATCAGACATCGTCCACTGGTTAGCATTAGAAGTTGCTCTCCGGGTAATGGAAGATGCCGGGTACAGTCGTAAGAACATTCCTTCTGACCGTTCGGGAGTCATTCTCGGAAATACCCTGACAGGTGAGCACAGTCGATCACAGAATATGCGATTGCGCTGGCCCTATGTCAAAAAGATATTGAAGGCTGTCACTTCAAAGAGAGGGTTTCCCCCTGACGTAATTGCCGAATTGATTAACACTATGGAAGTATATTACAAGTCTGCTTTTGCTCCTGTTACTGAAGATACCCTGTCCGGTAATCTTTCTAATACCATTGCCGGGAGAATTTGCAATTTCCTGGATCTACGCGGTGGAGGATATATCGTAGATGGAGCATGTTCTTCATCTCTCATTGCAGTTGCTACGGCCGCTACAGCCCTGTCTAATGGCACTCTCGACCTTGCAATAGCCGGAGGTATTGATATTAGTCTGGATACATTTGAACTCATAGGTTTTGCCAAAACAAATGCACTGACGAGAGAAGATATGCAAGTATATGATCGCCGTGCCAGCGGTTTCATTCCAGGTGAAGGATGTGGCCTGGTTGTATTAAAAAGACTGCAAGATGCTCATGCTGACGGAAATTATATATATTCTGTTTTGCGGGGATGGGGAATATCTTCTGACGGGAAGGGAGGGATGACCGCGCCGAAAGCTCAAACCCAGGCCCTTGCAATACGGCGAGCCTACGGTAAGGCAGGTTACGACCTGCGCAACGTCGATTTTATCGAGGGTCACGGGACCGGGACAATCGCAGGAGATAAAGCAGAACTTAAGGGCATTGCAGATGCTATGGGCGATGAAAGCATCGATTCTCTCCGTTCCTGCGGTATCACATCTCTCAAATCGCTTATTGGTCACACCAAGGCTGCATCGGGAATTGGGGCCTTTATTAAGGCTGTCATGGCAGTGAACAGGCGTGTTATTCCGCCTACTGCGGGATGCAAAGAACCTAATCCTGTATTTCATGAGTCGGCTCGCAGAGTATATCCCGTTATACAGGGGGAAATGCGAAGCGCGGATGATTTGTTCCGTGCTGGAATATCAGGCATGGGGTTTGGAGGAATCAACTGCCATGTGACAATCGAATCGGCCGGGGAACCTGCAAAGCATATTGAACCTCCTATCGGAGAAAGAGAACTGCTTGTATCGCACCAGGAGACAGAACTTTTCGTTCTGTCCGCTGAGTCGCAGCAGAAAATGAATGAACGCGTAAATAATCTCAAAAACCTTGTTGAGGGGATTAGTATTGGTGAAATGGTTGACCTATCGAGGCACCTGACCGGAGATGTTTCTGCTGATAATACTTTTCGTATAGCCCTCATCGCTACCTCTCCTGAAGGGCTTATCAATTGTCTCGAGCGTGTAGCACAAATGCTCAGTACAAACGATATTTCCCGAGGTGCGAAGATGTTCAGCCCTAACCAGGATATCTGGGTGGGCAATTCAGTGTCGCGAAACCGCATTGGCTTCCTGTTTCCCGGGCAGGGATCTCAACAATTGAACATGGGGCGGCTCCTCGTTGAGCGTTACCCATGGGCCCGGCATTTCAGAGACGAGGTAGAATTATGGCTCTCTGAAACCGGACATGGCACAATAAGTGAATGCATTTATCGACCACTTGACCGGGCCCTCAACAGCGATCAAATCGATGGATGGAAAAAGATGCTTTCCCGTTCGGAAATAGCACAGCCGGCTACATGTATGACGTCGCTCTTATGGATTCGGTATCTTGAGAACCTCGGAATTAAACCCGTTGTTGCCGGCGGCCATAGCCTCGGTGAACTGACGGCTTTCTATGCTGCGGGCGCCTTCGACGCCAAAGCGCTGCTCTGCTTTTCAGCAATCAGAGGTAGAATGACTGCCGCTCCTGAAGATAATGCGGGAATAATGGCCAGTTTTGGCTGCAGCAGGGAAAAAGTTGAAGATCTGTTGAAGGAGATTGAAGGCTATGCTGTAGTCGCAAATATCAACAGCCCCACACAGACAGTGATATCCGGCGACAGATCGGCCGTAGAACAAGCAGTGCAGTTAGCATCACTTTCAGATATCAAGACAAAGTATTTGCCGGTTTCCAATGCCTTCCATTCACGATTTATGACTGATGCTGCCGACAAACTCTATCATCAGGCCCCCATCCCTGAAACTCTGAAAAGGACAAAAATTAAACTGATAACATGCATGGATGGCGAGGAGATTAAGCCGGGGACTAATCTGCGAAGCCATTTTGCAGAGCAAGTGACAGATAGGGTCGATTTTATCTCTTTGATCAACACTTTGAAAAAAGAGTGTGATCTTTTACTGGAAGTGGGTCCCGGCCGTGTGCTTTCGGATCTGGTCAAATCCATTACAGGAATAGATGGACCAGTCTGCCTTCCCATTGAATCAAGGTCAGGCGATGATCGTTCTTTGAATGTCTTTCTCGGGTGTTACTTTGTACATGGAGGTAAAATTAATTGGCCGGCCCTTTTCGAAAACCGGCTCGTAAGACCGTTTGTTTCTGCCTCAGAACGTATTTTTATTGACAATCCATGCGAACGTCCTTTTGCTCCTGCAGATGAAAATCGTTCACGTTCTCTTTTCACAAGTGACAATCAATCCACTATGGCTCCTTCCATGGTTCTGGACGATACAACAGGACTATTCTCAAGACAACAAATAGATTTTATCCACAGATTGATCCATACAGAACTGCAGAAGCCAGGGGCTGAATCAAAAGATCATCCTGAGCACTCACTCGGAAAACCGGAAACAATTTCACTCACGAGACCTGATAGTGTTACTGTGGGTGATTCGTCACCAGGTGTTCCCGGAGTGCTGAGCCCCGATGTATTGTTGCAACTTGCTTCGGAAATAACGGGATTTCCTATGGATTCAATATCACTCAGTCATCGCCTCCTCGACGACCTGAATCTTGACTCCATCAAGGCGGGGCAGTTTGTTGCCAAGGCCGTGAAACTGTATGGAGTTGGGGGAAAACTTGATCCCACAACCATGGCAAACAGCTCACTGCAGGAAATCTATGACCGTATTGAGCCCCATATATCGTCAAGACAATTAGCGAATGAGCCTTCAGATGAAAACCTGAGGGAACAGCCTCTTG
>Ga0172375_10004722_pt1 | contig 19985 bp, 8 predicted proteins | sample LakKiv1m_FD_114537 | JGI IMG/M metagenome (GOLD analysis project Ga0172375, IMG submission 114537) | Freshwater microbial communities from Kabuno Bay, South-Kivu, Congo - kab_092012_11.1m | ecosystem: Environmental > Aquatic > Freshwater > Lake | place: Democratic Republic of the Congo...
TCAAAGTCACGGAAGTGATCAGTTATCAGTTATCAGTGATCAGTTATCAGGCCGGAAGAAATCGGATTCGGAAATCGGAAATCGGCAATCAGAAATCGTCATTTCCCTTTTGCCTGCTCTGCCGGATGTCTGGCCGAACGGCAAGGTCACAGGTCTGCGTGCACGCGGCGGGTACGAAGTGGATATGGAGTGGAAAGGCGGTAAGCTGATTCGTGCGACCATCCGCAATGTTTCAAGCCTCACCGGAGACTGCGTGGTGCGATACGGTGAAGTGACAAAGAAAATCAACGTGCCTAAAGGCAAAGCGCGGGAGTTATAACGGAAAGGAACGATAGGGGTCTTATGAAAGAATTGACAAGATTGATGGTCATCGCCGCTATTTCGGCGGGAGTGTTTTCTGCGAACGGGGCGGAGGAGCAGGTCAACCGTGTGCGTGAGCAGACAGGAATAACTGCGACAAGATCCGTGAAGGAGTTACAGGAGGATTTCCTGAAGTTGAAGTTCGGGATGTTCATCCACTTCAATCTTGAAACATTCAAAGGTGTGCAGTGGGTGGCCGGATACCACAGCCCAGCCGATTTTGCGCCGGGCGGCAAGATCGACACCGATGCTTGGGCAGATGCGGCAAAGAGCGCCGGCATGAAATATGCCGTGTTGACAGTCAAGCACGTGTCGGGATTCTGTCTTTGGGACAGCAAATACACAACCTACGACGTCATGAATCCTGACTGTCCCTACAAGCAGGACCTCGTAGCGCAATTCGTAAAGTCGTTCACCAGCCGCGGCCTGAAGGTTGGGTTGTATTACTGCTGGCGGCATCCCGGATTTGGCGCAGAGTACAAAGTCCTCCCGCCGGAATGCGATCCGGCCAAGCATACTATGGCGGAGCAGATAGACTTCCAGAAGAAGCAGATTACCGAGTTGGTGGAGAAGTATCCGGAGGCCTTCTATATTTGGAACGATGGTCTAGACCCTGATATCATGCCGGCTGAGCAGGCGACTGAGTTCATCCGCGGCCTGCGCCCCGGGTTGATCGCTTCCGGAAACTGGTGGGATTGGGGCAAGAAGGGAATGCCGTATCTTGATGTTGCGGTGACCGAGACTAAACATTTTGGGCAGCGTCATTTGGACAGCAAGATCACTGGGGAGACGTGCTGGTGCCTGGAAAACAGTTGGTTCAATGACGGCAGCGGACCGAAGACGGCGGCGGACATCGTCAAGCAGCTCCAAACCGCGAACGGTCACAACGCCAATTTTCTTCTGAATGTCGGACCTGATAAGCGGGGCAGGTTCCAGGATAACAGTGTCAAAGTGTTGGCTGAGATTGGCCGCATAATTCAGGATCCGCCTGCAGTGAAATGATTGACGATAAGAGATAATTAACTCCAATGAATAAAACAACGATTATTAACACAATTGCCGCTGCGATTTGCTGTCACCTCACCCTTGCCGCCGCTGAACCGGTCATTAAGCAAGCGCCTCTGTCGTCTTACAATATTGTCTGGGACAGCCAGAGCAAAAGTTCTGCAGATTCGATGCCGCTTGCGAGCGGCAATCTCGGTCTTAATGTCTGGGTCGAGAATAACGACCTGCTGTTCCTCATCGGCAGCCCGAACTGCATGGATGAGGGGGGCAGGCAGGTGAAACTTGGCCTGGTGCGTCTGCACTTCGATCAGCCGGCCTTCGAGAGTGATTTCCGTCAGGAACTGCGTCTGCATGAGAGCGATATCATCGTGAGCGGCAGCAATTCTTCCGGCAGCAGGTCCGAAGTCAATCTGTGGTGCGAAGTCGCGCGACCAGTCATTCATCTCGCTTTTAAGTCGGACGAAGCCCGAACACTCACTGTATCCTATGAAACATGGTCTGGTTACCAGGCATCGCATCAAGCAGGCGGTTTCGAGTGGGTCAAGCGGCTGCCCGAGGAGAATCCCAGGCGGCTGATGGACATGCAGGCTCAGGGCGTGGCGGAGTTCGCCAAACATGTACCGGATCCTCTCTCGAAACTCACGCTTGGCGGGCGGCTGGATGCGCCAGGACTGGTCCCAGGGCCGGATTCGCAAGGGAAATTCAACGGAATGGACACCCGGATCACCACTGTAGGAACTGCCGCGCCGGTTACCAAGATCGCGCTTACCTTCACCCTGCGAATGGAACAAGATGATTCTCTCGCATCATGGAAATCGGCGCTTGCAGCTACCGCGGAGCAGGTCAATAAGAACGTCGCCGAATCACGCGCTGCCGCGCTGGATTGGTGGAAAGAATTCTGGAGCCGCAGCCACATTGCCATCGCTGCGAACCCCGCAAAATCCCCGGCGCAGGATCTGCCGTGGCTGGCCGGCCGGAACTATCAGCTCGTCCGCTACACAATGGCCGCCAACACCAGCGGGCGCGGTATGACGCTGTTCAACGGCGGCGTCTTCGCCTGCTCCGGCAACCCCGATAAACGCAATTGGGATTACTGCCAATACATGGCCCAGAATCAACGCCTCGTCTATTGGCCGATGCTGCGGTCCGGTGACTTCGATCTCCTCAAGGTGGCTACTGACTTCTATCGGGACCGAACCGAGATGCGCCGGCTGCACGCGCGAAAATTATGGGGTATCGAAGGCGTCACGTATCCGGAACCTTTCAGTATTTTCGGTCTAGCGGCCCTGGGCACCGATGCTGAAGGACGCGCCAAGCCCAAACATCTCCCTTATCATTTCACGTCCGGCATGGAGTTCGCGCTGATGATGCTCGAGATGGAACGCTACACCGGCAAGGTTCACGACGGCTACATTGAACCGGCGCTCGGCATCATTTCCTATTACGACGAATATTATCAGAAGACCACTCTCCAGCGGACGGGCAAGCCTCTCGACGACAAGGGTAAGCTTATCATTTATCCGAGTGACGCCTGCGAACCTTATCACGGTTGCACCAACAACACCGATGTTATTGCAGGACTCACCGCCCTCACACGCGAACTTCTCGCTCTGCCTCAGGTACGCCTGACCGCCAAGCAGCGGGATTACATCGAAGGCTTTTGCGGGCGCATTCCCGAGTTTCCGATGGATGAAAAGGACGGCAGGAAGTTCTTCGCCGCAGCTAAATCCTGGGAATGGGTGATGAAAAACGGGAACATGGACTTTCCGCAAATGTATATCTGTTTCCCGTTCTCCATCCTTTCGCTCGGCCGAAGCGACATGACGTTGGCCGTGAGCACCTGGGAGCTCAGCGCGATCGAACCCTCTGTACAACATCAGAACCAATGCTGGTATCAGTCCGCTATCAATCTCGCACGCATGGGACTAGGCAGTAAGGCTGCCGCCTTCACCGTGGAAAAGTTCAATCACGAAGGTAACCGATTCCCCACCTTCTATACCACCCATTACGCCGGTGGCCGGGGACGGTTCTGCCACAGCCCGGACATGGATCACGGCGGGGTCGCCATGACCGCCTTGCAGGAGATGCTCATGCAGACGGATGGCAAGCGCATCCTGCTGGCGCCTGCATGGCCGGGCGAATGGGACTGCTCTTTCAAGCTCCACGCGCCTTATCAAACCACCGTCAGCGGCCGTGTCGTGGGCGGCAAGGTGATGGTGGATACCGTAATCCCCGAGTCCCGGCGTGCGGACATCGATATTTTCCCAAAACCGGTTGCTGACAAGATACTTGGGGAACTCAATTTGAAGGAAGCGAAATAACAGGAGAAATAGGAGGTCGTGGTGATTACCCAGAAAATAATCATGAAGTGGGTCGGGGTTCTGAATATCGTTCTGCCGATGTTAATGTTGCAGAATTCGGCATGGAGCGCCGAGCCTGCGCAGAACCAAGCGTCGGCTCAACCGGCTAAAAGGGACGGGTCAAGCTTTCTGCCTGGGCTGATTTACCATCCGGAAGGCGATGCTATCGTCCTGCGTAACGGCACACGTTGGGATAACCGTCCGCTTTACTGCAACGGCCGCCAAATGGCGGTGTTTGCCGGTGAGATGCCGGGGTTGTCCTGTGACCTCGGCAAGCTGCGCGTCGGCATCCGGCGCGGCGATGTTCAGCTGCAGCTCGATCAGTTCGGCGAGCGCGTGATGAGGTATCGGCCAGGGCGGATGGAGTGGGAAGTCCGTGACCCGAAACTGCCTGGATTGACGGTTACGATGGCCGCTACTACGGTGGCCGAGGGCGACGGCTTCACCGTGCGCGTCCGGTCGGCTGGCGCAAAGGCCGGTGACGAGCTGCAGTGGATTGTATCGGATACCAAACCGAAGACTGTGATCTCGTTGAGCGGCGTTGCGACTGAGAATCGCATCGTGCCTCTGCGAGATGATGGTCCGCAGGATTTTGTCATGACAGCCGCTGCGGTTGATGCAGCCAAAGCTTTCGATGCCGGGCTGGCGCGAGTCGAGAAGCTCGGTCGGCAGGTCGTCGTCGAGACGCCGGATCCGTATTTCAATGCCGGCGTCGGTGCGTCCTGTGCGGCGATGTACGGGATGTACATTGAACCTTGGTTCTCGCATGGCGGTTCACATTGGCGCCAATGCTTTCCGGGCTGGCGAATCATGGACGGCGTAACGGCCTATGGTTGGCACGATCTGGTTGCGAATGCCATGAAGTACCATGGTGACCGGCAGGTGACCAATTCGGCCAACACCCAGGCTGAGGCCAATCCAAACGGTGCCGAGCAATCCAAGAATTCGCGGTTTTACGGAGTCGGTAAGATCTCTACCGCCAAACGGTATGATATGCAGACGCAGTTTTTCGACCAATGCTGCCGGGAGTGGCGCGCGACCGGCGATGCAGCTTTCGAGAAGCGACTCTTACCGATGCTCGAACTGCACCTGCAATGGGCCAAGGATTGTTTTGATCCTGATGACGATGGTCTCTACGAAAGCTACATCAATACCTGGCCGACTGACAGTGTTTGGTACAACGGCGGCGGCAGCGTCGAGGAGTCTGCCTACATCTACTATCAGCGCCGCACTGCCGCTGCAATATGCCGGAGGGCGGGACGAAGTGAGGACGCGGTTCGCCACGACGGCGAGGCCGATAAGATCCGTACGGCGCTGGACCGGGTTTTATGGCTCAAGGACAAAGGACATTATGCGGCCTACATCGATCAGGGCGGACTGAAGCGGGTGCACGAGGACGCCTGGGTTTACAGCCAGCACCTGCCCATCGAGGCCGGGCTGAGCACGCCTCAGCAGGCCTGGCAGGCGATGTACTACACCGATTGGGCGATGGAAAAGTATCGGTTCAAGTATGGCGGCGAGATGCGCCAGACTTCGAACTGGGTGCCGCAGGAGTGGAGCACCCGTGAACTGTTTGCAGGCGACAATTTCGCCATGGCGCTCGGTTACTACCTGGCCGGTCAGGGTGACGAGGCCTGGGAATTGCTGCGCGGCACGATGCTTGAGAGCATGTACGGCGATCCTGAACCTAAGGCTGGTTATATTGGCCTGGATGGTAAAAACTTCAGTCCGAATTTCATTTCACCGGGCGCCTTGAGCCATCCAAACGGTGCGATTGATTTCAATGACATCGTTTCGATGTTCTGCCGGACGGTTGTCGAGGGTTTGTTCGGTTACCGTCCGGACTATCCCAACGGCGTTGTGACGATCGCACCCGGTTTTCCATCGGCTTGGGACAAGACTTCCATCAAAGCCCCGGATTTTTCACTGAGTTTCCAGCGCAAGGGCGATGTTGACCGGTATACGGTCGAGCTAACCCGTCCTGCGAAGCTTTTGATGCGCCTGCCGGTCCGTGCAGAGACGGTGAAGTCGGTGACCGTCAATGGAGAGAACGCGAAGTGGACAATCGAACCGTGGACCGGTTGCGGGATGATTTCGTTAGAGGTTCCGGAGTCGACGAAAGTGGATGTCGCGCTTACTCTGGCCGGCCGCATGCCTCAGGTGCCGTCTAAGGTTATCGAGAAGAAGTTCGGCGAGACCCAGACCATTGCCGGGGCGATTGATCCGCAGGGTTGTCTCGGCACGGCCGCGAAGCCGGGTCAGCACATGGCTTTTGCCCGTGTGGAGAGCGGCAATGTACCTTACCTGCAGGTTTACAAGGTGAATGTTGTGGCCCCGGCGGTGGAGTCGAAGCTCCTTAGCGCTGTGCCGGCGAACGCGAAGTGGACGAATATACCGCTCGATGGCGTGTTCAACGGCGATGTGCGGACGATCTTCCAGCAGAAATACCTCTCGCCGCGGCCGGCAACGGTGTCATGCCGGATCGGTTACGATGGTTGGAGTGCGTGGACCTTTTATCCGTGGAGAGTTCCCACACCCGAAATAAAGCTGGCCAAGACCGGTGAGCCGGTGATGACGTCTCAGGGAGTTCCGTTCGGCAGGCTCGATGCCGGCAAGAATATCGTGTTCACCTCCCGCTGGGACAACTGGCCCAAGTCGGCAAAAGTGCCGGTGAATTCGTCAGGTGAAGCGGTTTGGCTGCTGGTGTGCGGTTCAACCAATCCTATGCAGGGGCGGATCGCAAATGCGGTGTTGCGGTTCCGATACGCCGACGGGCAGGAGGAACAGCTGGAGCTTATCCCGCCGCTGAACTTCTGGTCGCTCTGCGGTTTTGGTCGCACTGACTACGATATGAAGCGTGACGCCTTTGCTTTGCCGAAGGAACCGCCGGCCCAGGTTCAGCTTGGCGAAAACTGCCGGGCGATGGTTTATGGCTGGAAACTGCGTGACGGGGCTGTCTTGAAAGAAGTGGAACTCGAAACGCTCTCCCAGGAGGTCGTGATCGGCCTTATGGGCGTGAGCGTGATGAATGCGCGATAAAACAAGAGTTTAGCTGAGAAACGAAGCCTATCCAAAACTTCTAAAGGAGAGATCGAATGAACATTAAAATGATGATGGCTGCATCGGCAGGTGCGGTGGTTGTGATGTTCGCTGCAACAGCACAAGCCGCCAATGAAAATGCCGGGCCGGCGCTCAAAGATTTCGGGTTGAAGGAATATGTCTATACTTCCAAAGACCTGCCGCGGGTAGAGACCAATACATGGAGGCTGGTTTGCCAGCTGCCGTATAACGCCCAGTTCACGGCCTGGATCGAGTGTTCTGCCGATGCCACAGGGAAAGTAGTCAGCGTGGATTCCAGTAACCCGCTTGTCAGATCCCAGCAGGTTGAACAGAAATTCACAATGACACAGGGCGTCAATACTTGGGAGATGCCAGGCTGGGTGAGTGGCGAAGGCGCCATCTATAAGATTCCTGCAGGCGTCAAGGTGCTGAAGGTTCAATATCGCGAAACCGGGTATCCGACGGAAGTAGCCGGATCGTTCAGCTGTAATCTCCAAGACTATACTATTCTCTGGCAGAAGGCGACGAGGACCCTGTACCTCTGCATGCGCAACCATTACATGGACTGTCCGGACCGGGAACGGAGCGAGTGGTTGGGGGATGCGGTTCTGCAAATGGAAGAGTGTTTCTATGCATACGACCTGGCTTCGCATCAGATGGCCAAGCGACTGATTCTGTCAAAACAGATCAACGGCCTTCCGGGCCAGAATCTCATGGCTCACGGTGAATACGGCGACTGGTGTTATTACCTCTATACGGGAGATCTTGAGACGCTTTCGGCCATTTACGACAACACCAAAAAGTACCTGGATCGGTATCAGATCGCCACAAACGGCCTGCCTGTCCACCGGAGTGACGGCTGGGATTGGTACGACTGGGGGACCGGCCATCAGGACAAGACAGTGTTGCAGGTTGCCGAATATTACAGCGCGCTTTCTGCCCTGAGAAAAATGTCTTTGGCGACTGGACGTAATGAAGACCTGGCCTCGATTGATGCCAGACTTTCAAGCGTGAAGAGTAACTTTGATGGCGCCTTCTGGAAGGGTGACGGCTACAGGTCCGGCAACGAACTGGATGAACGGGCGAATGCCATGGCGGTCTGTTCCGGTCTCGCCGACAGTTCCAAGTGGCAGGTCATCACCGATGTGATTGGTAAAAAGGCTAACTGCGGACCCTACTTTGAACGATGGGTTTTGGAAGCGCTCTGCATCATGGGCAAACCGGATCTGGCGCTGGACAGAATGGCCAACAGATATAGGGGGCAGATTGACTCCAACATGACCACGCTTTGGGAATACATGGAACGCGGTTTCCCTGTCAAGGGCGGGACTGATGCCGTGCAGTATCTCACGTTGAACCACGCCTGGAACACGCCGAACACCATACTGTCAAAGTTCATTGCAGGCGTTGCGCCCGACAGCCCCGGCTGGTCTGATTACCATGTGCTGCCGCAGGAGTCGTTCCTGACATCGCTGGAAACCAGGGTACCGACGGTCAGAGGTGAAGTTTCGCTCTCTATAAATAAGACTTCATCGGACTATTCGCTTTCACTTGTCTCGCCGCCGAACACGATGGCGACGGTCGGTATCCCGCGCGATGCGTTTTCAGAACTTCGTAGTATCACGGTGAATGGAAAAACCGTCTGGAATGGAGCTAATACCGGTTCGGTCGAGGGTGTGTCACCCGCAGTTGAAGATGAGCGTTATGTCAGATTCACCGTAAAGCCTGGTTCCTGGAAATTCACCGGCTCCGGTGCCGTGAAGACGTCGAATCATAAACCGGCTTCCGCGTCCGATGTCTCTTTAGGCTGCAAACTCGATAAGAAGGATTGGACAGCGGCTGCCTCTCTGGACAACAAGACTTTCGGGGCAGGGCCGTGGGGGAAGCGCGATCTGACAACTGATGCCGGTTCTGCCAACGCAATAGATGGGGATTACTGGACGGGCTGGCGGACCATTGGGCAGGACCAGGTTCCGGGGCAGTGGTTTGTGGTCGATATGCAGAAGCGGCAGAAGTTCAACAGGATAGTCATGGACAACGTGTGGGCAATTTACGACACCCCTGCGGGATATAATATTTATGTCTCCGATGACGGCAAGGACTGGGGTGTCCCGGTTGCCGGCGGCAAGGGCGGAGCATGGGGCATGACCACCGCCACATTCAAGCCGGTGAAGGCCAGGTATATCAAGGTCGAGCAGACAGGAAAGACCAATCAGTTCTGGTCCATATTCGAGATAGATGTCTACAAGCCATGAGTAGAGTGAATACGATTCATGAAGAGACTGTTACTTGCTTTAATCACTTCATTTTGCTTTGTGCGTGAAGCTCCGGCGGGTTGGTACAAATCTGATCTTGAGCCGACTCAGCTCAGGTGTGAATACCTGGAGAATCCGCTTGGGATCGATGTGGCGAAGCCGAGGCTTAGTTGGCAGATAGTGATCAGTGATCAGTTATCGGTGATCAGTAAACCGCGTGGAGTTAAACAGACCGACTATCAGATACTGGTGGCAAGCTCGGAGAAGTTACTTAAAGAAGGCAAGGCTGATCTGTGGGATAGCGGGAAGGTGGAGAGCGACCAGAGTGCTCATGTGGTGTATGCCGGCAAACCGTTGGAGTCGCAGATGCGGTGCTACTGGAAGGTGCGCGTCTGGACTTCATCTTCCCGGACGCTCTCTTCATGGAGCGAGCCTGCAAACTGGTCGATGGGCCTTCTGAAGCCTGAAGCGTGGAGTGCGAAATGGATTACCCTTCCGAATCCAAAGCGGCTTGCCCATCCCTGGCTACGCCGGACGTTTGAGGTGAAGGAGAATGTTGAGCGGGCGGTTCTCTATGTCAACACCGTTTCCTATTATGAACTGCGCATCAATGGTAATAAGGTGGGTCCTCATGTGCTTGAACCTGGCATAACCCAGGTGGACAAGAGGTTTGCAGTCGTGGCTTACGATGTAACCTCCTGCCTTGTAAAAGGCTCAAACACGATCGCGCTCTGGATGGGGCCTGGCTGGCATCAGCCGCGTAACGGCAATAAATATAACGCGCCAATTTTGCGAGCCCAGCTAAATATTGACACGCGCTCAGGCCCGATTGTGGTTGGGACGGATTCAAGCTGGCGGGTGAAGGATAGCTGTGTTTCGCAGATTGGTGGCTGGAAGTGGAACGATTTTGGCGGCGAGCGGTTTGACGCAAGGGAGTATCTGGAAGACTGGGACAAAGCTGGGTTTGATGATTCCGTCTGGGCACAGGCTATTGAAATTCCGGCGCCGAGCGTTGAGCATGCCTGGCAGATGTGCGAAAGCGCGCGCCTGAGCGATCCTGTGAAGCCTGTTGAGATAAGACTGCTTAAAAACGGCAAGTGGGTGATCGACTTCGGACGGCCATTGACCGGTTGGATGCGGTTGAAGATGCACGATCTCAAGGCAGGGCAGGAGGTGCAGATCCAGTATGCTGATATCGACGATAACCGAAATGCCCGGAAGTTGGCATTCAAGGCCAATGCCGACGGCTTCCAGGACTTCAACCAGAAGGATATTTTCATCAGTGCCGGTAAGGGTTCGGAGACATTCTGTTCGAGATTCAACTTCCACAGCTTCCGGTATGCCGTGATCGCCGGACTGGAGCATGAGCCCTCCGCCAGCGATGCTGAGGCCATGATGATCGAGCCGGACCTTGCGTCCGCAGGCTCATTCGAGTGTTCAAACGAGCTCTTCAACCGGATTCATGAGACGACGCGTTACACGCTTCGCACCCAGAATCCGTGCCTGGCCCTCGGCACGGGGGAGGCGCGAGAGAAGTCGGCTTATGGTGATGGCGGCGCACATCTCTCCGGATATCTGTATAACTTCAGGTGCGATGCCAATCTGAGAAAGTGGATACGTGATTACAGCGACGCCCAGCGGGATGACGGTTGGTTTCCCCATACGGTGCCGCATTTCGAGGATCACGGTGGCGGTCCGGCGTGGGGCGGACAGGCCAGTGAACTGGTCCGGCGCATGCATACACACTACGGAGATCTTGGCACAGTTGAGAAGATGTATGACAAGCTCAGAAGGTATGTCGATTATATCGAGACAAAAACGCGTGATGACATCTTGCGTTCCTATACGCCAACCAAGCGTGGGGAGGACTGGATGTTCATTGGTGATTGGGCGCGCCCTGATGCGATCGCCGGTCAGGGTTTCAACATGGACAAAAAGGATGAGCGGGAGGTCTTCAACAATGCCTATCGCGTCTTGCTGTGGCAGCAGTTACAGGATTTTGCCCGGAGTATCGGTCGCGAAGATGAGGTGAAGCGTTGCGGGGATAGGCTGGCTGTGATCAGGCCGCGGGTTCACAAAGCCTTCTATCAAGAGGATAAAGGCGTCTATTATTTCAGCAGCCAGAGCAGTCTCGCCATGGTGCTTTACGCGCATGTCCCGCCGCCGGAGTTACGTCCGAAGATTATGGCGCAATTAGAGCAACTGATCGTGGTTGAGAAGAAGGGCCATCTCGACACCGGCCTGCTGGGAACCTTCGTCATGCTAGACCTGCTGATCCAGGAGAATCGCAACGACCTGATCGCGTTGATCATGGGGCAGACGACGTATCCGGGGTGGGGGTACCTTGTCAAGGAGGTGGGGCTCAACACCTGGCCCGAAACCTGGAGTGGCTGGGGAAGCCATGTGATCCTCGTCACTGCCACACCGGGGTCATGGTTCTACGAGGGGCTCGCAGGCATCCGGCCTGATCCGTTAAGTCCGGGATTCAAACATTTCACCATCCGCCCCGGCATCGTGGACTCAGTGGACTGGGTCACGTGTGCATACCAGTCGCCTTACGGCAAGATTGAGAGCAACTGGAAGCGTGAAGGCCAGAAGGTGACCATGGATGTGACGATTCCCGCGAACACAACGGCGACTGTGTATGTGCCAGCGAAGGATGCCAAAGAGGTCACAGAGTCAGGGAAAACCATTGACAAGGCAAAAGGTGTCAAATTCCTGCGGATGGAAAAAGGCTCGGCTGTTTACGAGGTCGGATCCGGGAGTTACCGGTTCTGCAGTGAAAAATAGAGTCGGAAAATTGTCAGGAAGTTTATTTCATTTTGAAATTGGAGACTTATATGACACATATGTGCTAATGCCCAACCATACACATTCTGTTCTGGAAAAACCGAATAATTCTAAGAAGAGTCCCAACCAAGTGCACGAGAATATTGGCGCTAGCGCGCCAAATTCTCAGTAAGGAGAAAGAGATTATGAGTCTGCCAAAGTTAACAATCCATGGATCAGTCAGTCTTGTTGCGGTATTTATCGCTTTGATAGGTGTAACCGTTTCGACATCGAGCGCGGAGGAAACCATGACGATCGATGACGCGACAGTCAAAAAATGGTCAGCTCCTTTCCGGGGTTGGCACTACCAGCCTGATCATGTGATCCCGGCGAAACCAAACATTAAGGGTTTTGAGAATGTTCACATGACTGATGTGCCGACGATCTTCCGGATCCCAGGTGATAAGAAGTGGTACATGACGTTCATAGGTTTTGACGGCAAAGGGTATCAATCGTTTGTGGCCGAAAGCGATGATCTGCTGAACTGGAGCAACATGCGTCTTGCAATGGGCTTCGGGAAGGAGGGGGCGTTCGACTTCGGTGGTACGGTTCTTGGCGCCTTTCTTTATGAGGACTACGGCATCAAGGCTCCTCGAACACTTAAGAAGAAAGACGGAAAATACTGGTCGCTTTACGGCGCCTATCCAAGACAGGGGGGATATGAACTAGAGCCTGGATACGAAGGCGTGGCTTCAAGTGAAGACGGTTTCACCTGGAAGCGGGCACAGGACGAACCCATCTTGTCCATTTTCCAGAAGGACTGTGCGGCATGGGAGGACAAATGCATCTACATGCCGTGGCTGGTCGAGCATGAAGGCATGTTCTACAACCACTACAACGCCAAGGGCAACGTAGAGCAGATGGGAGTGGCCTTCTCCAAGGATCTGCTTGCCTGGAAACGTTACGAAAAGAATCCCGTAATTCCGGTCGGCGGGAGAGGCAGCTACAACGAAAAATTCTCTGCTGACCTCAAAATATTCCGCGACGGCGATCACTGGACGGGTTTCTTTTTCGGTGTTGGCAAGGGATCAGCGCATATCATGGTCGCCTTCTCACGCGACCTGCTCCACTGGACTGTTGATCCAGAACCACTCTATAAGGGCGGAGGAAATCCGTCTGGGTTGGACAAGCAATATGCTCATAAGATTTCGCTTGTCTGGAATCCCGATAACGAAACCTACTATATGTTCTATAATGCCGTCGGAAACAAGGGTAGAGGGATAGGTTTGATCACGAGCAAGCCGCTCTCAAAACAGAAACATCCGGCATCTTCTTGAAAGGCTCAAAAGTCTGGGAGGTATTATGAATAGATACATCTCATTTGTGCTTGCCATGGTATGGGAGAGGAAGGAAATGATGATTAGGAAAGAGATGATGGTTGTTGTGCTTTGCGCGCTTTGCGGCGGCGCATGGGCTGGGGATGAGTTGGCGAAGAACTTCCAAAATCCGCCAGATTCGATGAAGCCCTATTGTTACTGGTATTGGCTAAAAGGCGATATCAGCAAGGACGGTATCACCAAGGATCTTGAGTCCATGGCCAAGGTGGGGATTCAGCGTGCGATGATCGGCAATATCGAGGGCGGCGGTCCGGTCAAGATGTTCTCCCCACAGTGGTATGATCTTACGCGCCACGCCATGAGTGAGGCGGCGCGGGTCGGTGTGGATATCCTGATGTTCAATGGGCCGGGCTGGAGCCAGAGCGGTGGCCCCTGGATCAAGCCTGAGCAATCCATGCGCCGCATCGCTTGGAACGAGATTCCTGCAAAGGGCGGACGATTCTCGCAGAACGTGCGCCCGGACCTTAAGCCGCTCATCCAGGATGTAGCTGTGCTAGCCGTGCCGAAAAAGAAGACAGTATCTTTAAACGGGTCGCTTCCGCCTGAACTAGATCCCGGGCTGTCCCTTGCCGCTGCAATGTGGATCTGGCATCCGTCTGAGGAGGGCGCCAAAGGTGCTGCAGCCGGTACAAAATATTTCAGGCGTGTGATCGAAACTGACCCAGCTGGGCTGCGTACGGCAGAAATGATTCTGACAGCCGACAATTCGTATGTGCTGTGGGTCAACGGCAAAGAGGTTAATAAAGGTTCAGACTGGAAAAATCCGGCAACAGTCTCCATCAAGGATTGGCTTAAGACTGGAAAGAACGTCATTGCAATTGCAGTCAGTAATTCTGAGGCTGGTTCTGCCGGATTGATCGCTTCGATGAAACTGACCGGCCAGGATGGCAAGTATCAGGTTGTCAATACCGATGGTGCATGGATGGCAGGTGAGTCCGAAGCTGAAGGATGGCGTGAATTCGTTGAGAATCCGGCTGGCTGGCAGACAGCCCGCGTGATGGGGCCGGGCTCGATGTTGCCATGGGGACTTTCCGTGGGCGGCAGTCAGAAGGTCCTTCGTTTCAGCCATAGTCAACCGTTTACGGCAAGGGCACTTTCGGTTAAGGGGAATATCGGGGCAAGGCTGTATGCTCTGAAAAACGGCAAGAGGGAAGTGGTGGCGGAAGTTCATTCTGCCGGTAAGAACGGGCAAACGGATTTTCTTCCTGATGGCGAACGGGTCTTCAGCTTCAAGGAAGTAGTTGCGCAGGTGTTTGAGCTTGAACCATGCAATCTTCCTCCGGGAGCGGTGGAGCTGACTTCGGAGCCGCGGGTGGCGCAGGTCATCGAAAAGCAGATGGGCCGGATGCATCCAACCCCGAGTCCGACCTGGGAATCCTATCAGTTCAAGGATTCTGTGGAACCTGATGATGCAAGCACGATCATCAAGCTGAGTGAAATACTTGATCTTACCGGCAAATTGGGGACCGATGGTATTCTGACTTGCGAACTTCCGGCTGGCGAATGGACCGTCATTTACTTTGGTATGGTTACCACTGGCAAGAGGAACGCACCTGCCCCTGCGGAGGGCACGGGGCTTGAGGTGGACAAAATGAGCAAAAAGCTCATCGAGTATCACTTCGACTCCATGTTCGGCAAACTGCTCAGTGAATTGACACCCCAGGAGAAGAAGGCATTCAAGGGCGTGACCATCGACAGTTATGAGGTTGGCGCCCAGAACTGGACCGACGGTTTTGAAAAGGATTTCAAGCAGCGTGCCGGCTATGATCCAATCAGGTTTCTGCCGGTTATGACTGGCAGGGTTATTGACAGCGCAAAGGCATCTGATCAGTACCTGTGGGATCTGCGCAGGATAGTGGCGGACATGATTGCCGAGAACTATGTGGGCGGACTAACGGAGGTGGCGCGCAAGCACGGGTTAACGACCTGGTGCGAGAACTATGGGCACTGGGGTTTCCCTGGAGAGTTTCTGATCTACGGGCGCTATTCGGACGAGATTGGCGGCGAATTCTGGAGCAACCAAAATCTCGGCACGATCGAATGCCGAGCGGCCAGTTCCGCGGCGCACGTTTACGGAAAACGGCGGGTCTATGCCGAGGCGTTTACCAGCAGCCTGAATCTGGGGCATCACCCCTATAACATCAAGCGGCGAGGCGAGGAATTCTTTTGCGAGGGGATCAACCACCTTGTCCTGTGTTTGGTTACCCATCAACCCCGGGATGGTGTGCCTGGCACGAATCCGTGGTACGGAACGGCGTTCCACCGCAACACTCCCTGGTTCAACGAGTGCCGCGAATGGGTGCGCTACCTGCAGAGAGTGCACTTCATGTTGCAGCAGGGCAGTCCAGTTGCAGATGTGGCGGTGTATATCGGCGACTTCGCACCGCAGATGACCGGCCCTGCCAATCCCGTGCCTGCCGGCTATGATTACGATTACATCGGCTCGGATGCCATCGTGAGCAACGTTGGTGTGGTGGATGGCAAGTGGGTCGTTTACGACGAAAAGAAGCGCAGGAAGATCGCTGCCACCTATGATTTGCTCACATTGCCGAATGCCGGTTATGTCCGGCCGCAGGTGCTCAAGCGCCTCGACGAGCTAAAGAAGGCTGGAGGCAGGGTTTCGGAGGGCGGAGCCGGCCAGGTCCTGCAGCAGGCGGGTATTGCGCCGCTGGTTTCAGAGGCCACTTGTGGCGTGCGCTGGAAGGCCCGCAAACTCGATGACGGGATGTTCTTCTTCCTCTCCAATTTCGGTGCGGTAGGCAAGTTCGAGGTTAAACTGAGGGAGACCGGCAAGGTGCCCGAACTCTTCAACCCCGTCACCGGCGAAGTCCGCAAACTTGCCCGTTACAAGGCTGAGAAAGACGGCACGCGGATCTGCATTCAGGTCAACGATCTTTCCGACTCCTGTTTCGTGGTGTTCCGCGAGGCATCGAAGGCTCCATCCGTCATCAAGGCGGAGCTGGACGGCAAGGAAGTGGGCCCCGGTGATCTGGCGCTTTCGTATGATGCCAGGAACCGCCTGGCCGCTGAGTCACGGGTAAAGGGTACTTACACGCTCACCATGAGCGATGGCAGCGCCAAGAGCATCACCATCGATCAGGATTCCGCGACCCTGCCGATCACCGGTGAATGGACGACGACGAACAAGGACGAAAAGGGGTACTCGGTTTATAAAGAGATAACTTTCTCAGCACCGGACGGATTCGGCAAGGGGCAGAAGATAGAGCTGGATCTGGGCAAGGTGGATGTGATGGCCAAGGTGACCTTGAATGGCAAGGACTTCGACACGCTCTGGATGCCGCCTTTCGTTCTGGATGTGACCGGTGCGCTCAAGAGCGGTGAGAACAAGCTTAAGGTTCTTGTGACATCGACTGCACAGGGTAAGCCGGCGCTGGGGGATGCAAAGCTGAGGACGTTATCGATAGTGGAAACGTTGCACGATGGGGTAAGATAATCAGAATAGAATGTTTTTTGCTTCAATCATTGCCTTTGGCTGTGTGCGAGGTTGGATCGGGATGCTGATGATAGGGGATTACGCTTCCAAAGGGGTCACATCTTTATGTGACAATACAAAAGTCCCGGTTTCCGGCAACATGTCTCTTCAAATTCGGAAACATATTGAATCAGGAGGGAAAACGAAATGAGCTATACGAGAATGATGTTAAATGCCGCCGCCGCTGCAATGGCGTTGTCTGTTCAGGCGACTGCGCTGGCTGAAAAGGACTATCTCCTTGCGCCTGCTCCCAGGGAGCTGACCTATAAGCAGGGCGACTGCAGTATGGACAAGGGTTCTTATGTCTGGGTCGATCTGTCAGGAGCGCCGGGCCTTCTGCCTGTTGCCGAACAGATCCGTGACGCGCTGGTGGATATTTACGGTGGCCTGAGGCTGTCTGCCGCACCAGGATCGAATACTACAGTCGAAGTCCGCATACTTCCTGAACGCGTTCCCAAAGCCCAGGGATATGAACTTGAGATCCTGCCGGATAAGATAAGGATAACTGCTCATGACGCACCAGGCGCGTTTTACGCTGCGCAGACCCTGGTACAGATCTGCAGGGGTGCAGAAGGCAGGCTCAGATGCCTGAAGATAACCGACTGGCCTGACTTCCCGAACCGCGGAGTCATGCTCGACGTCAGCCGCAACAAGGTGCCGGCTATGGAGACGCTCTTCAAGGTCATTGACATGCTGGCTGAGTTCAAGGTCAACCAGTTTCAGCTCTACACTGAACACACATTCGCTTACCGGAACCACGAAGCTGTATGGAGGAACGCCAGTCCGATGACGGCTGAGCAGATCCTGATACTGGACCGCTACTGCCGCGAGCGTTTCATTGAGTTGGTCCCGAACCAGGCATCGTTCGGCCACCTTAACCCATGGCTGAAGCTCGATGCATATAGCCATCTTGCCGAATCGCCTAAAGGCTGTATGACTGACTGGGGGCCTAAACAGGGCTGGAGCCTGTGCGCGACCGATCCTGCGGCGCTCAAGTTCCTTGCCGGACTCTACGACGAACTGCTCCCGAACTTCTCAAGCCGGCAGTTGAATGTTAACTGCGATGAGACTGTAGATCTCGGCTGCGACCGTACGAAAGCGATCTGTGAGGAAAAAGGGAAAGGCCGTGTCTATCTGGACTTCGTCAAAGAGATAAACCGGCTTGTTAATGAGCGCGGCCGGACGATGCAGATGTGGGGTGATATCGTGATGAAACACCCTGAGCTGATGAGCGACTTCCCTAAAAACGTCACTATGCTGGAGTGGGGCTATGCTGCTGACTATCCTTTTGCCGTCAATTGCCCCAAATACGCCGCAGCCGGGGTGCCGTTCTACGTTTGCCCAGGGGTGTCCACATGGCGTTCGATTGCCGGAATGACCAGCAACGCGAAGGCCAACCTTCTCAACGCCGCAGAGAATGGGGTCAAGCACGGCGCAGTCGGTTTTCTCAACACAGACTGGGGTGACTTCGGGGACATGGAGCCGCAGATTGTGAGCTATCCCGGTTATGCCTATGGTGCGGCTGTGTCCTGGGCAGTAGAAGCAAACCGGAACCTCGACCTGCCTGCCGTTCTCGACCAGCATGTCTACCGTGACCGTGCCGGGGTCATGGGCAGGCTGGTTTGCGACCTGGGGGATACCTACAAGGTGCCGGCCGTCAAGGATTGCACGACTTCCGTGCTCTGTGACATCATTGTCAGGCCGGGTGACAATTTCAACAGGCGCCACTTCTATGCGGACCTCCGCACTCTGACCAGGGAAAACCTTGAGAAAACCCTGGAGTACGTCGACCGGGTGATGACACCGCTTGGTAAAGCGGATATGGATGTTTCCGACGCCGGGCTTATCAGGGACGAGCTTACCTGTACCGCCAATCTTCTCAGGCATGCCTGCCGCCTCGGAATTGCCAGGCTCGAAGCGCCGGACAAGAAGATACAAAATATCCCTGCTGAAAGGCGCGCCAAATTGGCAGCTGAGCTGTCTCAGCTTTTAGTCGAATTCCAGCGTCTGTGGCTCCTCCGCAACCGCCCTGGCGGGCTTGCCGACAGCGTTTCTGTGTACGATCCGCTGCTGAAGCTCTACAAGGCAGTCGTTCCGGACAAACCGGTTGATGCCAATACCGGGGATTTGAAAAAGAAATAAACGTGACATTTAGATTGCCTGGCTGGAATATAACAATGAAAAAATCATAATGAAGAGATTATTTATCGCAGTGATGCTGGTCGCCGCAGTCGGCTATTCGGCGGAATATCATGTCGCAACAAACGGCAGTGATTCAAACAATGGTTCCAAGTCGAATCCCTTCAAAACGATTTCGGCCGCTGCGCAGGTCGCCCAGCCCGGTGATACAGTTATTGTCCATGAAGGTCTCTACCGCGAGCGGGTGAATCCGCCGCGAGGGGGAACGTCTGAGGAGAAGCGCATTGTCTACCAGGCCGCTCCGGGCGAGAAGGTTGTCATCAAGGGGTCAGAGATCATCAAAACGTGGGAGAAGGTCCAGGATGGCGTATGGAAGGTTGTCCTCCCCAATAGCTTCTTTGGAAACTACAATCCATATAATCAGCTGGTCACAGGCGAGTGGTGTAAGTGGAATAAGAAAACAGGTTATCCGAGGCATACAGGCACGGTGTATCTGAATGGCGTCTGGATGGATGAGGCAAAGACCCAAGAGCAGGTGTTGGCACCTGTAGGTGATAAGCCGTTCTGGATTTCAAAGGTGGAAAATGAGAGCACCACCATCTGGGCCCAATTCAAGGATGTCGACCCCAACAAGGAGCTGGTGGAGATCAATGTCCGGCAGAGTGTATTTTATCCTGATCAACCCGGCAGGGACTACATCACCGTGCGCGGTTTTACGATGCGCCATGCGGCAACCCCCTGGTCCGGAGCCATGTCTGAGCAGATCGGCCTGATCGGGACTCACTGGTCCAAGGGATGGATCATTGAGGACAATGTGATCAGCCACTCGATGAATACCGGTATCACTCTTGGTCGCTACGACCTGGGCAGATTCGGTGTAGCCATGCCGGAAGTAAGCGCATCGGGCTTTGTAAAATCCTGTGAACTGGCGATTGAACACGGATGGTCGAAGGAGAAGATCGGCAGCCATGTGATACGCAACAACGATATTTCGCACTGTGAAAAAAATGGTATACACGGTAGTTTAGGTGGAATCTTTTGCACTATAGAAGGAAATACCATCCACGAGATCGCCGTGAATGGATGGATCGGTGGGGAAGATGTCGCCGGCCTCAAGCTTCTGGCATCAAATGATTGCCTTATTAAA
>Ga0172375_10004729_pt1 | contig 19976 bp, 21 predicted proteins | sample LakKiv1m_FD_114537 | JGI IMG/M metagenome (GOLD analysis project Ga0172375, IMG submission 114537) | Freshwater microbial communities from Kabuno Bay, South-Kivu, Congo - kab_092012_11.1m | ecosystem: Environmental > Aquatic > Freshwater > Lake | place: Democratic Republic of the Congo...
AGTATATATCCTATTGTTCCATGAGGATAGAATTTCTGCAGTAATTCAAAAGCCTCCTCTACCTTTGATTTATAGATCATTTGGTTCAGCTTCCTGAATAAGATCCCTTATTCTTTCATACTTTTTTTGTGATTCAAGCTCTTCAGCTTCAATAAATGCTCCTTCTACTGAAAGTCCATGCACTTTACCTGATTTGACCATATCCCAAACTGCATCGTCAGTTATCTTCATCATGACCATCCATGTACCAATCGGGACGTCGAACCCGTACTTGGTAATGGCTTTGTCCGTCTCAGTTTCGACTATCCACGATTCGAATATGTATGACCCTGCATCAAGTGACTCGTTATGGTCAACGTTAGTTTCGTTAGTTCTGGCCTGCTGCATGAACTTCTGAGAGATCTCAAGTATAGTTTCAGGAGTGAACGTAACAAAGTACTCATTACCTTCTTCATCTAATCTAAAGATCTCCTTGTCTGGTATCATTGCTGGGCTAACTATTATCCTCTTGTCTTCGTCTGCAAAATGGAATGCAGAATGACCTGCAAGAGGTGGTAAGCTTCTTTCTGGACGTTTTACGAACCCTCTACCGTTGAAAGTACGTGGAGCGGTAGCTGCAATCATTTCTTCGCTTGTCTCTGGCTCGACTGGAGTCACCAAGTAGCTTCCATTGATCTCTACTGCACGATACTTGGCCCAGTAATGCTGGCAGTTCGATCCTCCCTTGTACTTGAAGACGTTGTAACGACCTCCTCCGACTCCCGGTCCGAACCCGTTATTCATATCGTCGAGCGTGAGAATCTCCTTGCGAGTGAAGTAACGGTCTATCGACATCATTGCTGCGCAGAAAGTACGACTGTTCGAAGCGGTATTCGATGAGGTGTACCTGTAGAGGTAGGTAATGTCGCCCTCAGCGAAGGTCTCGTCGACTACTTTGTTGAACTTTTCCTTGTCGTTCTTCACGTTCTCTCCGGGCACCCCTAATGTCTTTGCTAATTCGATCATAGTTTCCAATTGGTACTCACTGTAAACCTCCTCTATGGGCTTCAGATCATCACCGGGATCGACGTAAGGCGCCAGTCCACTAGTGTCCGCTTCCATTTTTACAGGTTCTTCCTTCTTGAAGTACATGAAGTTGACTTCTATCGCTGGGCGATCCACCAAACTGATGGCGGAAACTCCTGATTCTTCGTCTTCTGGTAGGATGACTAATTCGACTACTTTCTTTTCCATATTGATGTTGATTTTTATATCCTTGCTAGGTCCGTTATCTTCTTGTCAGCTTCCTGCTGATTGGTCATGTCCGAAGCGACCACGTAGGTCTTGAATATCGGCGTACTGTCAGTTGAGTTGTTTTCAATAGGTGCTCCGCCTCCTGCCTGATTCATAGAACTGAGAATACCTCCGAACATTCTTGTAGAATTTGCATTCATCACGGACTCTCCGTTGCTAAGCATCGCTGGAATGGAGTCGCTGGTAGAAGAACCAGGACCCGTAACCATACCACCCCTAGCGAACTTAGAAGGTTGTGGCGGTGGTGTAGAGTCTCCTCCTTCTCCTCCTCCAGAGTCGCTTACTCCCGGATCGAACTTTGTAGAGGCAATCTTTGCTATCTGAGCAAGGGACATTACGATGGAAATTCCCATGTAGACGGCAGCGGTAGCAGGACCTAACAGAGGTATAGGATTCTTCATACCGTTATCCCATGCTGACAGTGCCGACATGATTCCAGTTATGACTGCCATGGAAATCGAAAGGGCTTTGTTGGTAGCGAATTGTTTCTTCCTTATCTTGAGTTCTTCTTTTGAACCCTTTTTAACGTTGTTCAACTGCGCTGAGAAAAGAGCGTCAGAAAGATTCATCATAGCTTGCGTAGCATTGGCAAACATTTGGAGAGTCTCCATGAGATGCTGGTGTTTAACTTCCTTTTCGTTTAGAGATAGAGCATTACGATAAGCAACACCTTCAGCGGCTATACGATTTCTCTCACCCTCCGAAAGGTTTACATCCTCTAAAAGAATAGCATCACGAGCCAACGAAGCATCTCTCTTTGCGACGAATGAAGCTTCATCATCTTCCATTATAAGTTCTTCTGCTGCAAGTCTATTCGATCGTTCTGTTTCAGCATTCTTTTTCGTTCGTTCAGCAGTCTGCTCGACTGTAAGAGTGGTCTTCTCTTCTTCGTGCGTCTTGATCATCTGTAACATTTCAGCATTCTTAGTAGCAAGGATAGTTTTTTCTTCCTCAGACATGACTCCCAAGTTGTTCAAGTAGTCTATTTCGCCCTGAAGCTCCGATTGTTTGCGTTCCTGCTTTAGTCTTAGAGCTTCCTGTTCGCGCTTATCCTCGTCAGTAATGGACTGTAGGTATCGTTCGTCCAACGTGTTCTGCTGTTCGTTTATAAGGGTCACTATGTTTCCCTTGCTCTTCTCCACCTCTGCTTTTACTCGTTCGACGTAGGCCTTCCAAGCGTCCTCACGTTCCTTTAGAGCTTCCTTCTCCTTCGCAGTAGCTTCTTCGGATGCCTTTATGCTTGCGTCGGTTTTGATCTTGTTCAACCGAGTAACGTTGGCTGCATCTTCCTTCGAAAGTTCGTTCCTGGTGGTGCTCAGTTTCTTCTCAGCTTCAGCAATTTTGTCAGGTTCGGCACCTGAAACCTTGAGATTCTTTAGGTATTCCTGTTGAGCATTTATGTCGTTCTGGATGTTCTCTGCTCGTTTCTTGTGTAGTTCATCTTCGGACGCTCCCTTGGCCTCCATGAGTTCGAGTTCCTGCTTCTGCTTCTCGGACATCTTGTCGTAGGCTCCACCGATCTTGTTGAAGTCGTCTACCATCGAAGCAGCGTTCTTCTTTGCCTTGGCGGTTGCAGTATCATCGATCAGACCGGTGATGTGAGCGAACCAGTCCCTGAGTTTGTTGAGTACTACCATGACGGCGTTGCCTATAGTCTTAAGGAAACCAAGGTTAGAGATCCACTCCCTGAATGGCTTGACGATGAAGATCACTGCAGCAGTTAATGCAGCCACACCCACAATGATTGCACCAATTGGGTTCAACGACATCACTATGTTAAGGGCGGCCTGAGCTATCGTATATGCCTTAGTTACTCCGGTTACAGCACGTACTGCGATGCTTGCGTTCTGTACTCCCTTGACTGCGGCGTCGTTCGCTATTCCGAAGGTACTTAAAGCTTGCTGAGCATTACCGAAGGATTCGGCAATTCCCATTCCCATTCCTTGGAACTTTCCCTTGATCTCTGCTGCTTTCTTTCCAGATTCGGAACTAAGAGTCTCGGCTGACTTCTTTACGTTAGTTATCTTGTCCTTGATGGCATCCAGTTCGACCTTGGTCTTCTCGAATTCGGCTGAGCCGAGCTTCATGCTCTTGAATCGAGTCTCAAGTTGCTTCAGTTCATCCTCCATCTCCTTGATGGAGGCTACTGACTTTTCGGCGCCATTTACCTTGATCGTGAAAGCTATTTCGTTTGCCATCGTAATTGAGTACTTTTATTTTCTTAGATATTCTCCAGTCACGCTTTGAACTTACGGAAGCAAGCATTCGTCTATCACTTGAGCTTCGCAGTAACCAGAAGTGCTCAAGGTCGAGAGGTCCATGCATTCCGTGATAATGTACTTGTCGGGTTCGATCTCTCCGCTGTAGAAATTGCTTTCCCAGTCTGTGTAGGAGTACTTCACGGTCGAAGTCGTCCTGTTGAAGATGTAGAAGGTGTAGTAAGAAGGAGTGCAGGAGCAGATACCGTCGTTGCAGAGACCGGAATCTATCACGACTCCGTCAACGTCCAACTGGATCCAGTTGTTCTTAGTCATAGCGTACCATCCGTCAGTTGCCGGTCCAATGATTCCAAGAGTGTACTTGTAGAAGATCTTGTTGTCCGACCAGACTGGGTTGACTCCGTAGATTGTGGAAGGAGCTCCTGAGCAGCATACGTCGCAGTAGGAAGTACCGTCGAAGGTCACAACGAACGGATAGTACCTAGTCTGAATAGAATTGCAGTCGCAGAGTGTACCATCGTAATCGGCAATGATCAGACCGTGATCTCCGACTTCCCTGATTGCTACTCCGTTCGAGTACCAACCGGAAGGAGCGACCTCGTAACCACTTGGACCAGAAACGTAGAGGTAGGTCGAAGTTGCAAGGGTCAGACCGTCTCCGAACACGGTGTCTGCGACCATGTCTATGTGGCAGAAAGGAATGCAAGGAGAGTCAGTGTTCTTCTCGTACCATAGGCTCATTTCCGTGTATGTAGGAACGACCACAGTACCGTCTAATACGATCCCAGACATGATGTAGTCGATACCATCGACCAAAGTCGTTGGGAACGCATAATCGTAGGAACCGGGAGTTGCAATCTGAACTGAAGGATCGTCGACTCCGTTCTGTGAAAGAGTCATGGTAAGCAGACCGTCAGGTTCGTCAGTACCGAAGACTACCGAAGCGTAGAGTCCAGCGTTCACTAGGAACTCCTGACAGGATGGTGTCATTGAAGGATTGCTCAGTACTGTAGAGACGGATCCCACGAGGTCCCAGACCACATTATCTTTCGATGTGTATAGAGAACCAATGGTCTTGTAACCGTCGATGTCCTGATACACGCAGACAGTCACGGATACCGTACCGTCCGGACAAGGAGCACAGGAAGAGCAGAGAGTCCATGCTCCTACTGCTCCATCGGTTACCTCAGCAACGTCTCCCTCGAAGGAATAGAATCCAGTAGGAGCAGCATCGGTTCCGTCATTGCTCAGCCAAAGGTCGGTAGCATCAGTCCATACTCGCTGATCTGAGTAGACAGTAACGGTAGATAGGGTGCAGCAAGCGGCGCAGTCTGTCGTATCGTTGTACTTTACGACGAACCTGTAGTAGAAAGTTCCTGGACAGTCAGTTACGATGTCGGTAGAGTAACGGAGTCCGTAATCGCCAACAGTAATAGAGTAATCTGGATCAGTATCTTCTCTGTAAGCTCCAGCGACTGCTTCTATCGTGCGATCCGTATCGAGGAAGAGCTTGGTGTTATCTACGAAGCTTGCTTGCTCTCCATAGACAGTAAGAGGATTGCCTGAGATCTTTGACTCGCAAGGAGTCTGACCCTGACGAACTGCAAAGCTCTCTGAAGCTCCGCCTCCGCCGCAATCGCATGAACCAACGTTGTAGAAGGAGTCAATCACTCCATCAGGTCCCAAGTAACAGGCAGCGTTCGAACTGGCGTAGTAACCTGCAGGAGCGAAGACTCCACCATACTGATCGGCGAATATGTACTGAGAAGTTGCGAGAGTGGTTCCATCTGTGTAGAACAGAGCAAGGGAGTCGCATTCCACATTCTTGCAGCAACAGTAAGCTGCGCATGCTGAAGTTCCACGGCACAGAAGCACCCCATGAAACGGAGAAGTAGGACTCATTGCAATGTTCATGGAGTTTCCAATCTTCACTAGTTTCGCCTTGCAAGAAGAGGTCTCTCCTACAACGAAGTCAGAGATCGAGTCTACGAAGTACCATGCATCCCTTATGAAGATCTTGTCGTTGAACTTGAGGTTCAAGAAGTCCTTGTAAGAGAGGACCACTGTGCAATCGACCATTCGGCTATATGGATCAAACATCATGGTGTACCAGTCCTTCCAGAACACCTCGTAAGTTGACTGGTTGGTGAGCCATGGGTAAGTAGGTTTGCTCGCTTCTGGGATGGTGTCGTACCATGCAGGTTTCTCGTTCTTCCAGTTGATGTCAAGCGTGGTTGCAGTAACCGGCCAAGTCTCGTAGTTGGAGAATAACGGATACTCAGTCTGAGCAGCAGCGGTTCCGGTTCCGTTTGAAGAAGGCGCCATGTACCAAGTTCTTGGAGCGGACACCTTACCGTTGTAGTAAGCCAACTTCATCTTAGGCACAATCGGTTCCCTCTTGCCGGGAGAACTCTCGCCTCCACCAGTGTCCTTTGCTATGTGAGGAACTAGGAACTTAGGACTGAGAGTAGTGTCCGCATCCTTGTAACCGATTGGACCGATCTGAATTGGCGAGAACTCGGTAGTGTAGGTGGTCTCGCCTGTTAACATCTCGTTCGTTGAGTCAAGGATCATGTTTCCAAAGACTCTCTTGTCATTGGACTGCTGATAGAAGTCGTTGATGTAGTCGGTGTCGTCCTTCTCTGTGAAGGTGACCTTACGCGTCATCTTATCGAACAACGGTTTGATACTTATGTCCTTAGAGTGATCGATCTTTGAGGACCAATCTACTACCGAACCTTGCTTGATCCAGTCTGCCCAAGGAGTTATGACGAAGTGGTTGCGAATCGTCTTTGAAGGGACGAAGACCAACTTGAACTTGGTGATGATTGATTTGATGAACTCTATCTTCTTGATCTTGGCAGGAAGAAGGGTAGCCACGTTGAAGTTGACTCCTGCTTGCGTACACATGAATCCCATTTGAGAGATAGTAGTCGGATGGTCTGGAGTGTTGAAGTCCACCTCTACTGTCATGCATACCTTCTGACCCTGAGTCAAGTTTACTGTCTTCTCCTCAGTGTAGTTCTCATTTACCCAAAGTTGAACTCCTCCAGTTTCGACATCTGATGTTGAGTAGGTCGCAAGGGCGTTTCCGGAGGTAACATCTACTATTCTGACGATTAGATAGTAAAGGGTCGATTCCATGGCTTCATTATGTCCTATGTAGGCCCTTGCCCTGCACTTGAACTTGTGAACTGCAGTTGTCTGTGCAGTGTAGTAGTAATGATCGACTGAGTTATCGAATGCGTTCTGGTAGTCGTATGCTTCGACATTGATTGGAGCACGGGTCTCTTGAACTGGGTCAGAATCTCCGTATATGTTGGTAGAAGAGCTTCCCTGAAACAGAGCAGCAGTAGGAAGGATTGACCTTGACTCCACTTCGGTCGTGGTGTAGAGGTTCTTGAATCGATTCGATCCTGGGTAAGTGGTCTGCAAGTAAGATAGGTTTGTTCCAAGGAATGAGGACTCGTATGTGAACCCCGCATCGTTGAAGATCTGATCCCAGATTCGTTTTGCTCTGATAGAAGGTTTGAACTGCTCCAACCAGTAAGGGTTTGCGGCGTTTGTGAACGACTTTGAGTAATCGTGAGAAAGAGTAGAGTCAGTAGGTTGGTTGTCCTTGTTGTAGGCGTAACCCCATTCGATAAGTCCGTAAACGATGTCTCCGCCCATCAGACCATTAGGCAACCAAGAGTTTCTGATGTTAGCGTAGGTCAATGGGTGACTGAGCGCAGTAAGGTTAAGTTCGTTCAAGAATCCGCCTCCTACTTTGGTGCCGAAGTCGGCAGTCTCTCCGTAGAAGGTCACATCGTACTGAACGTCTCCCTGTTCGTAGTTACCGGTGATCCCATTGAGTCTCAAGTAACCCTGTGCGAAGTCGACTCCGTTGAAAAGGATGTACGAGTCGGCCTTCTTAGTTATGTCGAAGTCCGTTCCGTTGATCGAGAACGCTGCCTTGAAGAAAGGTCCATTAGCTGCGGTATGCGGCAGTTTGAACGTCCTTGAGAATACAGAGGAGACTCTTGTCGGATCCTCGAAACTCTGAACGGATGCGGTGATCTTGATCGGTTCGGATTCCATTATGTCGAGCCTCGAGTAAGGAGGAACCGTAGTTCCAGTGTACTGAGGCCTTGCGAATAGCTGTAGATTTCCCATTAGTACGTTACCTGCATTTTTTGTGGATTGACGAGTTCGATCTTGACCTTACCCTGAACCATCTTCTTCTGGCGGACGTTGGTTATCGAGTACGAAGTATCGGTAACCTTGACTGCCTGTGGGAAGTCATCGGTCAACGATGAGTTAGGATCGTGGAAGTATGCGAGAACTTGAGGGCTCTTGATGAGCTCCTCTAGCATGTTTACCTGATCCTGAGTCAACCAGTCTGACTCCAGTTCGTAACTGACTTCTGCTTGCTTGTTGTAAGGTCTCATTCCACCGACCATTCCGAGTTTTCCCGTGAGAATCGAGTCGTTCAGTAACGGAACTGGAGTTATGCCTGACCAGTCAAGTTGATCGCGTACGAACTCGTCCTGCTTCGTTTTAGTTGACTTCTCGACCATCATGTTGAAGTTCATGTAGTCCCTTCCACCAAGGGAGTTCAACCATGAAAGGCGGACCCTCTGATACAGGTTGGTGTCGCAGTACTCCTTGATGGTGAACTTGACGCTCTTTGTAACTGCTGCTCCGAAGGTTGCTGAGTTGGCTGAGACCTGCTTGTGTCCGGTGATGGTCAGACTGCAACCTGCCGTGTTTTCGTAGTCGACTCCCAATGCAGTCATGACATCGTCGAAGCTTGCAAGCACGTGGACGATGTCGTGCTTAGGGTAGATCATGATACCGCATGAAGCGGTAGCGGATGACCTTTGTGAGTAACCATTTGCAGTAATCATCGGTACGTCGATAGAACCGTAGGACCGAGTAGGTGTTGCAAATGCGAAACGGAACCCGTAGATCGGTCTGTTTTCAGTATTTCCGTAAGGACTCCAGTTGAGGAAGGACAGTGTCGATTTGTCGAACGAGTAGACTTCCCTTGTCAAGGTATCGAAGGAAAGCGGGTAGGCAGTCGTGACTCCGTGATCGTAGCACTTCAAGGTAGTGCCGTCCAGTTGGAAAGGATTGGAACCAAATACCCCGGATGCGGTAACCTTCTGCATGTTCCAGAGGTTCTCCTGAGGTGAGAGAGTGGCTGCCCATGTGTGCACCCATGCGGTCGTGTCGCTGGTGTTTCCTGAGTACATGACGTAAGCGGGAGCTCCAACGCTCGTGTTGACTCCTGTGTAGATCTTGAGCTCCGCTCCTGCCTGAGTACGGTACTCTTCTCCTGCCTTGACGAGAACGTGACGACATAGCTTATCGGACTCTGCGAACACCTTACCGATAGTGTAGTCGATAGTGGTCTCGCCGTTCGTGATCTCAGCAACGTCATCGGTCCAATCTAAGTACCCTTGCATTATGGTGGACACGTCGATCATTCCGTAGCCATCCGGATTCGGTCTCTGCTTGATCCTTAGGACCTTTGTGGCGTAACCGTCCATGTAGATGTCGAACACGTACTTCATATCGATCTGAGCAACGTTCGAACTGTAGCAACTCCAGATGATTGGATTGTACGCTGGGCTGAAGATGTTCGGTTTGTAGGTTCCGATTGTCGTTATCATTTGTTATCTCTTATTTTAAGTTCTTTAGTTGGAAGTCTTGTTGCGCTCTGATCTTTCTGAGAGCATCCTGTTCTTCTCTTGCCTTATCTTTTCGATAGGCAAGCCAGTTAAATGCTGAGACAAGGTTTGCTCGTTCAACTTCTCCAACTTTTGTAAAATCGTCTCCAGCGATGAAGTGGATGGTAGCGAGCCAGTTCCTAGCAACTCTGATGTGAATTGGTTCAGACTTTCGTAGATCTCTTTCTCTTCCTTCGTCTTCGCCGTCTTCATCAAAGAGTCCAACGTAGTTTCGCATAAGGATCTCGGTACTTGCAAAAAAAAACGAATGGCTCCGTAGACGTACTTGAGCGGCAGGTCCATGAACTCCTCTGCTCGATCTTCCATCGTGTTGGCGTCGTAATCTTCCGCTTCGATCTTGAACCAGTTGCGCTTCGCCGGCCTGTAGAGAACGGCCATCATCCTGTGAATCTGCTTCTCCTTGTTCGGATCGGACTTCAGTATGTCCATGTCTGCCATCTCGCCAACGGTCAACTTCTTCATATCGATGAAGTAGTAGGTCCTCTCCTTCAACTGGAACTTCTTGAAGAACGGTTGGGTGTTAGGGTCGATGTTCAGGTTGTTGTCCAGCACCTCGTTCCACAGCATGTTGAATTGGTAACTATCCAACTTGCGTAGTTCGTCCTGAGGGCACGAGGATAACTCTGAGACTACCGTCATCTTGGATGCTAGGTCGTCCATGACCAGCAGGTTGTGCAGTTTGTAGTACTGACCGATCGTTAGGTCTCCTACCTTGTATTCTTTCTTGTCTATCGTGAATTCGATCATGATGTGGTGTTTGTTTTCGTGAATTTGCTTGTAGTGTTCTTGATGAACTCTTCCCATGTGACTCTTACTTCGGCTTCGACTATGGCCTCGTAGACAGGTTGATCTCCCCTCAAGGACAACCATCCCTGTGCTCTGACTCCGCCCTTTGACTTCTCGTAACCGCGGAACTCGTACCCGAAGACGGACTGAGCTCTCATTGCTGGGTTGAAGAACTTCCTAGTGCCGAAATTGGTGAAGTCTCCGTGATCCAAGTACTCCACGTGAAGGTCCCATACTCCGTCTTCCCTCTTGACCCAAGAGTACTTGACGCTACGGGACAGGTTGCCCTTTGAGAATGGGTTCTTCGAAGGTTGCGGGACCTGAAGGCTTACCCTTGCGTCCACGTTCCTTATGAGTCGTTCTCCCAGTTTGTTTAGGGCTTCGTCCGATAGGTCCTTGAACTGTGCCATGATTACGTAAGTACGATTGGATTCGTGTCGCAGTTCGCCAATGGAGTAAGTGCGGTGATCCGGATTTGGAAGGTCCAACCAGATACGTCGTTGATGAATCTCTCTACGAAAGGAGTAGCAGTCGTAGGCAGACTCAAGTTGAATCTCCATGTACCCCAATCGGTCATCGTGTACTTCGCTATGATGTCTCGTCCGATCTCCAGCATCTGGGACTGCCTACGAATCTGAAGGTCCAAGTTGTTTGCATCGACCAAGTCCATTATGATCATGTCGAAGTCGAACAGGGACGTCGCCTTGCCTATGGTCGAAGGTTGAGCGACCAGATGTACGTAAGGATAGGTTACTTCGGGTAGTGCTGTGTCCGGCATTTCGACTGAGGAGATCGGTCCGATTCGGAAGGTCTTGACCGCAGGATGAGCCAAGATAACTCTCTCCAAGCTCATTATGGTTTCGTAATAGGTTGACGATTCTGTTGACATGTGAATTGATTCTTTTCTAGTCTTAAATATTCTGAGTTGAGAAGTTGAACGTGAACCGTCAATATCTTCTCTTTATCACGTAAGGAGTACCCTCAGCGTCGAGTCCTGTCTTCTTTGGTCCAGCGAACCCGTAGGATCCGTCTCCTCCGTTGTGAGACAAACTATATCTAAGTGAATCCATCAAATGGTTCCACTTGTCCACCGGTCGGTCCGTATCCTGATTCCAAGAGTACAGGTCGACCTCGTTGATTAGGTTGTCCGATGTGGGATCCATGAAAACTGAATAGCGCTTGATTTTTTCTATTCCTGCGCGGACTGAGTCAGGTCCCTTATAGGCTCCTACCACGTTGAAACCCAATCTCCTAAGTTCTTCTATGGAACGGGGTTCCGCGGAATCGGCAATTATTCGATCCTTTTGAGTAATTCCCAGCGATGCAAGTTTCATGGCAAGGTCCGGTATGGTCAGTCCTCTATCGTAGATCATTTCCTTTAGGTAGATCCTGTCGTTGTGCTTCGAAACCTTGATAAGGGCGGTAGGGTCGGATGCGAAGCCGAAGTCAAGACCGTAGGTCGTGTCGTACTCTCCAAGTGGGTCGGGAACTCCTACCTTAAATGTTGTGAAGATCTGCCCCTCTGTTCCTTCCGTAAATTCTCCCAGTAGATGGTGTTTGTAGTACTTCGGATCAGTTAAGGAAGCGAGGTCCCATTCTGCTACTTTTGTTGGGTCTAAGTTCTCTAAGTTGTCCTTGTACGTTGTGTGAATGAACATGTGGGTTGACAGCCACTTTGGATTTGGTTGGTGGACGGATCCTATGAACCATCTCTTGAACTGCCAAGATCTCTTTGAACCTGGGTTGAAGACGACGAAGATCTTTCTCTCTACTCCCTTCGTTCTTAATGTGTCTATTACCTTTATGTACTCTTCCTCGCTGGGCAACTCCTGGGCTTCATCAATAATGGCATGAGTGATGGATGATAATCCCTTTCCCTTTGCTGATTGAGTCGCGTCCGATAGCCTGAAAGAGTGAGTGATGATCATGTTGTCGTTTAACCTGCACGTGATCTCCTCTCCCTTTATTTCTACGTAAGGAGTAAGGCCGAACCTTTCTAACAAGTCAGCAACATCCCTGTATATTGACATCTTGACCGAACGGCTCGTGTACCGTGAAATCATTCCTCGGAAGAACTCATCTCCGAAGAGTTTCATTATGAAGTAGACGGCGACTTGGGTAGATTTGCCTGAGGCTCGTCAGCGACCCCCCGTTATTATGGCGTAGGGGCGCTCATCGTTAAACAGGGGGCCAAATGCTGGTAATATTTTGAATTCAGTTAGTCTTTCCAATTGTCATTAGGTAATTTTTATCAAAATAACGACAACAAGCATGATCAGTTGGACCAACTTGGTGATTTCTTTTGGATCGAGACCTCTTCTATTGCAGTACTTAGTAGCATGAGGTACTGTGGTAATCTTGCCATCTGGGCAAATGACCTTAGCCCTATTTACTTTTGGCATGTTCTTTGGGCCGGATGCTTTTCCGCCCTTCGAATCCCTCATGTACTCGGTAAGCGGCAACTTATGCTCGATCTTGACCATTCTTTCCATTGCTAGAGCGTAATGCCTAGAGAAAAAGGTCCCCACTATCTCTATTCTTAGGTCGGTCCTTCCGTAGAAGTGTCCGTGACCGTGATTCGAGTTTGGTCTTACCTTCGTGTGTTGGTAGAACCTCTTCTCCGAGTCGGTGGTCTCGCCAACTTCGACGATAGAGTCGTCGGACTCCTGCTTAAGCACGTATACGTAATAGAGCTTTTCATTCTGATTCATTTATGATCACTGATTTTTTTGGATCTAAGCCTCGGTTCTTGCAATACCTGATATGCCAAACTAAATTGCTTACGTGACCGTCCTCGCAACGAACCTTAGTATCTCGAAGTCTAGCCAAATGCCCTGACTCGACTGCGAACTGGCCGACTCTCTTACCATTTGTCGGACCGTAAATGCGACCGACTTCCTCCATTCTCTGCCTGCTTCTTTCGATCCTATCGGTCATTGCCTTTGGCAGCTTGAGAGCTCGCAAGGTTCTCTTGTAAGCGTTCTCTGCTACCTTGTTGTACTGTGTCGAAACGATGATCTCAATCTTGGTGTCGTGCAGGAACTCCCTAAGAGCCTGAACTGGCATGTCGGTCATCTCGACCATCTTGTTTCCCTTGCGATCCTCTGCGACGTACACTACGTAAGTCTTTGGATGTCTAACTCCGTACTTTCTCCTTTTCATATTCCGTACTTTCTGCACTCCTGCTTGATCCTAGTGATTACGCTAGAAACGCAAGATGAGCAAGTTGTTACTTGTCTATTTTCCTTTGTTATCTCGTTGTAAAGAGCGAAAATTTCCTTCAATTCGGTTCCGTTGTACACTGTTTTCAGATTGGTCATTATCCTAAAGTCTACCAATCGCTGTTTTAAGTCTTCCATTTCAATAATCGAGTACTTTTTCTATCAGTAAGGTGATTGCTCCAGCTGCGAACATTGGTAAAATACTCCACCAACCAAACCCTAGAACTAAGCCTATTCCTAATGTTATCCACTGTGACAGGCAGAAGCTACACGTGAATGGTTTACCTATCCTTTTTCCGTTTGGAAGGAATACGACTGACAGTAGTTGTAGTGATACACGATAGACTCTGTTCCTCAGTAGGGAGATCGTCGCTAACGACACTAATAGGCTCAGAAGGCTGAATAGTAGTAGTTGTGACAGTGTTATCATTGATGAATGAGTAATTTTTCGGTTTGGAAAGGTTGACGAAGATGCAACCGGATACCTTGCCGTTAAGGACTTGAACTTCAGAATTCTCAGGGATCTTGAAGTAGTGACTCCTTACTATCACGTTATTCTCGAAATTTGCAGGCAACGAGAAGAAGATCGTGTCCCTATCGACGAACTTCCATTTGATTGGAACGTTGGGAGCTTGAGTCTTTTCGTTTACTGTGAATACGATTGCCATTTTAGTTGATGTTTTTACAGGTTGTCCTTGATGTACTCTCTAACTCGTCGGACGGTGAGCGAGATAGATGTTCTTGGTATTTTAGTAAGTTCCGAAAGGGTAGAGTAGTTATGCTCACCATCCGAATACAACTTGAACAGCTCACGATCGTACCACGGAAGATGTTCGAGTAATGCGCTAACTCTGTTTATGTCTAACGGTTCGCCCGCCTCTTCGACTGTCACGTCCCCTATGATTGGAAGGCTCTGCTTGATGTAATTGCGGTAGAATGGTCCTGTCGAACTCCTATGTTGGATCATCATGACTCGTACCAAATAAAAACGAGCGGCGCCTGCATCCAAAACCTCTTGAAGATTCTTTTTATAACTGAAGTCGGTTATTGCGTAATGAAGTAACTCTAATGCGTGAGGTGCATTGCCGGTTATCTTTTTTGCCGCACTTACTAAATTTTGGTAATCCTGTTCTAGATATTGAGGTAAGGTCAAGTCATGCTGATTATTTTTGCAACAGCATCTTAGAGTCTTGTACTCAACAGTAGTACATAAGTTCTACGACCGGGCCAGACAAAAAATGCGTATAGAGTTATTTATACGCACTCATTTGCAAAAATTTTACTTGGTCCCTTCCGATGGGAAAACTATCTTGATTGGGCTATCCATAGTGATGTCGGATTCCAATTTCTTAGGAACAACGAACGGAGAAAGTCTCAGCAAGAAATCAAGTGCCTTTCCGGGATCATTTTCCGCTACGGAGTCCAACCACCTCTGAATGCGAGGTATGTTGTTAGTCAGCAGGTCGGTGTAAGCCTTCTTGATCAGGATGGTGTCGTGATTGCTGCCACCTGCTGGTCTACCTTGAGGATGGCCTGACTGGCCCTTTTTCCATGCCATTTTGGTTGGTGATTATTTTTTCGAAGTAAATGCGCAGGAGTATCACATTCTTCTTTGCACGTGGGTATTGACGGCATAGAAAAATGCCCCTTTTGCTAGGTTTGCTAACGATCGGTTCTTCAGTCTTATTTATTATCTTCACATCCACAGAAATCTTTTCCAACTTCCTGACTTCCAATCGCTCGTCTGATGTTCTTCGATCTGTTCTTATTGAAATACTTAGAAGAGGTCTGAATGCCACAGAAGTAGGGGCTTTTTTTGCTTGGGGCAACTCCGTCCGCTAGAACGTAGTTAGCGTAAGCTGGGTAAAGTGAACTGTTGTTCTTCAAGTAGGTCTGAAGTTGCTTTAGATAATTATCAGCAACGTCCTTAGCTTGCGCCTGCAAGAATTTCAGTTCGTCTAGCCCAATCTGTTGGCTGGATTCACTCCCAGATTTTAGGACACTCTTTTGATAAATTTTGAAAGTTAAATTCGGGAGTGCAAAATACAGTGCGTAATTTACTAGACAAGGGCCTATGTAGTCATCCAAGATTGTACGATTCACAGTAGTGACTGTGCCGTTGACGATCTGATCATTCAATTGTTTGAAAAACGTGCTTCCAAGGAATTCCTGCAAGATTAACGTCTGAGCTTGAATGACGAACGGTTGAATGTCCGTTGGACTTACTGAAGCATGGATAGCCGTTGCTGCTTTCAAACGCTCTTCCGACACCCATATTGCTTGATATGCTGGCATACCGTTAAGTGTTATTTTGTATTTTGACTGCCAATGATCATACCATTAAGCGATAGCGTCGGCAGCGGTTGGTGCCTCAATTATCCTATTTGGGATGATCTGGAGTTCTTTATCGGTGATTCCTTTATCGTAAAGTATCTTGTTGAACACCTTTAACATTGACTTCTGAATAGGTTTGATTGTCGTGCTCATGAAATGAGCGTAAGCAACGATTATCTCGTCACTGTTTGACGAAAATCCAGTTCCTCCTTCGTGATAGAGGCCAAGTAATAGCGGACTTGAGATTCTATGCCCTGTCAGAATACGAGAAGTGATCCTAGTTTCTAGAGTTGTGTAGTACGTATCGTTTGCAGCTTCTAGTGGAGTGACCTCTGGTGCATGTTCACGATCTACCGAAAACATTAGCATCATCTTGTTTGCGTTTTCAGTACCTCTGTATGACGCAGTAATTTCGTCGTAGATGCCCTCTCTTTCCTCTGCTGTGCTCGGAATCCCGTTGTTCAACGAGATTATGAGCCCCGGTGCCAATCCGTTTGTGATCGAACTGATGTGGAACTTTGATATTTCGGCGTCCAGTTGAATATCATTTACGGAGGCCGCGTACTCAGGCAGTGGGTAGTAAGTTGCTCCCGACTGATAATTGAAAAAGTAGTAAATTTGAGATGGATTAGCCTTTCCGTTAGAAGGATCGTACGATGGATAGGCAACTGGTTTGAACTTGCGAACGTTAGCCCAGTTGGAAGAGTAGTAGTACGTATCGACGCTGTCAGTTTCTTGGTTCATGATGCCTGAGCGTACTTTGCTGAAATCTAGGTGGTACACCTCCGCTATGGTCAGACCGTCGTTTGCGAATATTACGTTGAGAGCGAAACCTCCGAACATGAGGTAATCCATGGCTACTTTCTCAAACAGATCGTTCCATGACTCGTTCGGATTTATACGTTTCAAAAGGTAGGCGTCGGCCTCATTCTTGAAGGAAAGTCCCTGACCGACTACGGCGTCCAATTTCGAAAGGATGCAAGTCCTGTGGATAGCAGAGCGATTAAAAAGAGCATTCAAGAAGTCAGGAAAGAGGTTATCAATTCCAAAAAAGACGTAATTCTTGTCAAATTTCTCGACGAACTCTGGAAGGTTTGGCTCTACTCGATCAACCGTTCCGAACGCGTATTTTTGATTCTCCATGTGAAAGGATTGTTTTTCTGAGATTAAGTATATGAAAGGTGATGGATGTCACAGTAAGATGAAAAAGGCTTAGGATGTGATATCGTGATCCTAGGATGATGATACTTTTTAGATGAAGGAAATATTGACTTACGGATTTGAAGATGACTGGGGTGCTCCAGTACTTTCTGATAAGGAACCTAGTCCACTTATCGAAAAAGATGAAAAGAATTCTAGACCTACTGATAAGGAACCTAGTCCACTTATCAAGAAAGATGAAAAAGGCTTAGGATGTGATATCGTGATCCTAGGATGATGATACTTTTTAGATGAAGGAAATATTGACTTACGGATTTGAAGATGACTGAGGTGCTCCAGTCCTTTCTGATAAGGAACCTAGTCTACTTATCGAGAAAGATGAAAAGAATTCTGGATCTACTGATAAGGAACCTAGTCTACTTATCGAGAAAGATGAAAAGAATTCTGAACATAAGTTTACTTCCTCCCGTGTACGGGCGCGTCGTCGCGCGCCCGCCTCAACGTGTCGCGGTCTTAGGATACCAAATTGATTCTTTCTGTATTCTTTTTTCTTCTTATTGAAAATAGCTACCACGCGTACCCCTGCGGGCGTGCATAGTTGACCCAAGAAATGAGCGAAACCGTTTTCCTAATACGAATATAATAATTCATGTTCTAATAAATCTCGATGAAATGAGACCTACTTTTTACGTTTATCGAATATTCAGTACGGATTCGTACACTGGTCGGACCAATACGTACTTGGACGGAGTAGCGACAGATCCAGCTAAAGTTCTAATGGCTCATAGATATTATAATCGAAAAACCGGTGAGTACATGACCATGAAGATTTTTGAAGAGACTGAAGATTTTTCTAAAGCTCTTGAATCACTTTATGAGTTAGAACACGATAAAGATTCTATTTATTCTCAATTACTTAAGGAAAATGCTACGCTTTCTTCAGAACTCGAAACCGAGATGAAAAATCAGTATGCCACCATTCTTACTAAAGAACCCGTAACTTCGTCAACTACAGAAATTGAAGACTTACACTTAAGAATCATCAGTGAAGTTGACAAAAAAACAACGCCAGGTACTTGATAATACGGGCGACCTTCGTTCCATGACTGGTCTTACCTGCTCGGAACATAGTCCACTTATCGAGAAAGATGAAAAAGGCTTAGGATGTGATATCGTGATCCTAGGATGATGATACTTTTTAGATGAAGGAAATATTGACTTACTGATTTGAAGATGACTGGGGTGCTCCAGTACTTTCTGATAAGGAATTCTGGATCTACTGATAAGGAACATAGTCTACTTATCGAGAAAGATGAAAAGAATTCTGAACCTTTTCTAAGTTCGTATTCTATTAGTCTTCTTTAGGAGACTTAGAATATCGCACGGACGACCCGTACTCAGGCTTATCGTAACGCTCAGGCGGACTTCGACTTCATTTTTGATGACTTTTGCTCCGCGCGGTATCAAATTGAATCAAATTGAATCAAATTGAAATCCTAAGTACTGAAGATTTAGAAATCTTAGTTACTGTACTCTAAGTGCTATACGCAGAGGGGTTCGAGAGCGAAGCGAACGAAACCCTTTTATTAAAAAACTCCTACGGATCCTTCTGACCTTCTCATACTAATAAAACGGATACAAGTTTTAACTTTGCACCTTTCTAAATGTTAAATTTTAGTTAAATTTTAGTTAAATTTTAGTTAATGTTTACAAGTAATAGATCCCCTCTTAGAACCTGAGTATAAGATGAAAAAGAAACATCAGACGATGGAATCGGAAGCTTCAGTTTCTGGAATAGTGGGAGCAACTCCAGTGACAAAGGAAAAACTTGGTCGAGTGGACTTCATGCACTTTCCCCTCTACGTTAAGTTCATTTACTCCATCAACAGGGCAGCAAGAGAGGGTACAAGAGTCATGATCTTCGTTAGGGGAGACCTAGCCAGAAAGCACGACGGAAAGATCGACGTCGGCATGAAGGTAAAGGTCGACGGCATTCTGACCAAAAGCTACTACGTTGGAGACGACGGAGTGACTCGATCGGGAGAGGTCATTCATGCTGACAGGATTTTTTACTGACCTTGGCCCATGTTCGTACCTGAGTTAGAGATCGGTTACGTGACGTATTACGAGAACCAGAAGATCGATAAGCGAATCGCTCTGATCGTGTCGAGAATCTGTAGGAAGTTCGAAATAACGACAGAGGTAAGCGATCTGGAGATCGACGAGGAAGAGGATCGACCTTTCCTATCACGAACGGTCTACGTAAAGCTAAGTCGAGGTCTAAGGGAGAATGAGATCGCTCCGATACTACATTCCATAGTGGGCGAACTCGGTTACCCAGCGTTCTATTCGGAAACTGAGACCGATCCGAACGATCCGATACTGAAGTTCCTCGAATCGGAACTAAAAAAAACCAAAACTGAATGAATTACAAGGGTTACCCAGAGAAACTTAAAGAAAGGGAAAGAAACGAAGTACACCTAATCGGTCAACTGTCAAAAATGCCGCAATCCTCAAAAAGGATGAACAACGAGGACGTTATCACCTTCGTCATAGAGAACAGAAGCTACATGTATCATGGATTTAAGTACGAAAAATTCCTTACTAAGCACAACATCTTAGCGAGGGATCCAGTTTCTATGGCAGCATTGGAAGGAGTAGAACTTTCGGACTGGATAGAAGTTTTCGGTCACTTGACGTACACAAGGACTCGGAATGGAGTAAACGCCATCATCATAGCAAGTCTGGTAGTCTACCGTGAGGACCTCGCATCCCAGGTTTCACTCAATGCTAGGGGTAAAGAGAAACATAAGCCTGACCGTTGCGGCCTCTCTGAGGTGACGGATTGCACATCTGAGATGATGGATTGCGACGAGGACGTCTAGCGATAGATCCTCTTTGTCTTAAGAAGTCCGTTCTCGTCGAAGTAGTCCCTGTAGGTTGCCTGCCTGTTGTTTACGAACTTTAGGGATACGTGAATGAAAGGCGGTTCCAAGTTACAGCAATGAGAATCTTCAGGTATCATGCATCCCCATACAAGTCGATCGTACTTGAGATTGAAGTACATCCATTCGAAGATCTTGCTTCCGGAGACTTTAGACTCTTCCCTTACGTAGAAGTCCATTTCCTCGCCTGCCATGTGCTGGTTCGGTACTCTTTTCCTCATTTTAGAGGACACAGCCTGACATTCGTAGAAGGAAAGGATCCCAAAGACGTTTTCGAACTGC
>Ga0172375_10004730_pt1 | contig 19975 bp, 12 predicted proteins | sample LakKiv1m_FD_114537 | JGI IMG/M metagenome (GOLD analysis project Ga0172375, IMG submission 114537) | Freshwater microbial communities from Kabuno Bay, South-Kivu, Congo - kab_092012_11.1m | ecosystem: Environmental > Aquatic > Freshwater > Lake | place: Democratic Republic of the Congo...
CAGGTCTGGACGGAGAATGGAATGATACTACGCTTGCTGGCGGAAGTGTCAGCAAATGGGGAGAACCTGGTGAGGAAGACCTTTATCCTGATGTAGCTGTTGCCCGTTTAACCTTTAATAACATGACTGAGTTGGAGCATATGATTCATAAATCATGGTACTATCAGCAATTTCCGGTTCTTGGAGAATCGAATCGTCCTTACCTGGTTGGAGAATATTTGTGGGGTGATCCATTGACATTTGGCGGTGATTATATGGAACTTTTAGTAAATGATCGTAATGATAACGGTTATTTTACCCATGGTATCCCCAGCGCTGAAAATGAAATTACCCGTCTTTATGACACACCTAGTTATTCATGGGATAAGAACGAATTACTTACAGGGATCAACCAGGGAAAATCTTTTATTCATCATCTCGGACATGCCAGTGTCGATTATATGATGAGACTCTATAATTCAGATATTTCAAATGCAAAATTCTCCCAGGTTAATGGTGTGATTCATAATTACACCCTGATCTACACCCAAGGCTGTGATTGTGGTGGCTTTGATCAGCCTGGTTGTATTGCTGAAAAAGCCATATCAATAGATAATTTCGCTGTTGCGGGTGTATTTAATTCGCGATATGGTTGGTTTAACCAGGGGACTACAGATGGACCCTCCGAGCATTTGCAGCGTGAGTTTGTCAGCGCATTATACAACGATACAGTTGAAAACCAGATCAAAGAAATCGGAGCAGCCCATATGATGTCAAAAATCAAGACTGCTCCGTGGGTAGGCCTCCCCGGTGAATTTGAACCCGGTGCTCAACGTTGGGTTCATTATGATTGTAATGTTCTGGGAGATCCCGCCTTAAAAATTTGGACAAAGGAACCTAATGTCGGAATTCCCGGAAATTTTGAAATTGTCAATTTTAGCGTGTATCCAAATCCAGCCAAAGATCATTTTGAAATTTCCTATTTCCTCCCTGTCAATTCAGATGTCAGAATAATACTGGTCAATGCCATTGGCCAAACGGTCCTCACTTTCTGTTTCTCTGCTCAAAAGTCAGGAACCCAGACAGTGTCGTTACCCCTTCCTGAACTGGAACAAGGGGTCTATTATTGCCGTTTGGAAAACGGTTCATCTGCCAGCGTTAAAAAGGTTATTGTTATTCACTAAATAAAGTATTATCTGAAATATTTTTCAACATAAAATTAAAAACGCTCTTATGAAAAAAGCTACTCTTTTAATTTCTTTTCTTGTTTTTGTTGCAGTTGGAATCCATGCACAAAACTTTGTGTACACGGGGAACTGGGGGAAACAGGGTTTTAACCTTGTTGAATCCAAAACAGATGCCGTACAAGTTGTCTTTTCCGTAAACAATTTTGAGCTCCAGACGGTTATAGTCGAGGGGCAGACCATGAAAAACATTAACCTCCCGGGAACATTCCTTTTTAATGAGGAAGGAATGCCAAACCTGCCGAATAAAGGCCAGTATATTGCTCTTCCCCAGGGAGCCAAACCGGTTTTGAAAATCCTTTCAGACCGCAGAGAGATCTTACATAATATTGAAATCGCCCCTTCCCCAAGAATCCCGACTGATAATCAGCCTGACTTCCCGCTCGTAAGGAACCAGGTGATCTATTCAAAAGATGCATGGTATCCCGAAACGCCTGTCCAGATTTCTGAACTTCAGCAAATCCGTGGTGTTGATGCTGTTGTTTTGGGCATTACCCCTTTTCAGTATAACCCGGTAACCAAGGATCTGATCATATATACCGATTTGAAAGTAGAGATTAGTTTTGAAGGAGGGAACGGACAGTTTGGGGATGTCGCCTACCGCAGTTACTGGTGGGATCCAATCCTTCAGGATAATTTCCTGAATCATGCATCATTGCCGGTTGTTGATTATAACCAGCGGTTGCAGACATATCCACAGAAAAGCCGGGAAAGTGAATGTGAATACATCATTCTCACACCGACTGGATCCAGTTTCCTTGCATGGGCCGATTCAATAAAAAAGTTCCGTAATCAGCAGGGTATTATGACAAAAGTTTTTACAATCGATGAAATTGGGGGAAATACCGTTGCTGCTATTGAAAGTTTTATTGATAATGCATATAATACCTGGACAATTAAGCCGGTTGCCTGTTTGATTCTTGGGGATTATGGGTCCGATGCCACTAAAAACATTACATCTTATTTGTATAACGATCACCCGGACGGATATAATCCTTATCCATCTGATAATAAGTTTGCCAATGTTACAGGTGATGAAATGCCGGAAATAGTCTTTTCAAGGATAACTGCCAATGATGTCACCCAACTCCAGACCATGGTTACCAAGTTCCTGGATTATGAACGTAATCCTCCAATCGACCCACTGTTCTATGATAAGCCTATTACTGCTCTTGGCTGGCAAACCGAACGGTGGTTTCAACTTTGCTCCGAAATCGTCGGAGGATTCTTTAAAAATGCTATGGGGAAACATCCCCGCAGAATTAACGCAATTTATCAGGGAACACCTGGATCAGTGTGGTCAACAGCGTCGAATACTAATACTATTGTTAACTACTTTGGACCTTCCGGTCTGCTCTATATTCCACAAATGCCCAGTGAATTGGGTGGCTGGACGGGTGGAAATGCCACTAAGATCAATAATGCCGTGGATTCAGGCGCGTTCTTGCTGATGCACCGCGACCATGGTTTGTATACCGGTTGGGGCGAGCCTGCCTATTCAAATTCCAACATCAACGCATTGAACAACACTGCCCTCACTTATGTTTTTTCCATAAACTGCCAGACAGGTGGTTATCATAAATCGCAGGAAGTTCTTGGTGAAAAATTCCATCGTCATACCAAAAACGGACATAATGCAGGCGCCCTTGGCGTTGTTTGTCCGAGTGAAGTTTCCTACTCGTTTGTAAACGATGTTTTTGTTTGGGGTATGATGGATAATATGTTCCCGGATTTTATGCCTGCACAAGGAACAACTCCGGCATCCAGGGGAGCATTGCCTGCTTTCGGTCATGCCGCCGGAAAGTATTTTTTAAAACAATCTTCATGGGTAGGCAGCGGCGTTAAAACGGTCACTTACCGCTTATTTCATATGTTTGGTGATGCCTTCCAGGTAATGTATTACCAGGTTCCACAACAACTAACCATTGTTCACGAATCCACAATTGATTATGGAAGCACTACTTTTTCTGTTCAGGCCAATGATAGCGCATTGATTGCCCTGACTGTGAGTGATACAATTATAGCAACTTCATTGGGTACCGGCGCTACACCTGTTCTTATACCAATTCCAGATTTGGCAATCGGAACAGAAGTTTTAGTTACAGTCACAAAACAAAATTATTTCCGTTATAAAAGTCTTGTGTCGGTAACATCATCGGGTATGGTTGCCAACTTCGCTGCGAGCGCCAATAACCTTTGCCTTACCTCTTCCGTCAATTTTACTGACCTTTCATCAGGACTACCTGAATCATGGGAATGGGAATTCCCTGGAGGAACTCCCTCCTCCTCCACAGATCAAAATCCGGTTGGTATTATTTACGCTAATACCGGAAGCTACGACGTGACACTGACGGTGCATAAAACCGGTGTTGACCCTTCAACCACAACAAAAACTGCCTATATTAACGTTTACAATTTCCCGGTTTCCAACTTTACCTATACTGCAGGGTGTCCTGGTCAACCGTCTAATTTTACGGATCAGTCTGATCCCAATGGTGGTAACATCACCAATTGGAAATGGCATTTCGGGGATCCTGCTTCCGGGAATAACGATAGCTCTACGCTTCAGAATCCTGCTCATATCTATACTGATGCCGGAACCTATGACGTGACTCTTACGGTTACTGCTAACGGGACTTGCCTTGATAATTATACATCATCTATTTCAATTTTACCACTTCCGGGAATAGCTGCAAAACCATCAGGAACAACAACGTTATGCGAGGATGCCGTAAATGTCGAATATACTACCACCGGGGCTGACAATGCTTCTACATATATCTGGCAATTGACCCCCCCCGACGCAGGTACTATTACCGGAAATGCTACAACAGTTTTATTGACTCTCACACATGGATTTCAAAGCAATTTTACTGTCAAAGTTGAAGGAGTTAACGATTGTGGTGAAGGTGGTTACTCGGAAGAACTTGCAGTCATTATAAATCCAACACCATACGCTCCAGCTCAACCTTCCGGATCTGACAGTGTAAATCTGAACAAAATCCTGACTTCTGAATTCACTATCAGCGAAGTTCCTTATGCTACCTCTTATTCCTGGTTCATCTTGCCATCTGAAGCCGGTACCATTTCCGGATCCGGCTTGAATGGAACTGTCAACTGGGTTCCTTCTTACCGGGGTATCGCAAACATCACTGCCCTGGCTTCAAACCAGGAATGTGAAGGACCTGTTTCTGAAATCAAAATCGTGAAACTATACGGAGCTGTGGGTATCGGAGAAAACAATGGTACCGGAATCCAACTATTTCCAAATCCCACCACCGGTAAAATTAATATTGATGTTACGGCCAATGGAGATGTTTCGATAAATATTAAGATCTACAATGTGATCGGAAATATTGTATATCAGGAAAATGATGTGAAAATTTCCGGACATCTATATAAGAATATCGATCTTTCATCCCTTTCAAAAGGTCTTTATCACTTTAAGATTGAGGGAGATGGTATTTCTCTTGTTAAATCTTTCGTCGTTCAGAAATAAAAACACCTGACTTAAAAAAAAGACTGTCCTGACAAACCTCGGAGCAGTCTTTTTTTTATGCAATTTTTTTAATGATCAGCTTATCGATCCGGTTTCCATCCAGGTCGACAATTTCAAATTCAAAGTTTTTCCAGGTAAATTTCTCTCCCGGTCGCGGAATGTGTTTTAACATAATCATTGCCAATCCGGCAAGGGTATTGAACTTGATCTTATTCTTATCAAATCCCTGAATGTTGAATTCGTAAGCAAACTCATAAAATGGCATTTGCCCGTCTGCCAGCCAGGTACCATCGTCCCGTTTAATAATCTGTGGCTCATCCGGGCTGGGTTCATTAAAATCTCCGACGAGGGCTTCCAGGATGTCGTTCAGAGTTACCATGCCGACTGTCGAACCATATTCATCAATCACAAGTCCGTAATGTATTTTATTTTGCTTGAATAATTCAAGGGTTTCGTAGGCTGTAAGTGTCTCAAGCATGAATTGCGCCGGTTTGATGTGATCGTAAATGTTGAAATCATCACGGCAAATCTCCCCTAGAAAAATATCTTTGATAAAAACAACACCTATTACATTGTCCAGGTCATCCCGGCAGACCGGATAAACAGAATGCAGGTTTTCACGCATGTTATTTTTAAGAGTCTCTGCCGGTTCATTGACATCCAGCCAGATAAGGTCGGAGTGATGGGTCATCAGGTCGCTTATTTTGCGATCACCCAGGTGAAAAACCCGCCCTACAATATCCTGCTCTATCTCCTGAACTTCTCCATCCTCGGTTCCTTCCTGCACCATCGCCTTGATCTCTTCTTCCGTCACCTTCGACTCACCGGAGGATTTTACTTTCATTAAACGAAAAAGTAATTCGCTGGTGCGTGATAACAACCATGTAAAAGGATGGGTGAAATAAGAGAGAGAGACCAATGGCCGTACCATGAACTTGATTATTCCTTCCGGGTTAGTCAGCCCAATCTGCTTTGGGACCAGCTCGCCAATGACCATCATCACAAAAGTCACCAGAATCACTACCAGGATGATACCAAATGAATGACTAAAGGTTGGACTTATCCCTAATTTCAATAAAAGTATTTCCATTCCTTGAGCAATGGCTGCACCACTGAATACACCGATCAGGATTCCGATAAGGGTTATCCCGATCTGTATAAAGGATAATATCCGGGAAGGAGCATTGGCATGCTGCAAGGCCAGTTTTGCCGAGGAATCACCCATTCGGGCATCAACATCCAGACGTGACTTCCGGGACGATACCAGCGCTATCTCGGTCATTGCAAGTACTCCGTTCAGCAAGATTAAGAATAAAATAATTACAATCTCTGTTAACATATCAGTCTGTTTTAACTAATCCATCTACAAAGATAATCAAACGCCAGGGATGGTTTAAAACTGGTAAAGGATACCGCGAATCGTTATATTTTCAGTACCTTTGTTTGAATAGCCGGTTCATTAAATGATACTTCGAATTCTTCTTTTGGGTCTGGTCATTTGTTATTCATTTTCCTTTGGTTTTTCGCAACGTTTAGGTCTGTTTCCGGAAATTATCCCAGCGGGAAAAAAAATTGTAGATACCCGGATTGATAATATTGGTTACTGGAATGAGATGGTCCGCTTGGGATATGTCAAACCATCCCCTGTTATTCCGGTAACCAAGGCAATGTTTACTGGCAGTATTATCCGGGCTCCCGGAATTACACCTCAAAATTCTCCGGATATTCCTGTTACAGACAGCCTGAATGTTACCCAAAGTGAGAATTCCATATTTATCGATCCCGGAAGTGAAGAGATTGTAATTAATTCAAATAATTCGAGCAATTGGATTAATTACAATGCGGAAAATTTGTACGGTGCAGATGCTCTCAGTTCTTTGGATTTTGGTCAAAGTTGGGACGGCACTCTCCTTGGTGCCGGAAGAACCAACCTCGGAGATCCTTCCACTGCTATCGGATCAAACGGTTGGTGGTATGTTGGAAAAATTAGTAATGACAAGGGACAATCTGTATCATATAGCAAAAACCAGGGAAAGACCTGGACAAACGTTTCTATTGCATCGATACCCCTTTCTTCGTATGGCCTTCTTGACAAAAGTCATCTCTGGATCGATAATGCAGTGTCAAGTCCTTTCAAGGGATATATATTCGACGGGTGGACTAATTTTGTTAAAAATTCTCCAGATTCGACACAGATACAGATTGCGCGTTCGACCAATGCCGGATTAACCTGGAGTTCTCCCCTGGCCATAAGTACGGCAGTCGCAGCAGGTGACTTTAATCATGGTGTCAATATCCAAACCGGTCCTGACGGGGAAGTATATGCCGCTTGGAGTATTTATGATAACTGGCCTTCGGATGAAAATGCTATTGGCTTTGCCAGATCCATGGATGGCGGGGGAATATTTATGCCAGCCACCAGGATAATTAACAACATTAAAGGAATCCGGTTGTCCCTGACTGGAAAACAGATGAGAGTCAATTCTTTTCCTTCAATGGCAGTCGATCTGAGTTTAGGACCAAACCGGGGAACCATTTACCTTGTTTGGACAAACATTGGAATCCCTGGGATCAATACCGGTAATGATATCGATATTTATCTGATAAAATCCACCGACAAAGGGCAGACCTGGTCATCTCCCATCCGTGTAAATCAGGATCCTGGTGGATTAGGTAAACAACATTATTTTCCATGGATAACTTGCGATCCAACGACAGGTGGAATTTGTGTTATTTATTATGATGACCGGAATCTTTCTACCACTCAATGTGAAACTTATGTTTCTTATTCATATGACGGCGCTTTAACATGGACGGACTTTAAAATCAGTGATGTTTCTTTTACTCCTTCGCCAATTCCAGGTACGGCCTTCGACTACTTTGGTGATTATATTGGAATCCAATCACAAAACATGAAGGTCTATCCCATATGGACAGATAACCGGGACGGACGGGCTATGACATATGTGTCTTCCTTTGATCTTGGGCCAAATCCAGGCCAGCCTTGGGTGGTGTATTACAGTAATGAACTGGCGTCAATTCCAAAAAAAACCAGACAGAATCTGAATTACGGAGATTCTCTTTTTGTTTCATTAGGATTAAAGAATATTGGGGATCAACCGGCAACCGGTGTGACTGCCTACCTCTCCACCTCTTCTTCATATATTGAATTTACTGACAGCGTTGCATTTTATGGCGAAATGGATTCTGCTGAAGTCAAAATAATCCAGAATGGATTTTCCTTGAAAGTTTCCGATACTATTCCCGATAACTTGAAAGTGCGTTTTAATATTCGGATTACCGGTTCAGATACTTCCTGGAATAGCCATTTTGCTGTTGAATCTCATGCTCCGGGATTATTAATAAAGAGTCTCAGAATTCATGATACTCTTTCCGGAAATGGCAACGGACGTATTGATCCCGGTGAAACTGTTACCGTATTTGTGACAATTTCTAACTCTGGAGATTTTCCTTCTGATTCCGTATCAGTGAAATTATTTATTGATTCGGGGTACCTGACACTCCAAAATGATAGTGTTTATATCGGGAATATGGATCCCGGACAGAATGAACAGGCCTCCTTTACTATGACTGCAAACATCGATGCGCCAGTATCGACCGGTGTTGATCTGATATTCAAAGCTAAATCAGGTAAATATTTAATTACAAAACTGTTTCCTCAAATTATCGGTATGATTGTCGAAGACTGGGAAACCGATGATTTTATTAAGTTCCCATGGCAACAAGGAGGGACTCGGCCATGGACTATTACAGACCTGGATCCTTGGGAAGGCATTTTTTGTGCCAAGTCGGGTGTAATTACCTATCTCCAAAATTCTAATCTCACTGTCACATATCCGTCAGTTGCAGCAGATAGTATCTCTTTTTATCTTAAAACTTCGACTGAACCCGATTACGATCAACTCTACTTTTATATCGATTCAATTTTCCAGGGAAGCTGGTCGGGAGAAACGCCCTGGACCCGTGTGGCTTTTCCAGTAGCCGCAGGACAACACCAATATAAATGGTCCTACAAAAAAGATATTTGGGAAGATGTTGGAGAAGACTGCGCATGGATAGATTTTATTGCTTTCCCAATCCCTGTTTTACCCTCTGTCGATCCTGGACCGGATGATACAATTTGTAGAGGAGATCAATATCAACTTCATGCCACAGTTTTAAATTATGATTCCCTCGTCTGGCAAACAAAAGGCGACGGTTCATACAGCAATGCATCGTTACCCGATCCGATCTATTCACCAGGCCCCGCCGATCAGCTCAACGGAAAGGTTACTTTATCGCTTACGGCCTATGGTAAATATGGAAGTACTGCGAAGGACCTTCTTCTTACGATCGGAGAATTTCCTGTTGTAGATATCCTCGTATTCCCAAGAGATACGCTTTGTGCCAACCAAACGGTTTACTTATCTGTCGAAACGACCGGTAACGCCAGTTATTTATGGATCCCGGGTGGATATACAACACCTGAAATTGCCGTTGACACTTCAGTCACAGGTGGTACTGGTAAATTTATGTTCAAGGCGTCTGTAAAGAACCTTTGGGGATGTTCAAAAGAAGACTCGGCTTTTATCACTTTCAGAGATTGTACGGGAATTAATGAAAATCATGACAGGTTCTTTATGGAGATCTTCCCAAATCCTTCAAATGGGATATTTAAACTAAACCTATTTACTTTAACACCCGAGACAATTTCCATAAAGATAATAGATACAAAAAACATTATCATCAATCAGATAACTGATATTACCGTCAATGGAAACTGGGAGAAGACTTTTGATTTAACATCACTGTCCCTTGGATTATACATTATCTCCATCGACAGAAGTTCCGGAACAATAAAGAAAAAAATAATAATCCTGAAGTAATTATTTTTTCGCAAACTATTTCTGTATCGGTTAAATAATTATATTTCATATTCTTTTTAAAATATAACCATGATCAGACATTTTGGTCGTTTCCTTTGTCTATTATTAAAAGCACAATTATGAAATTAATTTTGATTTTTATCTTTAGCTCTTTTATTGCCAACATAAGTTTGGCTCAGTGGAGCGATGATGCGTCGTTAAATACTCTGATTGCCGGTGGCGCCGGAGAACAAGTCCTTCCGAAAGTAGTTACTGCCGCCAACGGATACACTTATGTTTCATGGCTTTCAACCAGTTCGGGTGGATATCTTGTTCGTCTTCAATTGTTTGATCTCTATGGAACAAAATTATGGGCCGAAGAAGGATTATTGGTTAGCGATCATCCTTCTATGACATGGACTACCGATTATGATCTGTCTGTGGATCAGGACACCTGTGCAATTATTGCTTTTTCAGATGTGAGGAATGATCCTTCTTATTACAATGTTGTGGCTTACAGGATTTCTCCGCAGGGAGAGTTTCTTTGGGGTCCCGATGGGATTTCTTTATCGAATGGGGACTATTTTGAACCCAATCCCAAAATTTGTGTCCCGGACGATAATTGTCCGGTTATTGTGTGGCAAAGGACCTTCAATTCGGGTGGTCAAAAATCCAAGTTGGTATTGCAAAAGCTTACAGGGACAGGTTCAAAACTTTGGGGAAGTGGCGGTAAAATATGGTCGGGCACAGGAATTGAGGAGTATGGATGGCCCCAACCCATTTCATCTGACAGTAACCGTGTAATCATTGCCTGGGTTAAAACGCTCGGACCTAATTATTACAGCCCGAAACATTTGTATGTGCAGAAAGTAGATTCACTCGGATCCAATATCTGGAGCTCCGATGTTCCAATCCTCACAAGTACCAGCTTGTATATTATTCCTCACTTTTCGATGGTATCCGATCAGAATGGGGGTACATATTGTGCCTGGTTCGATGAACGGACAATGAACTATTTTCATTCTTTTGCCCAACATGTTGACAATACTGGTTCTGTTACTATGACCGTTAACGGGACTGGTCTTTCCGCCAGCAGCGGAACAATGCAAATGTATCCTTCAATTGTTTATCTCCCAATGATCAACCGGCTGTTTTGTTATTTTTTAGAAGAAGATCAAAACCAGAACAACAAGGGAATATCAGGACAGCGACTGACTCCTGATGGCCAATATGAATGGGGACCAAACGGAAAAGTTATCATAAATAAAACGGGAATTATCTTGTTCGATATTGTCGCCAGACTTGCAGATACAAGTATGGTTGTGTTTTATACCAACAATACCTATCTCAATCCAATGGATGGAACCCATTGGGCTATGCGGATTGATACTTCTGGTAATTTTATGTGGAGTGTGAATAAAAAGGCAATATCGGATGTCATCAGCAACAAAAGTGAAAAATCCGTAACCGAGCTGAACAACGGGCAATGGATAGCAGTTTGGTCTGATTCAAGGAACGGTGACCCGGATGTTTATGGACAAAATATAAAACTTGATGGAACCCTTGGTCCCGTTACGGTTGGAATTCCTGATGCAAATTTCCTTTCATCTAATGGTATCGAGCTGAGAAACAATTACCCAAATCCCTTTACTACCAGCACGGAGATTGGATTTTCTCTTGGTTCGCCACAGGGGGTAACTCTTTCCATAGAATCAATGACCGGTAAAAAAGTGAAAATACTGATTGACCGGTTCATGACGGCAGGAACCTATACAACCTCCTGGAATGGGAAAAATCAAATTGAAGCCCCACTTCCGGGTGGGATATATTTTGTCAAACTTCAGACTGAAAATGGTTTGAAAGTCAAAAAGATTGTTCTTAACCGGTAAAAACAACCCTTGCCAGAATTACGCTTCTTGACGATGGTTTCCGGATATTTCATTGTCTGCTATAAATTTTGCCTTGGAGGAATAGACAAATAGCGCTCTTAGCTTATCCCAGAAATCCCCTCCTAAAATAAATAAACTGGCTAAGAATATCACATCGGCAGTAATGATTACAATGTAGTGGATCGTTAATGAAGATGGCAAAAGGTGAGGAGTGTATGAAATGATATAGTTGGGGAAAAAAGGTAGAACAAACAGGACAAGTCCAATATTATACCGTAATTTGCTTACATCATGCGGCTTTGTAATTCTATGGTAAACGTGGTCCATCTGGTATTTGATCCACAAATAAGAAGCTTTACCCAGGATGGCGATGCTTGAGAATTTCATAAGTGGGGCGCTTACCCAAAAACATGTCAGGATGAACGCTTTCCAAAAATGGGAAGCAACAAATCCTTTCAAAACAAGACCAATCGGGAGCATAAAAAAAGATGCCAAAAAGATTGTTAATCCCAGATAAAACCGGAAACCAGGATTTTCAGGCGCCGGTACCGGCGGTTGGCGATGTACATTCATGACAATATTTTTTTGTGTTTTACTATGAAATTAACCCGGTTACATAAAAAATACTCCAACCCCTGAAACAGCCAGAATTGCACCGATCATTTCTTTGTAAGTTACTTTTTCCTTATATAAGATCATTGACGGTGGTATAATAAGTATTGGCACAATTGCAATTATGGTAGCGGCAATACCCGTATCGGCATATTTAATGGCTATAAGAGAAAAAGATACACCCAGAAAAGGACCAAAAAATGCGCCCAGCGAAAGTTGAAGCATTGGTTTACGAAAAGTCAGGGCCCTGAACGCTTCTTTCCAGAATCCAAGGAATGTAAATAAAATGGAAAACCCGACTATCCCTGCAATCACCCTTATCTGAGTTGCGGCAAAAGAGTCATAACCAATGGTTCCCGGTTTAAATCCACCCATTCCATATTTACTTAAGACTAATCCTGCTCCTTGTCCAAGAGCCCCTCCGAACGCAAGAAGAATTCCCCATATGGGGTAATTGAATTTTACCTTTCTGAAGGTGCCGTTATTTTCATCCTTGGGATGTCTTTTTAGCACGACCAGGGCAATTCCCGCAATCGTCAAGGTCATCCCAAACCAACTTTTCAGGGATAATGTCTCTCCTAGAATTATCCAACCAATGAGGGCCGTTATTGGTGGAGCCAGAGCCATGATAAGCATTGATATTCGGGCCCCGATCACGACAAAGGCCTGGAAAAGACAAAGGTCTCCAAAAACAAAACCAATCAAACCCGATAAGGAGAGATAGAACCATTCCCGTGCAGAAGCATCCACAGGTAAAAGAAGTCCTCGGTATAAATAAATGAAAACAGATAGAAAGAGAAAGCCAACGATCAGTCTTAATATATTTACGATCATCGAACCAATTTTCTTACTTGCGGCTTCAAAGGCAAGTGCAGTAATCGTCCAGAACATGGCCGTTAAAAGGGCGGCAAAATGTCCGATATGATCTTTGAAAAGGTGTTCCATTATTGTTAGTACCTACCTGAAAGCCAATCTTCAGGATTCTGTATTACCTTACCCCGCCAGATCTCAAAATGCAATTCTGACTTCAAATCTTCCGGATTTATATAAACCCGGCCAATGGTTTGTTTGGTGGTTACTTCCTGTCCATCCCTGACAGCAACTTCAGACAAGTTGGAGTATACCGTCAGGTAATCACCATGTCTTAAGATAACGACCTTGTTGAGATTTGGAAAAGACATTACACGACTGACCTTTCCACTAAAAACCGATTTTACCAATGAACCACGCTCTGTCATGATGTCAATTCCATTGTTTTTAACTTTAACATACTCAAGTACAGGATGCTTATGTTCACCAAATGTGCTTGATATAAAACCCCGGTCGCAGGGCCATGGGAGTTTCCCCCGGTTGGCCGCAAAGGAATTTGAAAGTTCTTTTTCCTTGGGTGTCAGTTCAAGTATGCCCTGGATTGGTGATTTACCACCCGTCCTTAGTTTGTCATCTTTTCTATTGGATTTATGCATCCGTGCTTCGGAAGCCCGGATTTCATCAGAGATAAGTTTTTCAATTTCATTCTCTAACTTTTGAGCTGCCTGTTGCTTGGTTCTCAGCGAAGAAAGGAGTTTCTTTTCTTTTGAACTCAATTCTTTAACTGCTTTGGCTTTTTCAAGTTTTTCCCGGTCAAGTTTTTGCTTCTCTTGTTCCTGACTCATGACCAGGGCTAACTTTTGATTTTTAACGATTTCTAATTCCCTTCTCTTGCTGTTGATAGCCATTTGGGTGGACTGAATTCGTTCGGCCTGGCGGCGACGGTAGGAAGCATATTGCTGGTAATATTTCAGACGCCGGTAACCCTGATTAAAATCCCTTGCCGAAAAAATAAACATCAACTTATTCTGACCGTTCATCATCCTGTAAGCATGATAGATCATTCGGGCGTAATCTGATTTGAGAAGCGATAAATCTTTTGACATTTGGTCGATCTGGAAGTTTTCGACAGCGATATCTGTTTGCACCTGATTTAGTTCGCGATTTATCGCATCAATCAACGATTCCCGGCTTCGAATCTGTTTATTTAGAATTTGTAACCGGTTTAAAGAGGTTTGCTTGCTTTTCTGTGTTTGTTCCAGTAAATCAGTAGTGTATCGGATCTCCTCTTCAAGTTGCTTTTTTGTTTTCTGAAGTTTTTCTTTGTCAGACAATCTCTGCGCTAAGATACAGTCGGGGACAAGAAAAATGAACAACAATAAAAGGCCGATGATGTTAGGCATCATTCCAATTTCCCGATGAATTTTTTTCGGAACTGGTTCGTTCACTTCTATTTGATTTGTTTATAGCTTGCAGGTATCTTAAAGGGAAATTGGAGGGGAACATTAATTATAATCTTGCCAAAGTCTGTTTTCACCCTTATATTATTTCCGGCCCGGATAAAGAATTCCATATTCTTAGGGAATAATTGTCCCTGAATATCATCAAAATGAAGATACGAAGCTTCTAATTTTATATTTTCTCTCCGTATTTCTTTTACATCTGCAAAAGTGATCTTGAAAGTTTGTGCATCAAGCCATATATTCTGGATATAAACTTTCAGATTTTCGTTACTATTCCTTACAAATTTCTTTAACTTCTGCCGTTCTGAAGTTGAAAGCTTATACTCACCTTTGTCAACCGAAGCCCGGAATTTCGAGTTTTCATAGGATTGGAGATCGTTCCCGATTAAGAAAGCCTGTAAGATATCATAATCGATATTGGTGTTCAGAAACCGGTTTACATAATCATAATCCCCAACGAAAAAAGTGTCGTCGAGACGGTTTATCATTTTCACGGAATCCTGAGAGATCATAATCCTGACTGCCTCAATACCAAGCATTGGTGTCAGGCTAATCCAAATCACACTGTCTCTCCGGATCCTAAGTTGACCGCTGAATGAGAGAGTGATTCCCGAATTTTCATATTCGGCTGAGAATTTTGCCGATAGAAAGTCGAAATTTAATTCATGCTCCTTAAGTTTGTGAAAAAGATATTCAGCCCCCTCTTCCTTCAAAGGAGCCTTTATGGCTTTTCGTGTCGGATTACAGGAAAGAGAAAAGAGAACAATGAATAAAATCAATGCCAGTCCTGACCTGTTTATCTGAATACGAACCATGAATTTTTTCACTATTCGATAAGTTTTTTTTCAGCAATTTTTTTATCAAGCATTTCCGATCCCTCCCCTTTCTTTTTAGCTTTGACCCAAAATTCCAATGCCTGACCTGAATCGCCTAATTTAAATAAAACATCACCATAATGCTCCAGTACTTCACCGCTCGCTCCTTGTTTTTCCTCAAGAGCCTTACCGATCCATTCGCGGGCTTCTATATACCTGCCGAGCTTATACAAAACCCATCCATAAGTATCTTGAAAGGAGGAATTATCCGGTTCAAGGTTGACTGCTTTTCGTGCCATCTGTTCTGCCTTTTCAAGTGACTCGCTTTTCAAAGAAAGATAGTACGCATAATTGTTCAAAACATATAGATTATTTTCATTCAACTGGAGCGATTTTTCATAAGCCTTGTACGCTTCCTTGTCGTTCTTCAGCGCATGATAAGTATCCCCGAGATACATATAAAATTGTACGAGAAGTTCATTGTTGTCAACAATCAGTTTAATTCCGGAATTTAAGGTATTTAATCCTTCTTTATATTTTTTTAACTGGTAGTTCCCAATTCCCGAAAAAAGATAAGGAAGTGGTTGTTCAGGAAATAATTCGATAGCATGCTGACTGAATTGAACAAGGTGTTGAAATTCGCCAAGTTGAACATCCAGGCGAAGGATTTCTTCCCAGATAACATATTTACTGCTGTCGAGAGCCATGACTTTCAAAAAGGATTCCCTTGCTTCTGCAAACTTTTTATCTTGCAAAAGAAGATCTCCATAGATAGAATGCGACTTTGGATCGAGGGGATGAGTATCAACAAGAATTTTTGAAAGTTCGAAAGCCTGCTCTCTCAAATCCCTGTAAAGCTGGTTGATTGAATAAAAGGTAAGCAGAATATTGACTTTCGTATCGATATCCAGGTTAGGGTTGGCAAATCCCAATTTCAGTTCCTCAAATGCCTTTTCTTTATTGCCGGTTTTACGGTAATAATCGGCAAGTGACATGTGGATATAAGCATTATCAGGATCAATCGTAGTAATCTTTTTATATATCTCTATCGCCTTATCAGGCTGGTTATTTGACATATAAAACTCGGCCAGGATGGAGTAATACCGGCTTTCACTCGGGAAAGCATCAATAAGTTTTTTTAATTCTGCCTCCGCTTTAGGGAGATCAACAAGATAGATATATATTTTTTCCTTTTGGAGAGTGATTTCATCGGAAATCCCGGCTTTTTCTTCAATAAGATCGTAAACATTTATTGCTTCCGTATATTTATTTACAGCAAGGTATAAAGAAGCAAGTTGATAGTAATAATCCAGGTTTCCAGGGTACTTTTGGATAACTTTTTCCATGAGTTCAATTGCCTCATTGTATTGGGATGATGACTGGTACAACTCAGATAAGAACAACATGTACCAGATATTTCCGGTATCGAGGTCTGATGCCTTTTTTGCAAGGTTCAGGGCATCGGTAAGATTTTTACGGTCGACTTCCAGTCTGGCCAGCTCATAATAACCAACCGGATCTTGTGGATAACGTTCTGTATAACGTTTAAACATTGTAACCGCTCCTTCAATGTTTCCGATCAATGCTTCTTTCTTGGCTTCAATGAGCACGCCTGTATTGGTAGCAACTTGTTCATTTGACTGAATATTTTTTTTCTTCGGATTTCTCCGGGGTTTTTGATGATTTGCCTGACTGTCAATTTGAGTGGTGAATTCTGGCTTAGTACTGGCTGCCTGCTTCCCAGTGTTACAACTTGTCAGAAGTATTAAGAGTAACAGGATAGATATAATCTGAATTAATTTCATTTTCTGATAATGTAAATTCAAAATAAGTTCAGGTAGTACCTGTGTGTCCGAAACCACCCGAGCCTCTTTCTGTAGCAAAAAGTTCCTTAACTTGTATCCAATCTGCTTTTTCATGTGAAGAAATGATCATTTGGGCTATACGTTCTCCATCTTTGATAATATACATCTCATTGGAAAGGTTGATCAGGATTACTTTGATCTCTCCGCGATAATCGGCATCAATTGTTCCGGGTGTATTCAAAACGGTTATTCCCTTTTTAGCTGCCAAACCGCTACGTGGCCTGACCTGAGCTTCAAAACCAATTGGTAATTCAATAAATAATCCGGTAGGGATCAGAGCTCTCTCCAGAGGTTTTAAACATACTTCGGCTTCCAGGTTGGCCCTTATATCCATCCCAGCCGAGGCAGACGTTTCATAACCCGGCAGAGGATGTTTCGATTGGTTTACAATACGGATTTTCATCAAGGAGAAGTGGCCGACAAAGGTAATAATAACTTGATTACGACCTCTTGAGAAGTCGGGATCTTTCGACGATCCAGACGGTTCCTAGAAAAACCATCAGGAGAAGCAAGGAAAATCCGATGCTTGATACAATATGTGAGGGCTGAATCCAACGACTGATGAAATACAGCAGGATCGTCAATCCCAGGTAACCGAAAAACTTTTTCAGGTTATAAGGGATCGGATAATATTTACGTCCGATTAAATAACAAAGGATCATCATACTGGAATAACAGAAAAAGGTAGCCCACGCAGAACCCAGGTAGCCGAAGATCAGATGGTCGGGGGATAACGGGATCCAGTAAATATTTAGACCCATCGAAACTATGGCGCCGATGATGGTAAGCAAGGCGCCCCAAAGTGTTTTCCCCGTGAGTTTATACCAGATCGAGAGGTTGTAATAAATGCCAAGAAACAGTTTTGCCATCATAAGCACGGGGATAACATTCCGCGCAGACCTGAATTTAGGTCCAATGAACTGGATAAAAATGTTATCGAGAAAAAGCATGGTGATCAGGAATATCAAAGAAACCGCGATGATAAAATAATCCATGATCCGGGCATAAACTAATTTAGCGTCCTTATTCTTCATCTGGGCAAAGAAAAAGGGTTCTGCGGCAAAACGATAGGCCTGGATAAAGAGGACCATCAGGATGGCGATCTTGTAACAGGCGCTGTATATGCCAACCTGGGCTTCTGCTATGTCTGGGGGGAGAAGATAGCGTAAAAGAACCCTGTCGAACGTTTCATTGATAATTCCGGCCATTCCCGCCAGGAGTAGCGGAAGGGAAAAAATGAGCATCCCTTTCCATAATCCCAGGTCGAGTACCCACTTCAACCCTAAGATCTGTGGGATTAAAATGACCAGGGTAACCAGGCTGGCAATAAGATTGGAGATGAAGATATATTCAATGTTCCAGCCGGGACAGTATATAAGACGGATCATACTGCCTATCCCTGTACCGGTGAAATATTTATCCATAGCCGGTAAAAGGAGAAGGAAGAAAAGATTCAACATGACATAGGTAAAGATATTGACCGACTTGATGACGGCAAAAAGGATCGGCCGGTTCAGGGCACGAAGCCTGGCAAAAGGTATCGCTGCCAGGGCATCCAGTGCAAGGATCCAGGAAAACCAAACGATGAAATTCGGATACTGCGGATAATCCAGCCAGTTGGCAATGGTTTGCGGAAAAAGATTAGTCAGGAGCAGAAAACCGGACGTGGTGATGAGGATCGAGATTAGTCCGGTACTGTATACCCGCGGCTTATCGGTCTCCATTTCACTGAAACGGAAAAAAGCAGTTTCCATCCCATAGGTCAGGATCACCATCAGCAGGGCGATAATGGAATAAAAGAGATTCACAATGCCGTACTCCTGCTGCGTGAGCAATCCATAGGTGTACAAAGGCACCAGAAGATAGTTCAGGAATCTTCCCAGGATACTGGGGATACCATAGATAGCAGTCTGTCCGGCAAGTTTTCTGAGGGGATTCACTGATTCAAAGGTATCAATTTTTCATAATCTTTCATACCCCCATCTCTTCATTCCTTCATTCCTTCATTCCTTTAAAAAATGTACTTTTGTCGCTATGCCCAAAAACAAGTATTATGTCGTCTGGCAAGGGAAAAAGCCAGGTATCTATGAAGGTTGGGAAAAATGCAGGAAGCAGGTTGAAGGCTTCGCGGGAGCTAAATATAAAGGATTTCCTACACTGGAACTGGCAAAAAGCGCGCTGAATGACGATCCCCGGAAATATACGACCAGAGAGCTGAATGCTCCAAAAAAGATCACTTGTTCAAATCCACTCATCGGCGAACCGGTTCCTGACAGTATTTGTGTTGATGCCGCTTGTGCTGGAAACCCTGGAAAGCTCGAATATCGCGGTGTTGATACTAAATCAGGTGCAGAAATATTCAGGATGGGTCCATTCCCGGAAGGAACCGTTAACCTTGGGGAATTTCTAGGGATCGTTCATGCTCTTGCATACCTGAAACAACGAAATTCAAGCTGGCCGGTATATTCCGATTCGAGGACAGCCATCGTCTGGGTCAGGAAAAAAAATATCAAGACCAATCTCCAATCTTCGGAAAAAAACCGGAAACTTTTCGAACTGATCGAAAGGGCCTTAAAATGGCTGCATGATAACAGCTGGGAGAATAAAGTCCTTAAATGGGAAACCGATTACTGGGGAGAAATTCCTGCTGATTTCGGACGGAAATAAGAACGCTAAAGCGTCGGATAAAATGCGTCAACAATGTGATTGATGTGCTCGCCATCCTGACCGACAAGAATTGCAATAACATCAAACCTGACTTCATCATTCAACCTCTTGTATCGCACATAAGCATTGGCCGACCTGACAAGAATGCGCTGTTTATCGCGGGTAACATTTGTTTCGGGTTCAGCGAAATAATTTGAATTCCTGGTCTTGACCTCCACCACCACAATATATTTCCCGTCTTTTGCAATGATATCAATTTCATTTTTC
>Ga0172375_10004731_pt1 | contig 19972 bp, 15 predicted proteins | sample LakKiv1m_FD_114537 | JGI IMG/M metagenome (GOLD analysis project Ga0172375, IMG submission 114537) | Freshwater microbial communities from Kabuno Bay, South-Kivu, Congo - kab_092012_11.1m | ecosystem: Environmental > Aquatic > Freshwater > Lake | place: Democratic Republic of the Congo...
CGGCCTATCAGCTTGTTGGTGGGGTAATGGCCTACCAAGGCGATGACGGCTAGGGGGTGTGAGAGCGTGGCCCTCCACAAGGTTACTGAGACACGGAACCTACACCTACGGGTGGCAGCAACCGGGAATATTGCGCAATGGACGAAAGTCTGACGCAGCGACACCGCGTGCGGGATGAAGGCCTTCGGGTCGTAAACCGCTGTGGTAGGGGAGCAAAATTTGAGAGTACCTTACTAGAAAGCACCTGCTAACTACGTGCCAGAAGCCTCGGTAATACGTAGGGTGCAAGCATTATCCGGAATCATTGGGCGTAAAGAGTATCGTAGGCGGTTATTCAAGTGGTGGTTTAAAGCTCCCGACTCAATCGGGAAGATGGTCACCAAACTGTTTGACTAGTGGTAATTCGGGGGTACTGGAATTCTTGGTGGAGGAGTGAAATCCGTTGATATCAAGAAGAACACCAAAGGCGAAGGCAGGTACCTAGGATTTTCCAGACGCTGATGAACGAAAGCTAGGGGAGCGAAAGGGATTAGAGACCCCTGTAGTCCTAGCCGTAAACAATGAACACTAGCTGTTCCGATTTATCGGAATGGCGTAAGCTAACGCGTTAAGTGTTCCGCCTGGGGAGTACGGCCGCAAGGCTAAAACTCAAAGGAATTGACGGGGAAACGCACAACCAGCGTGCCATGTGGTTTAATTGGAAACGAAACCTTGAACCTTACCTGGGTTTGAAATGTATCTGCAAATCCTGTGAAAGCAGGACTCCTTCGAGGGTGATACACAGCTGCTGCATGGTTGTCGTCAGTTCGTGTCGTGAGGCGTCGATTTAAGTATCGTAACGAACGCAACCCCTGCTGCGTGTTATATTTTTCACGCGGGACTGCCTTGATTACAATCAGGGAGGAAGGAGGGGATGACGTCAAATCAGCATGGCGCTTATATCCAGGGCTACACACATGGCGTAATGGATGCTACAACGGGTCGCAATAGAGTAATCTTGAGCAAATCCTAATAAAAGCATCCTCAGTTCGGATTGCGGGCTGCAACTCGTCCGCATGAAGGGGAGTTGGTAGTAATCGCAGGTCAGCTATACTGCGGTGAATACGTTCTCGTTTCTTGTACACACCGCCCGTCAAGTCAACAAAGTCAGCAACGCCCAAAGTCGGTATCCCTAACCTTCACAGGAAGGGACCGCCTAAGGTGAGGTTGGCGATGGGGGCTAAGTCGTAACAAGGTAGCCGTTCTGGAAGGAGCGGCTGGATCACCTCCTTTCTAAGGAGTAACTAAAGGGCTTCACGAGCCGCTCCCGATAAAATCGGGAGAAATTACGCTACTCTTTTTGCTAAGTAAGAGTTTAAATAAATTAGCACCAGGCTTCCTGTCACGTCTCAGGAAACAAATACAAAAATAATTAACCCCGATGGAGACTCGGGGTTTTTTATTGGCTGTGGTAAAATTGAGGCTGTTTAATTGGGCGATTAGCTCATTTGGTTAGACCTGCCTGCCGGCAGGCAGGGCGCCCCGACGTGGCGGGGAGGTACCTGGTTCAAACGTAGATTAAAATAAATAAAAGTATGGGCCGCTAGCTCACCTGGCTAGAGCGCAGTCCTGATAAGACTGAGGTACCAAGTTCGAGTCTTGGGCGGCCCACAAAGTTTGTAGTTTTTTGTTGGAGGAGATTTAGTCTGATTTATTTTAGCGATTTGGTAATGGCGGATTCATACCATTTGGCGAGTTTAGGGAGATCTTTTCTAATACAATCTGCCCAGATTTTGGCAGTTTGAGAGTCTTCGATCTCATGATTTTTACGGAGAGTGTAGGAGATGTAGGGGTAAAAAATAATTTCTTTTTTGGGAAAATCAGGATCATTGATGTTAGTGAGGTAATTTTTCCGGTTAGGGTGTTTAGAGTAAAGGGAAAATGTTTTGGCGGCTTTTTCGGGGTACCCGAGAAGAATGCCTTTCTGGTATTCATTTTTCGGAGTAGTTGTTTCCCATATATTGAAGAGAGTTTGACAAGTTTTGGTTTTTTTTGAGATGAAAATTTGATTGTTGTCTTTGGGGTTGATAATGAAAGTTAGATTGGCATGTTTTAACCAGTTGATGATAGGAGTGGTTTTTGTTTTATTTTCGCGAATGATAAGGAGTGAGGTTGGTTTAAGATTTTTGTAAGTGAGCCATAGTTCGACTCGACTCTGAATATTTAGAGGTAAATAGTGGATTTTGGAAGAAAGATTTTTTAAATGTGGCATATATATTGAAAAAGTTGGCTGGGAGATATTATTCTCCCAGCCTGGTTTTTTTAGCCTTTTGGTTGATTGCAACTGTGGCACGTATTGCCCGATTCGTTGTAGGTGCCGCAGAATGAGCATACCCAACCAATGGCCATTTGAACAATCCGAATTAAAGTTTTTATGGTGTTACCTCCTTTCAAATTTGGATTGTAGGAATATTTTACCATCGAATGTAAAATATGGTTTATGAATCGCGGATTTTGGAATGATTTGGGGAAACCGATTGTGGGACTTTCGCCAATGGATGGAATTACTGATCCGGCGATGCGGTTTATCACTAAAAAATATGGTAATCCGGATGTAATTTACACAGAATTTGTATCAGCTGAAGGTTTATCAAGGAAAGCAAAGCCATTGTTTAATGAATTGAAGTTTGACGGAAGCGAGAGACCGATTGTGGCGCAACTTTTTGGGATTGACCCGAAAGCTTTTCAGGAAGCAGCGAAAATTATAGTTGAGTTAGGTTTTGATGGGGTAGATATCAATATGGGTTGTCCGGCGAAGAGTGTGATAGGACGAGGAGGTGGAGCAAGTTTAATCAAAAATTATTCTTTGGCAAAAGAAATAATAAAAGCGGTTAATGATGGAGTTCAGGGAAAAATACCAGTATCAGTGAAGACAAGAATTGGGTACGATGAAGTAGATTTTAATTGGATAAAGAGACTGTCGGAATTAGATTTGGCGGCGATTGTGGTTCACGGAAGGACTTTTCAACAAGGATATGGTGGTAGAGCCGATTGGAAAGTGTTAGCAAAAATGGCAGAGATAGTAAGGGGAAATGGAATAATGTTTTTGGGAAACGGAGATGTGACCAGTCGGGAAGAAGCGAATAAAAAAGCGAATGAATTTGGAGTCGAAGGGGTGTTGATTGGACAAGCGGCGAGAGGGGACCCATGGGTGTTTAAGATGGGAGTTGTAGATGTTGATATCAAAGAAAGAATAATGGTGGCAACTGATCATGCGCGGAAGTTTGAAGAGTTGAATTCAGGAAGAGATTTGCCTGCCGGCAGACAGGGTTTTTTGCCAATGAGAAAACATTTGGCCTGGTATTTTCGAGGATTTTCTGGAGCGGTGGAATTGAGGAAGAAATTAGTTTTGGCAAATTCCAGCGAAGAAGCTAGATCGATTTTAGAGGATTTCTGTGATGTGAAGTAAAGAGAAAAGTTAAGTAAGCGGTCGCAAACTTAATGGTTATAATCATGAATATGAGAAATTGGTCGCGAGAGGATTGGATGGTGGTGGAAAAAGCAGATTTGGATTTGAAAGAACTACAGAGTTGGTTTAAGAGATTATTTGGAGATAGTGATGATTGGAGTAATTTTTTGCCGAAAGAAGCAAAAAGTTGGTTTTGGCAAGAAGTAGAGACAGAATACGTTAAAGCTTCTAGTTGGAAAATAAGACAAAATATGTTGTTGAAGATAAGACATACCAAGGATGTGGTTGAAGCCGGATGGGAGATTATTCGAGGTGAGAAAGAGATAGATTGGAATATGGGGATGGTAATAATAGCCTGTTTTTTTCATGATATTGGCCGATTTCAGCAGGCGTTGTTGGGAAGTTTTGAAGACTGGGAAACGAATTATGATCATGGAGATAAAGGAGCGAAACTTATTTGGCAAAGAAATTGGAGTGGTTTTCGCCAACTAGGGATTGACAGAGATGGAGTAGTAGAAGCAATAAGGCGACATAATAAATATAAAGCAGGGACAGAGGATATTTATGTTAAATTAGTTCGGGACGCAGATAAATTAGCTTTATTAAGACATATGAAATTCTTATTGCGAGAAGTTGATTGTACAAATGGGGGAATTTCGGAAACGGTTATCTCTGATTATTTAGCCGGAGGAATGGTAAAAAATGAAAATGTTGTGACTAAAAATGATACTTATTTACGCTGGCTGTCGTGGGAAAATGACTTTAACTTTGAAACGACGAGACGACTGTTTATTAAAGAAGAAGTTAAGGATTGGGTTTTCTCTGAAATTGGAAAGAGTGATCCTCAGGCCTTTTCAAGATTAAAGAAAATTTTTTTATTGCCAATGGTGGTAGTCGGGCCGTGACCGGGATAGACTTTTGTATTAGTTTTTAATTTTAGAATTTTTTCAAGTGATTTTTGAAGATCTGTAGGACTGGAATAAGAAAGATCAGTACGGCCGATGCCGTTGGCGAAAAGAGTGTCGCCAGAGAAAAGAGATGGTGCGTTTGACTTTTGGTAGTGCAAGCAGATACTCCCAGGAGTGTGACCGGGAGTATGGATGATGGTCAAAGTTTCTTTTCCGAAGTTAATGATTTGATTATCTTCAAGGAAATTATCTGGTGGGGGGAGAGGATCGCTTTTGAAATTGCCGTGATAATTGGCGCTTTGATTAGCTTTTTGATAGAGAAAGAGATCTTGGGAATGAATGAAAATAGGAAGATTAAAGTTTAGCTTGAGCTCGAGACAAGCAAGACAGTGATCGTAATGACCGTGAGTAAGAATGATTATTTGAGGATCAAGTTTCAGCTCGAGAATTTTTTCGCTAATAAGATCACCGGAATCGGCAGGATCGATAATAATGGTTTCTTGGGTTTGGTCGCACCAGACAAGATAGCAATTGGTGTTGAGTTCACCGAGAATTAGGGTTTGATATTGAAGCATATTGATATTTTATGCTATAAAGGAAGTATGAATGACAGAGGTGAATGGGTTGATATGACGATCAGTGGAGAAGAAGAAAGATATATTGAGGAGAAAAAGAAAATGGAGGATGAAGAGGAGTTAATGAGTGATAGAGGCAATAGAGGAGTTAAATCGAGAAGAAATTCAAAACCAGTACTTGGTCTTGCCGAAAGGAATTGTTTAGAGAGAAGGAAATTGAGAAGTCGTCAGTGGGAAAGCTTATCTGGTGGGAGAATTAGAAAGATAAAGGGTAATTGGGAACAGGGACATAAACCATCCAGAGAGATAGATGATCCTGGTGGTGAGTTAGCCAGAGCGGATAGAGATTGGAAGGCAGGAGAAATAAGAGGGGGTATGGTTGATTATGAGGGAAGAGAATTAAGTGGTGAGGAACTATTAGAGTTGGAAGCGGGAGGAATGAATGGTAGGGGAATTGGTGTGAGTATTGGGGAAAGGGGTGTGATTAAAAAAGATAATTACGGAGAAGAGGGGTATTTGGCAAGTGAGAATGAAATTGGAAATACGCGGGTCTTTGAGCCATCTGAGAATGGTGGTCACGGAAGAGATAAGAGTGTATAAATAAAAGTGGTGAGTAAAATAATTGATTTTATAAAGACACATAAATTAGTTCTGGTTTTGGTGGTAGTGGTGCTTCTACTTTTGGGGCGGCAAAAAAATTTGAATTCTGGTTTGAGTCTGAAGGGAGTTAGTAGTATAGAAAGTGACCAGACTTTATCGATGCCGAATGCGGTTTCTTCGAAGGCTTTGCCAGTGGCTGGTGGAGGAATAGGTGGAGGAATGACGGAAATAACAGTGGAAGATCGAATGGTAATTGAAGAAACTAATTTGTCCCTATTGGTTAAAAGTGTTGAGGAAGTAACCGAGAAGATTCAAACTTTAGCTGAGGGAGCGGGAGGATTTTTGGTTAGTTCTAACCTGAGTAAGCCCGAGGGGGCGGCTAGTGGCTCTATCACTATTCGAGTACTGAGTGATAAAAAGGATGAAGTTTTGACACAAATTAGGTCTTTGGGGGTGAAAACAGTGTCGGAGAATGTACGAGGAGTAGATGTAACTGATAAATATACCGATATTGAAGCGAGGCTTGACGTACTTAATAAGACAAAAATCAAATTTGAGGAAATTATGAACGGGGCAGTGAGTGTCGCTGACCTTCTTGATGTACAACGAGAGCTGATTAGTTTGCAAGCTCAGATTGATAACCTTAAAGGGCAAAAAGAGTATTTGGAGAAGTCAGCAAGTTTAACGAAGATTACAGTTTATTTATCGACTGATGAATTAGCTTTGCCTTTTGCTCCAGACAAAGCTTGGAGGCCAGAAGTGGTTTTGAAGAATGCTGTTCGTTCATTCATAGGTACAGTTCGAGGATTGGCTGGTTTAGCTATTTGGGTGGTAGTTTATGCTCCAGTTTGGGGGATAGTTATTCTGGTTTATTGGTTGTGGAGGCGGAGACAGAGTAGGGTTTAGGTTTGATAGGTTGCAAAGATGGGAGATTTTTGGTATATTGGGAGAGCTTTGCGAAGTATGAATAATGACCTCAAAATCAATTTAACCAACCCGTAAGGGCTTATTTTGGGCATGAGTTCAAACTCCGTTTAGCGGAGTTTTTTAAAATTTAAAAAGTTTAGACGTGGCCCGATTGAGGTCAGTGGGCAGATTGGCTGGTTTTGGGCCTGTAGCTCAGCTGGCTAGAGCGCTACATTTGCAATGTAGAGGTCATGGGTTCAAGTCCCATCAGGTCCACACTCTAGAGAGTTGGCGATTGATCTTAAGAGGAGATTAATAGCGAGCTCTTAAAGAGCTTTTGCTCTTTGAAAAGTGAATAGAGGGTTTTTTTAGTAGACCGCATTGAAATAGAAAATTGATCTATTCTACTCAAGCAGTCAGTGGATGCCTTGGCAACAGAAGCCGAAGAAGGACGTTTCAAACCGGCGAAAGTCATCGGGGAGGTGGTAAGAACCGTTAATCCGATGGTGTCCGAATGGGGAAACCCCCCTCAATGTAAGTTGAGGGACCCCGCAATTGCGGGGGGGGAACCTTCCGAACTGAAATATCTAAGTAAGAAGAGGAAAAGAAATCGAATGAGATACCCTTAGTAAGCGACGAGCGAAAAGGGTTTATGCCCAAATCCCGATACGCAAGTATCGAGGAGGTTGTAGGACTTTCAATATCGAACATTATCGATAGAAGAACAGTGTGGAATAATTGACCAGAGAGGGTGATAGTCCCGTAATCGAAATCGATAATGTTTGTAGAGAGCACCTGAGTATCTCTGGAGACGGCAAACTCCAGTGGGAATCTGGGCCGACCACGGTCCAAGGCTAATTACTTCTGTTGACCGATAGTGAACTAGTACCGTGAGGGAAAGGTGAAAAGAAGGGTTTATAACCCAATGAAAAGTACCTGAAACTGATTGCTAACAAACAGACAGAGTTCCGATTTATCGGAATGATGTCGTGCCTATTGAAGAATGAGCCGTCGAGTTATATTACACAGCGAGGTTAACCCCGACAGGGGGGAGCCGAAGGGAAACCGAGTCTTAACAGGGCGTTTTAGTTGTGTGACATAGACCCGAAACCGGGTGAGCTAACCATGAGCAGGGTGAACCCCGACGAAAGTCGGGAGGAGGCCCGCACCAGTGTCAGTCGCAAATGGCTTGGATGACTTGTGGTTAGAGGTAATATGCCAATCGAACCCGGAGATAGCTGGCTCTCCCCGAAATACGTTTAGGCGTAGCCTTTTTGAGTAAGCGTGGGGGTAGAGTACTGAATGAGCAGAAGGCAGAAATGCTTTTTGCACAACCAAACTACGAATACCACGCCTTTAATCAAGAGGAGTCAGTACCTGGGGGCTAAGCTCCAGGGGCAAGAGGGAAACATCCCAGATCCTAAAATAAGGTCCCTAAAGTATGTTAAGTGGTAAAAGAGGTGTATTTCTCAGACACCTAGGAGGTCGGCTTAGAAGCAGCCATCCTTGAAAGAAAGCGTAACAGCTCACTAGCCGAGAGATACATTGCTGAAGATTTAACGGGGCTCAAACATACTACCGAAGTTAGGAATTTTGTTCCGACGAAAGTCGAGAATGGAGTGGTAGGGGAGCGTTCCGTCGACGATGAAGATAAATTGTAAGATTTGTTGGAGTTGACGGAAGTGAGAATGGCGGCATGAGTAGCGAGATCAAGGTGAGAATCCTTGACGTCGAATGTTCGAGGTTTCCAACGCAATATTGATTAGCGTTGGGTAAGGCGACCCTAAGGTGAGGCCGTAAGGCGTAGCCGATGGATAACCGGTTGATATTCCGGTCCTTACTGGTAGTCGTTATTAGCTGGGGCGGGACGAAGTTGGATAACTCAAGCGGTGTGTTGAAGATACACACGTTTAAGCAGTGAGGAAAGTTCCTTTTGGAAAATCCGGGGGAATGTTAAAGCAAGCTGTAAATACGAGTTTTGGGAGCAATTCCAGGGCAAGTTGAGTGATTTCAGTTTCCGAGAAAAGCGTCGCAGTGAGACTATTAGTAATCCGTACCGCAAACCGACACAGGTGAACAGGTCGAGTAGACCAAGACGGACGGGAGAACTTCTCTTAAGGAACTCGGCAAATTATCTAGGCGTAAGTTTTACGAGATGCCTTGTCCTGATGAATAATCGGGATTACAACAAAAGAATGCAAAGCGACTGTTTAACAAAAACACAGGTCTGTGCAAAAGCGAAAGCTGAAGTATACGGGCTGAGGCCTGCCCAGTGCCGGAAGGTTAAATGAGCGAGTGATGTTTGACGCAAGTCAAATTAAGCTTGCGATTGAAGCCCCGGTGAACGGCAGCAGTAACTATAACTGTTCTATGGTAGCGAAATTCCTTGTCGGGTAAGTTCCGACCTGCACGAAAGGTGTAACGACTTTGCAACTGTCTTGAGAGATGACCCGGCGAATTTGAAATGGCTGTGAAGATGCGGCCTACTGGCAGCAGGACAAAAAGACCCCGTGGAGCTTTACTACAACTTAACACTGAAATGTATAGTGTAACTGTCGAGAATAGGAGGGAGATCCGATAATTTATTACCGGATTGTCAGTGGAATACCTCTCTTTATAGTATGCGTTTCTCACCCAAGCCCGATGCAAACTCGGGCGGAGACACTGTTTGGTGGGTAGTTTAACTGGGGAGGTTGCTTGCTAAAGAGTAACGCAAGCGTACAAAGGTACCCTTGGTTCCGGTGGAAACGGAGCCTAAAGCGCATAGGTATATGGGTGCTTAACTGTGAGACAAACAAGTCGAACAGATACGAAAGTAGGTCTAAGTGATCCTCGTGCACTTCGTGGGAGGTGCCGGGCTTAACGGATAAAAGCTACCCCGGGGATAACAGAGTAGTTGCGTCTGAGCGTCCACAGCGACGACGCAGTTCGCTACCTCGATGTCGGCTCAGCACATCCTGGGGCTGGAGAAGGTCCCAAGGGTTGGTCTGTTCGCCCATTAAAGTGCTACGTGAGCTGGGTTCAAACCGTCGTAAGACAGGTTGGTCTCTATCCGCTGCCAGCGTGGGATTCTTGAGGGAGTTTACCTTCAGTACGAGAGGACCAAGGTGAGCTAATCCCTAGTGAGCCAGTTGTCGCCGTCAGGTGCATTGCTGGGTAGCTACATTAGTTTTGGATAACCGCTGAAAGCATCTAAGCGGGAAGCCATTCCCAAGATGAGGAATCCATTCCTTCGATTTATCGGAGGATGAAGGACCGTGGGAGACTACCACGTTGATAGGCAGAAGGTGTAAGCATGGCAACATGTTTAGCTTATCTGTACTAATGTCCGAAGAGTAGATTAGTTTTTTAAAATGCAGTCTACGCGAAAAACATCTCTATTCACTTTTCAGGGAGTATTAAAATATTTAATATTGCAGATTAACATCTTATGTTTGTCGCCTGACAGAAAAGATACTGACATATCGGTATTTTTTCTGTCCGGTGATTTGAGCGGTTTGGTACCACCTGATCCCATCCCGAACTCAGAAGTGAAACGAACCAGCGTCGATGATAGTATGCGGGCAACTGTGTGCGAAAGTAGATCATTGCCGGACAACCAAAATAACCTACGAAAGTAGGTTTTTTTGGTTTTAACAGGGGTTTTTACAAAAAAATACCCCGACCGGTTAGGTCGGGGTTTGAGGTTGTTTTAGATCAGTTCCTCCCGCCAAGGCCAGAGTCTTTCGGGGAGGAGTGGCGGATCATAAAAAGGGATTTCCTCTGAGGCAAGAACTAACAAATCGATGGAGTCTGCTTGTCCTACAGAGGCACGATAACCATCTGTCTCTGCTTCCCAAAGGCAATCACGACAGACGGCGATAAGGCGACAGTCTTCGTTTTCAACCGCGATGGCTGTTCTTGGAGAGATTTTTTTTCGGCAATATTCACAGCTGAGGGGTGATGACGGGGAAGAGTGTTTTTCTGGTGAAGCAGACTCGTCGACCTCCGTCTCCTGATGACAATAAAGACAGGAGGTGTAACGAATATCGCCTAGTTTCCAAGTTGCGGTTTTAGGTAGAGTGAGACTTTCGCCGCAATGCTGGCAACGACACCTGATTTGTTTTTTCCCCATGATTTGTCTCTCCTTTATTAAAGAACTAAGTCAAAATGACTATGGGTTAATTATATATCATTTTTAGTGGTTTTGGTGATTATAGTGTGTTATGGACAAAATTGGTATTTGGGATTTTAATGTTTTTGTTGAGGAGAATATAAATACGGAGATGGTATTTTTGACGGGAGGATAGTGAAAATTAGAGGGGTGTGGTAAAATGTGGGTATCTTTAAGATAGAAAGGAGAATTATTAATTAATGGTAGTAAAAAAGCAGGTAGCTGGCTCGGCAATGGAGCGGCTTTTGGCCAAGACCGGTCAGAGTATTCGGGTATTCAAAAAAGGTGAGGAAGTAGTAGGAATGATTACGGCTCTTTCAAGTCGATTGATGCTTATTGACGTGGGGGCAAAGACTGAGGGGGTAGTGATGGACAGAGATTTGAAGGATGCGGGTGATGTTTTGAGCCAATTTAAGGTAGGAGATGAAATAAAGGCGTTTGTAAAATATCCGGAAAATGACCAAGGTCAGATAGTTTTGTCGCTTAAAAAAGCTTTTGAGGAAAGCCGCTGGGCAATGTTTGATGAATGGATGCAAACAGAAAAAGAGGTGGAGGTGATAGGAGCTGAGGTTAATAAAGGAGGAATGATTGTGAAAGTGGGTAATGATCGAGGATTTGTGCCAACATCGCAATTTGGAGAACAGTATTTAGGGAAAATGAATCAACTTCTAGATAAAGTTTTTAAAGTTAAAGTAATTGAAGTTGATAAAGAACAAAATAGATTAATTTTCAGTGAAAAATTGGTTTCTGAGGCTGAAGGTTTGGCTAAAAAAGACGAAGCGCTGGAACATGTTAATACAGGAAATGATTTGTCGGGAACAGTATCGGGAATTATGCCTTTTGGAGTGTTTGTCACGGTGTCGGTACCGGTAGCAGATAAAGGGGGAGAATTAGCTAAAGTTGAGGGTCTGGTGCATATTAGTGAGATTAGTTGGGAGAAGGTAACCGATCCAAATGAGATATTTAAGGTGGGCCAGGAAGTTAAGGTTCAGGTGATTGGAGTGGATAAGGAAGTGGGCAAGCTTAATTTATCGATTAAACGATTAATGAATGACCCATGGAAAGAGATTGAGAAGAAATATGTAATCGGAACTAGACATAAGGGTAGGGTAGTTAGAGTAGCGCCTTATGGAGTTTTGGTTAATTTTGAACGGGGGATTGATGGTTTGGTTCATGTTTCCAAACAACCTCAAGGGAAAGAATATAAAGTAGGAGAAGAGGTTGATGCTTATGTGGAAATGTTGGATATCAAGACCAGAAGAATGAGTTTGGGGGTAGTACTGACGGAAGTGCCAGTGGGATATAAATAATATTTAATAATTTAATATAAAAAATATGGCTAAAACAAAAATGATAGTAAAAGACGATCAAATTTTGGTTGATGTGGAGATGATTTTTAGAGAAATAGAGAAAGCTAAGGGTGACTGGAAAAAAGTTTGGAAAGAGTTCCAGGCATATTTAGCGGAAATGGCAAAAAAGTAGGCCTTTAAAGTTTGATTTGGCGAAGGTGGTGAAAATCGATTGGAGAAATAATTTGTTGGTAACCTAATGTTTTGGCTTCTTTGAGGCGTTTTTCTTGAAAAGTGACTTTTCTGATTTCTCCCAATAATCCTACCTCCCCGAAGCAGACGGAAGCTTTGGGTAGGGGTTTGTTTTTGGTTGAACTTAGAATTGCTAGGGCTAGAGCGAGATCGATGCCGGGTTCGTTAACGTTGAGGCCGCCGGTAATATTAACAAAAACATCCTTATCGCCTAGAGGTAAATGAAGATGTTTAGTGAGGATAGCACAGATGAGTTGGAGTCGACTGGTGGAGATACCTTTGGCGATACGGCGAGGAATAGGGATGGTAGTTGAAGTAACGAGAGCCTGAACTTCAATGGTAATTGGGCGAGTACCTTCCATAATTAGAGCGAGGGCAGAACCTGGGGTTTGATCAAGACGGTCTTCGAGAAGAAGTTTAGAAGGGTCTTTGACTTCAATAAGACCCTGTCCTGTCATGGTGAAAATGCCAGTTTCGTCAGTAGGGCCAAAGCGGTTTTTGGGACTTCTTAGGAGGCGTAAGATATTTTGACGGTCACCGGTAAGTTCAATAACAGTGTCTACCATGTGTTCTAGGAGTTTGGGTCCGGCTAACCCCCCTTGTTTGGTTACATGACCGACGAGGATGAGAGGGAGGTTTTTTTCTTTGGCAGTTTGGATAAGCAGAGTGGCACAATCACGAATTTGAGTAATGGAACCAGGAGAGGCAGGATTATCTTCAAGATAAACTGATTGGATTGAGTCAACGATAATTAATGCGAGTTTTTTTTGACGGTTGATGATAGAGAGAATTTGGTTAACGGAAGAAGTATTGAGAAGTTGAATGTGATCATGGAGATTCGCCTTGGGAGATAGACGCTTAAGACGGGTAGCAACTTGAGTGGGATTTTCTTCCGAACAGACGTAAAGGATTGGCTTTTGGAGGTTGATGGCCAATTGAGTTAAAAGAGTAGATTTGCCAATGCCTGGTTGGCCGGCAATCAGATAGACCCCTCCACAAGTAAAACCAGATCCAAGGACGCGATCAAATTCACCGATAGTGCTGGTAAAGGTGAGGTTAGAAGATACTTTTAGAGCCTCTGACGGGGAAAGGGGTTGAAGATTGCTAGCCGTCCTTTGACGGGCAGTTTTAGTTTTTGACTGAGGGGAAATAAAAGAAGTAATTTCGGAGAAGCTGTTCCAGTCACCACAGGCGGGGCATTTACCGTACCATTTGGGGAATTCATTACCGCAGTGGTTGCAGATGAAGAGAGTGGTGGATTTGGTCATTTAATGATCATTTTAACCTATTACTTGAGGGATTGGGTAGTTATCCACATTAGGTTTAAAGAAGGGTTTGAGGAGGGTTTTTGAGGCTAAAATTGGTCTTTATATTACTATGGGTTAGGTGGATTATAGGGGTTCAAAAGTCTATAGGTTGAAAATCTGTTTTGGGTGTGATATATTGCGCTTATTGCACGAAAAAAGCCTTGCTACCGCAGCCTACTCGAATAGCAAAGCTTTCTTCAGAAAATTGATTTACATCAGGACAGATGATGTAAATCTACTATCGAAAGTAGCACTGGAAAATAGGACTGTCAAGATGTTAGAAAGACCCCGCTAGGGGTGCGGTGGCTGAGTTGGGCAGGCTTGGTCACCGTCCCGCTAGTGGGGTTTTTGGTTTTTTCTTTTGAAAAGATTAATATGTTTTATGCGGTGTTTTTGGTTGAGAGGAGAATGAAGAAGGTAAATTGGAAGTAAGAAAAGAAGAAGGGAAAAACCTAAAAATTCTAGATACTGAGGAAGATAAATGATGGCTAGACGGTGGTTACCAGGATTAATTGACCAGGAGTTATACCACTGATTGATTCTGTTACTATCGAGAAAATGGGGATTTTGGTAGATGATTTTGGGAATATCGATGATCTGTTGCCAGAGGGGGAGTAAATCAAAGTCTTCTGGAATATCTAGAGTGACCCAGAGAGGTGAAAAAGTTTGATAAAGGTTAATGTTAAGATCGTTGGAGTTTTTGACCGAGAGAGTGTAGAGAAATTCGACGGGGTGAGAAGAATATAAGTAGTCGACGGTAAGGGGATTGTTGGCGGGAAGTGAAGCAGATGAAGTAATGGTTTTTAAGAAATTTAAAGGGATTGGGGTAAGAATGATGTTTCCAAATGAGTTTTTAGTTTCTTGTTGGCTAAAAGAATCATTGATGAGGTGAAGAGTATAACCGGCGCCGTTTGGGTTAATGATGGGTTCGATAAGGGTCTGAGTAGAAGGAGAGTCGGTTTTTGCCAGCCTTTCATTAATATCACAACGCTTGGAGTCGTAATTTTCGAGGCAAATATTCAGAGGTAAGCCAGAATAATACTGATAAGTGGTGATTAGTGCATAAGCGGTTTGGTGTGGCAGATTAGGGAGATTGGCAAAGTCACAACTAATAGCGTTTTGAGCAAAATAAGTAATGTTTTCTGAGGTAATGGTTTTATCAAAGATGCCGTTTGAATTTCCACTACAGTTTTTGGCTTCTGGGAAGAGGAGGTTATTTTCCGGAGTAAATTGATAAGTAAAAGGAGATTGAATTAAAGGAACAACGAACCGGAGATTGGTAGTATCGGGGGAATTGATGGTTAGGCTGGGGATAGAATTTAAGTTAATAGTTTGATTAGCAATTAAGGGGTGAGTGTTTAAGCGAATGTTATAGTAGGTGATTTCTTGAGGATTTTTGGTTTTATCGGCTTCCAGAATTAAATTTAACTGGAGATTGGAATTAAGACTACCGGGAGAGAAGACTCTGTTTAGGTGATGAGGATTATTTTTATTAGCAGAAATTTGGGAGGAAAAAATGTTTTGACCTTGATCGGAGATGGTGGCCTGACCGATGGTATTAGTAGGAGAAGAATATTCAAAAGTAACGGAAATCAGACTGTTGGTTGAGGGGAGTTGGTAAGAAAGACAACCGACTGTATTGGTGCCGATAAGGGTGATTGAGTCACGGCCGAGTATTTTTTCGATCTGATTAGGGTTTGTTTGATTATTTTGAGAGTAGCAATTTTGAGGAGAAATTTGCTCAAGAAAGGGAAGAAGATTTAGTGGTTGTTCTTGAGTATTGGAGTAGAGAGTAAAACCAATAGATTTTTGAGTTGGCAAATAGGTGGTAGTCAAAAAGAAGAATTCGTTTTGAGAAGAAACTTCAGTTGGAGGTTGAAGTTCGAAGTACTGGTTATCGATTTTTAGAATAAAGCCAGTTTCTTCGTCTTCCGGTAAGGAGAAATTTATATAATTAGGGGTGGCAAATGGAGTATATGTTTGGCTGTCAGTTTTTAATTCGGGGAGAAGAGGGTTAATTTTTATTTCTAGTTGGCCAACATATTTTTTATAAGAGATGGATACGGGAAGGAGGTTTTCGGTGTCAGTATAGGAGGGGAGAGTTAAACTTTGTGCAGTAGGAAGGTTTGATAGAGGTATAGTGATTTGATTAGTTTCGATTTGCCAGTCAAGTTGGGGACGGAGGTTCGGGGTATATATGGGTTTGTCATTGGTATAGTTTACGGGGGTTAGGTTGATGAAATTTTGTGTATTATTATCAGATATTACTTTATATATCAGTATTTTATTATTTACGTTTTTTTCTAGTTTAAATTTACTTGAAGCACCGAGGAGGTTTTCTAGTTTGTTTTCAAAAAGATCGACTGATTGTCCGGGGGCGTAGACAAATTTATCAACCAAAATCCAATTAATGGAGTATTGGTCAATTAATGATTCAAATTGTTTTTGGTCTTCTGAGTAAAGGGCGGTAGAAATATCCTCATAATATTTTTCTGATGAATGTTCCCAAACATCAAAAGCACGATCGAGAATTGGTTGGCGAATACCATACCAGAGGAAGCCAGAACCGCGATAGCCCCAGCGATAAAAGTTCCAACCCCAGAAAGTGTGTTGGGGGAAGTTAGCGATACGGGTATTGGGATTTTGATTTTTGAAAAAATCAAAAATCTCAAAATATTCTTTAGGGATTGATTGGCGGATAGCAGGGGAAATAAGTTGACCCTGAAAAACGGGAGCGGTAAAGATAATTAGGCTGAAACCAATACTGAAAATGGTGGCAGGATAAGTTAAGTGAGTGTGGAGAAAGGAAAAAAGATCGAGGATGAAGATGCAACCAACAGCAAAAAAAAGGCTGTAAACGAAAGAGGTAGGAATAGAAAATTTGGTAAAGGGAGAGCGGAAAAGTTCAGCTAAGAGGGGCAACTCTTTATTGACAAGCAATCCACCCCCTAGAAGGAAAAAGAAACAAATGAGGAGAATAGCGAGGATAGCTTTTGAATGATTGAGATGTTTTTTGAGACTGTAATAGATACCGACAATAATAATGGAAAAAATTAAGTAACCAAGGATTTGGACAACGAGATTTTTTAGGTGGTTGTCCCAACTGGACATAAGCAGTCCCCAATTGCCATCAAGACCAACATCGCTGTAAGCAAACCAAAAGCCTTTGAGAAAAGCCAGGCTTTTTAAATTGGCGAAAGCGAGATTTCGATCATAAGTTTCGGGAGTAGAAATAAGATTAATACGGCTAGTGGTGCCCACTTTTCCATTAGTTAAAACGAAGAAAATAACCGGTAACAGCCAAAAGGCATTGGAAAGAAAAATACCTAAAACTAAACGGCAAATATTAAAGAATTTGTTTTTAAGTTTTTGCTGGGAATGGAAATGGCCAATAATAATAGGAAGGAGAGCGATACAGAAGACGACAAAAAGGGTTTCGACATAATATGAAGGAGAGGAGAGGAAAGAAATGATCATTAGGAAAAGGAAGTGGCGACGGGAGGGTTTTTTTAAATAATTGACAGAGAGATATATTAACCAAGGGAAAAAGCCGTAAAAACTGGTAAAAGTTTCGAAGGCGGTAAAAAAAGTTTGAACGGTACTTAAGTTTAAAAGATAAAAAAGGCCACCTAGAAAAGCGGCGGAATTTTTTGTTCTCCGATCGAAAAGGGGCTGAGATTGGTGGTAGCTGCTAAGAAAGTGGTGTTTGATGAAAGAGTAAACTCCCAAAGGACCGACGATGAGCATGATGAAAGCCCAGAGATAACGAAGAAAATGGTTGGGAATTCCGAGGAGATAAAGACAATAAAGAAAAATAACTCTCGGCAAGTCGGCGGCGTGAGCCATCCCCCCTAAAAGACCCAATCCCTGATATTCTTGCCAAACAGCAAAAAGAGTACGCTTGAGATTAAGATTAAAATTAAATTCTGGATGAAGATTATCCCAGCCGGTGAGCCAGGTTCCTGGTTGATAATTGAGATAGCAGATGGCAATACCAAGAATGATGAGAGTTAATGGTCCCCAGGGAAGTCTAATTTTTTTTATTGCCACACAAATATTGTAACGTGTTACGGCCGATTTTGGTGATGGTGTATTATTAATTTATGGACAAAAAAATGTTAGGGATGGTGATAAGAGAGGAAATTCGGGGGGCGTTGGATGATATTGTTTTACCTCGTTTCGAAAGTTTGGAAAGTAAAATGGATGGGATGGAAAATAGAATGGATGGGATGGAAAATAGAATGGATGGGATGGAAAATAGAATGGATGGGATGGAAAGTAAAATGGATGGGATGGAAAAAGTTGTGGATAGAATAGAAAACGAAGTAGGGGAAATTAAAGATAGGTTAGTGAGAGTCGAAAAGAAACAGGATATTATGATTGAGGAATTTAGCAGTCAACAGGAGAAACAAGATAGAAGAATTGATAAATTAGAAGTAGTGACAAGTGTAGTGGTTTAATGGTGTATTATTAACTTATGGATAAAAAAGAAAGTTGTTGCGAGGTGGGTAATAGTTGCCATTGCGGAAGTGAATGCGGTGGTTTTTTGCATAAAATGATGATGATCTTAATGATAGGAGTGGTGGCTTTTTTGATTTGGCACGGATATCGGGGAGCGAAACGAATATTGAATGGGTCTTTACGACACCAAGAATACATGAGGCTTAATTTAGCGGTGGATGGTTGTAATAAGGCGGCGGTACGCGAATCTGTTGATTCAAGTGGGGTCAAAACACAGGAACCAATAAGAGAAGTATTTATAAAATGTATGGAAGATAAAGGATATCTGGAATATCGGGATTTGGGTAAGATAAGCGAACCGAGAGAGACGGAAAAGAGTGGTTTTTAAGCAGAGAGGTGAACGGTGCGCAGGGCAGGGAAAATAGTAGGTAAACGAAAGTTGAGGTTAACGTCGCGCATGCCACGGATAGCTTGGAAAGTAGGGAGAATAGCCTTTTCGGGTAAATGAGTGACAATTAAAGTTTCAAACAAGCCGAGAATAAGGCTGGTAAAAGCAGGTTGATATTGGCCCTTTAGAACCATTTGCAGACGAATTTTGAAAAGGTTGTAAAAGACTTGTTTTTGGTTTTGATTAAGGGAGAGATTGTGATTATGGATACGGTACTGAAGAAGAGAGTGGCGGTAATTAACGATTTGGCCATATTTGCTAATGCGGATAAGAAAACGTATTTCTTCGCCAGTTTTGGTTTCTGGGTCATACCAACGGAAGTTTTGGGGTAATTTCTTGGCATTAACCATAATAGATGGCTGTTGAACTGGACAGGCCCAGAAAAGCATATTGAAAATGTCTTTAGGGCAAGTAGGGAAAAGCTTTTTACCGATTTTTTTGCTGTCCTTATCAATTAGGGTACATTGAGAGCCAATAACGACAACTGAAGGGTGTTGTTTTAAAGTTTTTAGTTGGATTTCCAGGCGACGGGGATGCATGAGGTCATCGGCATCCATACGGGCGATCCATTTGGAATTAGTCTTGGCGAGACAGAGATTGGCGGTTTTGGTGACGCCAAGATTTTTATTGTTTTTAAAAATGCGGATCCGTTTGTCTTTTTTGGCATAAGATTTGAGAATGGCAAGGGAATTATCATTAGAGCCGTCGTCGGTAGCGATTAATTCCCAATGTTTGTGGGTTTGTTTGCGAATAGACTCGATGGCGGCACCCAAAAATTGCCCGGCGTTATATACGGGCATGACAATAGAAATTAATGGTTGTTTATTTTTAATATTCATTTTAAAAAAACTTTTCTCCCGTCCCGCATTTACGGGACGGGAGAGATAAGAGCTAGCGATTTAGGTTTAGGCCTATCACCAAGCAGTAAAAAGCAAGAATAATGCAGGTAACAAGTAAAACTATCGTCCCCGGATCTGGTGGTAAAGAAAATTGCCAGATGGCAAAGACGAGAACAAAAATTGCAATGATGATAAAGATTCCCCGAAGAATTATCTCAGGAAATTTCATTCTTTGACCCCTTTCTTTTATAAAAGTGCTTTGAAACTAAAAACGGCCGCTAGTGGCCGTTATTAGTAGTGTTACCACTCCTAAGAGTTTGAGAATTCAAACGCTTGGGGGTGGTCCCACCCCGCACGAATGCGGGGTGGGGATGGTAATTCGGAGATGATGGTTGTTACTGGGGGATGGTTGCCAGGTATTCTTGAAACTCCTTAACGGAGTTAAATACCTGGCACTTCGGGTTCTTCTGGCGATATTCCTGCCAGTGGTGTGGCCCCCTTTGCGAGAGAGCCTTTTGTCCTGTTGGATCACCTTCACTGGTCAGTGCTGACCAGTAGGCTCCACTCTTTTTCCAGTCAAGCTTTTCCTGGTAGTTAACCAGGATTAGGGCACAAAGCCCTGTCTCCGGGTCCCAAATTTCGGCGATGGCTGGGCCATCAACCGAATCGGGAAAAGCTTTTTCGAGGCCGGCAAAGTTGTATCCAACCCCGATATCGACTCGTTTGGTTTCAACTGTGGCGGTGAGGGGGGCGGGGGGGGCCAAGATTTCAGCCAGCGTGGGGGTA